>Ga0209697_10006902_pt1 | contig 13537 bp, 9 predicted proteins | sample AliMusrvi5mmetaG_FD_184115 | JGI IMG/M metagenome (GOLD analysis project Ga0209697, IMG submission 184115) | Freshwater lake bacterial and archeal communities from Alinen Mustajarvi, Finland, to study Microbial Dark Matter (Phase II) - Alinen... | ecosystem: Environmental > Aquatic > Freshwater...
CAGTCGTTTACACGCCGGGCCGTGATCATGCGCATGTGGCGGCGTGCAGAGGACTGCCCGCCCTACCTCTTCCCGCCATCACTGACGCGTTTGGACGGGAGCGACATTTTCGTTTCCAACACTCACCATTCGGTTCTAAGCTCTCAGCAGTGCACCCGATTGCGCTTCAACTGGGCCCGTTCTCACTCCATTGGTATGGGGTGACGGTGGCGCTCGCCTTTTTGGTCGGCCTGTGGACGGCCAGCAGGCGCGGTCTGCGCGAGGGTGTAGCGCCGGAAACGATCGTTGATCTGGGCCCGTGGCTGATCGTGGGCACCATCCTTGGCGCACGGTCACTTTACGTCATTTCGTATTGGCATGAGTTCTTTGAAGGCAAGCCTTTGGCTGAGATTTTCATGGTGTGGAAAGGCGGACTGGTGTTTTACGGCGGGCTGGTTGGCGCGGCGCTGGCGTGCATCTTATACACCAGCCTGAAGAAGCTACCGCTTTGGAAGGTGGCCGACATAGTCGCGCCGAGCATTGCTTTGGGTTACGTCTTCGGGCGTATCGGCTGCTTGCTCAATGGCTGCTGCTACGGTCGTGCCTGCAATCTACCCTGGGCCATTCGCTTCCCGGCAGACAATCCACTTAACCCGCCCACTTTTCCGGTCCATCCAACCGAGATCTATGACTCGCTCCTGAATTTGGGCCTCTATGTCTTCCTGGCGTGGCTGTATCGGCGCAAGAAATTCGACGGGCAGGTGTTCGGCGTTTACCTCGTGAGCTATGCCCTGCTGCGGTCTTTTGTGGAGATGTTCCGCGGCGACTATCCCGAGCACCAGCATTACCTGGGCGGTTGGGCCACCCCGGCGCACCTGGTCAGCATCCTGACCCTCATCGCTGGCCTGGTCCTCCTGGGCATGCTACCGCACACGGAAATCAAGCGAGGATAAAGGACCGGGAAAAGCCGATGGCAGCCGAGTCCGAATCTCCGTCGGCATTTCGCATCGGTCGCCCTCGCTTGCTTCTGCTCGCTGGGCCGACGGCGGTCGGCAAGTCCGAGATCGCCATGCGGCTGGCCGAGAGGCTTGGCGGGGAGATCGTGTCGGTCGATTCCATGCAAGTCTATCGCGGCTTGGATATCGGCACGGCCAAGCCATCGCCTGCTGACTGTGCCCGCGTGCCCCATCACTTGATCGACGTGGTGGATGTGACCGAGGAGTTCGACGTCGCTCAATTCGTCCGCCGGGCGAGCTTGGTGGTTGCCGAAATCCAGAGCCGGGGCCGGGTACCGATCCTGTGCGGCGGGACGGGGTTGTATTTCAAGGCGTTCCTTGAGGGATTGTGCGAGGCGCCTGCAGCAGATGCAGCGTTGCGGGCGGTCCTCAAATCCACGCCACTGCCTGATCTCCTGCGGGAGCTGGCGGAGCATGATCCGGTGACCTACGAACGAATCGATCGACAGAATCCCCGCCGGGTTATCCGCGCTCTCGAAGTCATCCGGCTGACCGGCAAGCCTTTCTCCGCTCAGCGCTCTAATTGGGAGCGCTCGCCCCTCGCCCCTCTACCTTCGTCCCTCTATTTCGGCTTCGCTCGCTCCGCTGCGGATTTGCACCTGCGCATCGAAGCGCGGGTGGACGCGATGTTTTGCCAGGGCTGGGTAGCTGAAACAGAGCAACTCTTGCAGCGAGGTCTGGCCCAAAACGAGACCGCCATGCAGGCTCTGGGCTACAGGCAGATCGCTGAGCATTTGCGCGGCGAGCGCTCGCTGCCGGAGACGATCGAATTGGTTAAGGCGCGCACGCGGCAGTTTGCCAAACGGCAAAGGACCTGGTTCCGACGCCAGCTCCAGTTGACATGGGTTAACCTCGAACCGCAGAGCAGTGTGGAGGCAACGGCAGAGTCGTTAGCACGACTGTGAGTGCCTGCGAACCTGGTTACGCCGTTTGGGTCCCGAGATCCATGTTTCGGTGAGTTCCACGGCGCAAGACACCGACATTGCCCAGGCGTTTGGACAGGGTTTTTTCATCTGGATGAGGCAAGCCGCTGGGGTTGGTTACTTTATCAAGAAATGAAGAGACATTTGCGCTTTCCTTTAGTAAGCCATTGGCATGACGAAGCAAAAGACGCCGTCCGAAACCGAGTTTCTCCCCAAGGTGCGCGTCCGGCTCATCGTCCCCCAGGAGCGAGATCGTTTCGATGAGCTGCTGGAGCGAGAGCATTATCTCCATAGCGCGCGGATCGGGGGACAAAGCCTCCGGTATGTGGCCGAAGTCGAGGGGCAATGGGTGGCTTTGATCACTTTCAGTGGGGCGGCCCCCCACACCAAAGCCCGCGAACACAAGATCCGCTGGACGCCGCGCCAGCGAGCCCGGCGGCTGTGCTTCGTGGTCAACAACAGCCGGTTTCTGGTTTTGCCTGAGCGTGCGCGCTATCCCAATTTGGCTTCGCGCGTGCTGGCGCTGTGTCTCAAAGAGCTCAACCACGACTGGCAAGCGCAGTGGGGTCATCCGGTGGTTTTGGTGGAGAGCTATGTGGATGAAAGCCAATACCGCGGAACCTGCTACCGGGCTTGTAAGTTTGCCGCGGTGGGATTGACCGCCGGCTATGGCCGCTCCAGCCGGGACTATTATTCAGAGCACGGCCAGCCTAAGCAACTCTATCTACGGGAACTGCGTCCCCGCGCGATGGGCATTCTGCGCCAAGGGCGTCTGCCGGCGGATCTGGCCGAGCACGAGGACAAAATCTGCGGGCCTTGTCCTTTGCGGGCAACGCAACTCGGCTCCCTGCTGGAAGTCTTTGAACAGTTCAAGGACCGGCGCCGCGGTCATGGTTTACGACACCGTCAGGCTTTCGTGCTGGCCTGTGCCACCGTAGCCATGCTCATGGGAGCTGGCGGTTACGAGGCGTTTGAGGATGAATGCCACCAATTGACCCAGCGGCAGTTGCGGGCATTGGGCTGTCGCCAGAACCCCAAGACCCACCGTTACTGTGCCCCCAGCGATACCACCTTTTTCCGTGTGCTGAGCCAGTTGGAGGCCGCCGAATTTGACCTCCGCATCGGCCAGTGGATGGTGGCGCAAGAAATCTCGATCCTCCAAGGACTGGCGGTGGATGGCAAGTGTTTGCGCGGCAGCGGCCGCACCGATGGCAAAGCCCTCCAATTGCTTTCCGCCGTCAGCCACCGCTTGCGGCTGACGGTGGCCCAAGAACCCATCCAGGAAAAGAGCAATGAAATTCCCGCCCTTAAGCCGCTGCTCCAGCAATTGCCCAAAGGGGCGCTGGAAGGCAGCCTGATTACCGCCGATGCCCTCCATTGTCAGCAGGAGAGCGCCCGCTTCATCACGCAGGAACTGGGGGCCGATTATCTCTTCGGCCTCAAAGGCAACCAAAGCGGCATTCTGGAGCGGGCGCAAGCCAAACTCCCCCAGGTTTTTTTTCCGCCGAACACGACACCGGCTGGACCAAAGAGCATGGACGGTTAGTGCGTTGGCGCCTCCAAAGAGTCAACCTGAGCCCCGAAGAGGCCAGTTTGTGCGGGTGCTGGCAATTCCTGGCGGTGTGGCGGGAGCGCCAGGAACTGCGCCAGGGCAAAGTCACCAAAGAATCGCAAGAATATAGCTACTACTGCACCAGCGCCGCCCCAGACCAATATAGCGCCGGGCAGTTGCTCCAAGCCATTCGTGACCACTGGGCGGCCATTGAAAACGGAGCCCACTACCGTCGGGATGTCAGCTTGGGCGAGGACGCTTCGAGAATCAGCGGACCCAAAGCCGCTCAGGTCATGACCACCTTGCGCAACCTGCTCTTGGGACTTTTCGAATTGCAAAAGCATCGCGGCCAAACCCAGGCGCGTACTTTTCCCGGGTGGCGGCGCAAGCTCACCGGTCCTCAAAAACTCCAACTTCTCACCCGAAAAACATCATGAGCGGATAACACCTCAGCCCTTGGCCTATCACAGCTGGCGCTCGCGAGCAGACTCGCCCGAGCTGTCCGGCGGCCGACAGAGAGAGCATCCGGCGCCGAGAATTGAACCTTCCGGCACGCCGACTCGCTCCAGAGGTCTTAACTCAAAGTGTCCAGACGCTCCCGGACGACTACAAACAAATCAGATGAAAAAACCCTGCCTTGTCCGTAAGACCAGTAAACCCGCTCTTGAGCTTTCTCCCGGCTATGCCACAATGCGCGCAAGGCTCAGGCGTTGTGCCTGGAACTGCCCTTGTTCTTAAATATGAAATCTGCATTGAACCGTCGCTCCTTCCTCAAGCGCTCAACTCTCGCCGCCGGTGCTGTGTCCGCTGGTGGTCTTCTTCCCGTCCCCAACCTCCTCGCCGCCGCGAGTGCCGGCGACAAGCTCAAGGTCGTCCAGATCGGCTGCGGTGGCCGTGGCCTGAGCAGTCACATCGACTGGGTGGTCACCAGAAGCAAGGACAACCTCGTAGCCATTGTGGACGCGGACGAAAAAAGGCATGCGGCAGTAAAGAAGTGGCTCGAGACCAAGGGGGCGGATCCTGCCAAAGTCCGGACCTTCACCGATTACCGCGTGATGTTCGATAAGATGGGCAAGGAGATTGACGCGGTCTGCATCGCCACACCCAACCATCACCACGCGCTGCCCGCAATGATGGCCATGCAACTCAACAAAGGCGTCTTCTGCGAAAAGCCGCTCTGTCACGACATCGCCGAAGCCCGGAAACTGCGCGCCATGGCTCGGCAGTCCAAAGCCCCCGCTCAAATGGGCAACCAAGGCCACTGCGAAGAAGGCTACCGCCGCTTGTGCGAGTTCGTTTGGGGTGGCGTGGTCGGCAACATCACCGAGACCCATAGCTGGACCGACCGCGCCAACGGCGGTGCCGGACCGCGGCCGCCCTCCTTGCCGGTGCCAGCGGGCCTGGATTGGGATTCCTGGATCGGGCCCGCCCCCTTCCGCGACTACCACAAGGGTTTGAATCCGCACGATTGGCACGACTGGTACGACTTCGGCAACGGTTCGCTTGGCAATATGAGCTGCCATGTGTTGGACGGCGTGTTTTGGGCACTCAAGATAGGGCACCCAACCAGCGTAGAAGCTGAGGAAATCCGCGGCGGCGGTAATGGGTGGTATCCCACTGGCAGCCGCGTTCGCTGGGACATTCCCGCGCGCGGCGACATGCCGCCACTCAAAGCCTACTGGTATGAGGGCTTCAAGAAGGATGCTAAAGGCAACCCCGCCGACGATCCCAAAGCCGCCAGGGGCGAGGGCAGAAACTTCCCGCCGTTTCTGATAGAGCTCCAGAAGCAGTATCCCGACGAAGAAATGGACCGACCCGACAGCGGGACACTGTATGTCGGCGAAAAGGGCGTCCTCTATACCGGCACCTACGGCGGCAAGATGCACATTCTGCCGTTGGAGAAAATGCAGCAGATCACCCAGCCGCCCCGGACCCTGCCCCGCCCGAAGGACGTCATGACCGATTTCCTCGACGCCTGCCGAGCCGACAAGACCGAGACTGCCGCGAGTTTCGACTACGGCGCCCAATTGACCGAGTTCTCCTTGCTCGGCAACCTGGCTCAACACGCGGGCGTAGGAAACAAGGTGGAATGGGACGGGCCCGGCATGAAAGTCACTAACTTACCTGAACTCAACCAATGGTTGAGCCGCCCGTATCGCAAGGGCTGGCAGGCCTGAGCCGAACTCCGTCACGCGCACTATGAAATATCTGATCCCAATTACCTTAGCCGCCTCTGCATTCCTGGCGGCAACACCGGCCTCGCGCGCCGAAACCAAGATCGTTGTGGACTACAACGACAGCGCCCATGCCAGTGCCGAATTCAAGTTCAAGAGCGTGCCGGCGCCCGCCAAGACCAGCGCCGCCACCAAGGCCAGTTTTACCATCATCGACGGCGAACGCGATGAGAATGGCGGTGTCCTCGAGAGGCTCCACGATGGCAAGCTGCCCACCGAGGAGGACCAGCCGTCAGAGAACTTCTTCTTCAACGCCGGCACTGACGGCGGATTGCTCCTGGTGGACCTGGGCGGCGCGCTCGAACTGAAACAGGTCAACACCTATTCCTGGCACCCCAGCGCACGCGGCCCGCAGGTGTACAAGCTCTACGCCAGCGATGGCGAGGGCGGCAGCTTCAAAGCCAAGCCGAAGCGGGGCACGGACCCCCTCGAGAATGGGTGGAAGCTGATCGCCAAGGTTGATACCCGCCCAAAGACAGGCGAAGCCGGCGGCCAATACGGCGTGAGTGTCTCTGACACCGAAGGCGCCATCGGCAAGTATCGTTACCTCCTTTTCGACATCTCGAAGACGGAGACCGAGGATGCCTTTGGCAACACCTTCTACAGCGAAATCGTCGTCCTCGATAAAGACGGCGGGACGGGGTCGGGCGCCGGCACTTCCGAAGTGGCCAAGAGCGCCTACGTCATTCCCTCGGTGGACGGATATTGCCAAATCTCGATTGACACCTCCCGAGCGCCCGATTTGCAAGAATGGGCCGAGAAGAAGCTGGCGCCCGTGCTGGCGCAATGGTACCCGAAGCTGACCGCCATGCTTGCCAGCGAGGATTATAGCGCGCCCACCAACTTCACCGTGGTCATCCGGCCTGGCAATGGCGTCGCGGCGACTGGTGGCGGCAGGGTCACGGCCAACTCGACCTGGCTCAAGCGAGAACTGAATGGCGAGGCAGTCGGCGCCTTGCTGCACGAAGAAGTCCACGTCATCCAGCGTTATGGCGGCGGGCGGCGCAACAATCCCGACTACAAACCCGCTCCGGGCTGGCTGACCGAAGGCATCCCCGATTATATCCGCTGGTTCCTATACGAACCGCAGAGCCACGGCGCCGATGTCACCTACTTCCGCAGTCGCAGAAACCCGAGCCTGAACTATGACGGCCTCTACCGCGTCTCGGCCAACTTCCTCAACTACGTCATCGAGACCTATGGCAAGGACAAGGACATCATTACGAAAGTCAATGCCGCCTGCCGCCAGGGCAAATATACCGATGATCTCTGGAAGGATCTGACAGGGAAATCACTCCCGGACCTCAACGACGAGTGGAAGGCCATTATGAAGAAAGAACTGGCCCAAGGCTCGGGTGGTACCCAGGCGGCGGCGGAGAGTACGGCCCCCAACACCCTGACTGATGCCCAGAAGGCCGCGGGTTGGAAACTGCTATTCAATGGCAAGGATTTTACCGGCTGGCACAATTTCAAACGCGAGGGGGTGCGCCCGGGCTGGGAAGTCAAAGACGGCGCGTTGGTCTGCTCTGACCCTCACGACGCAGGTGATATCGTCACCGCGGACCAGTATGACTGGTTCGAGCTGCAATTGGACTACAATATTTCGGAAGCGGGCAACAGCGGCATCATGTACCACGTCACGGATGCTGGCGGCGCGGCCTGGGCCACCGGCCCTGAATTCCAACTCGAAGACAACAAGGCAGCCGCTGACAAAATCCGCTGTGGCTGGCTCTACGCCCTTTACCAGCCCCCCGATGACCCCACGACGGGCAAGCCCCTCGACGCCACCAAACCCGCCGGCGAATGGAATCACGTGCGCCTGCTCATTAGCCAGGACAAGTGCGAGCACGACATTAACGGAGTAAAATACTTCGAGTACGTGCTGGGCAGCGAGGATTTCAACAACCGCGTTGCCAAGAGCAAATTCTCGCGAATGCCGGACTTCGCCAAGCCCAGCACCGGCTACATCGCCTTGCAGGGCGACCACGGCCAGATCTCCTTTCGGAACATCAAGATCCGCCCCATCGTCCCCAAACCGTAGTTGTTGGTCGACGGGCCATGCCGCGCCGATGCAAAGCGGCGGTCTCGCGCGAGGCTCAGTGTGAGCGCTGGCGCGACCGTCTGGACAATTGTCGGGCCCTGGAACGTCCACTAGCCGCTTCTCAAGGCGGCACGATGGCCGATCAGCACTTCGGACTTTGGTCTTCAGATTCGCTATGCTAGCTTGACGCCGTGACGAAGCATCTGATCTGCCTGCTGGGCATCCTCATGACCGCCGGCCAACTACGGGCGGCTACAAACGTCGCCGTTGCGTCCACCAACTCACTGCCCGCTGCTGCCCCTGTCGCCGTCGATTCGGTAGAAAAGGAATACAAGCAGATCATGGAGGCTGACGACGCAGCCCAGGCCGAGGTGGATCAGTGGATTCGCGACAACGACGCTGCAATCGCCAAGGGCGCCGGCTTGCCTAGCGCCGATCTGAAGCGCCGCATCCGCGACCGCTTCGCGCCCATCCGCACCGCCTATGAGGACTTCATCCAGCGCCATCCCGAGCATGCCCGCGCGCGGGTGGCCTATGGCAGTTTCCTCAATGATCTGCAGGACGAGGAAGGCGCGCAGGAGCAGTGGGAAAAGGCGCTGAGCCTGAATCCCAAAGACCCGGCCGTCTACAACAATCTCGCCAACCTTTACGGCCACGCCGGCCCCGTCAAAAAGGCCTTTGAATATTACGCCAAAGCCATCGAACTGAACCCGCGCGAGCCAGTTTACTACCACAACTTCGGCACCACCGTCTTCCTGTTCCGCAAGGACGCCATGGAGTTCTACAACATCACCGAGCAGCAGGTCTATGACAAGGCGCTGGAACTGTATAGTAAAGCCCTCAAGCTCGACCCCGACAACTTCCCGCTGGCTTCCGATGTCGCCCAGACCTACTACGGGATTAAGCCGCTCCGCCTCGATGCCGCCCTCCAGGCCTGGACCAACACGCTGGCTCTGGCCCACGACGAGGTCGAGCGGGAAGGCGTCTATCTTCACTTCGCCCGGCTCAAACTCCAGGTCGAACGCTTCCCCGAAGCCCACGCGCACCTGGCTGCCGTAACCAACCAAATGTACACTGCGGTGAAGAATCGCATTTCCCAGAACCTGGACGAACAGGAGCGGAAATCGAAGGACACGAACGCCCCACCGGCAGCGCTGGAGAAGCAGGAGTAAATCCATCCGGCCGGCCCGCTTCGACTCGCACCCACGGGTTGACGGGCCGCATCACCTCAGTAGAGCCACCGGCAAGTACCGCCTGGATGCCTGCCTCGCCTCCCTTGATCCCTTCCCAAGCAGTTGCTTAGTTCCTCAATAATTCCATGATAGATCCGTAATGGTTCCCTAATGATTCCATCATAGTTCCCTGGTAGATCCATAATGGTTCCTAGATACCGCATATACCGCTTGTTGCCCATTCCTCGGGCAAGGCGTATGGGAATGATAATTGATCATCATTTCAGGCAGCGTTAGTTCGACGGACTACGAAGAAACGACTTCAAGCTTTCCTCACCCACGATATGCAGTACCTTGCAGCCGATGCTGGGACTGGAACAACTGGCCGAATTGCTCGAAAAGCACCGCGCCGAGGCCAAGGCGTGCGTCCAGGAATTCTCCATCGGCGGCAAACACTTCGCCTTCAACTCCCGCCCTGCGATCATGGGTGTGATCAATCTGTCGGCGGATTCATGGTACAGGGAGAGTGTGTGCCTCACTGCCGAAAGCGCTGTTCGCCGGGGGAAGATCATGTCGGACCAGGGAGCGGAGATCATTGATGTTGGTGCCGAATCCACCCTGGCCCATGCAGCGCGGGTGGATGACGTTGCGCAGACCAGCAAGCTGCTGCCTGTCATCCGAGCTCTGCGGGAGTCGGGAATACTGGTTTCCGTCGAGACGTATCAACCCTCTGTCACCCGCGCCTGTCTGGAAGCGGGAGCAAACGTCTTGAATCTGACCGGCGCTGATCGGACTGATGAACTCTTCCGCATGGTCGCAGCTCACGACGCGGCGGTGATCATCTGCTATATGCAGGGCGGAAATGTGCGCGAGGTGGGCGATTTCGATTTCGGCGCCGACCCTTTAGTGCTCATGCAGGATTTCTTCGCGCGCCAGATTGAAATCGCGCGGCGTAACGGCGTGGAGAAGATTCTCGTTGATCCCGGCCTAGGCTTCTACTATCGCAACCTCCAGGACAGCAGCGTGCGCGTGCGCCACCAGATGACGGTGTTTCTAAATACCTTCCGGCTGCGCGCACTGGGATTTCCCGTCTGTCATGCCCTGCCCCACGCCTTCGAGTATTTTGGCGAGGAGGTGCGTTGCGCCGAACCGTTCTTCGCCGTGCTGGCCGCCCTGGGCAAAACCGATTTGTTCCGCACCCATGAAGTCCCCCGCGTCCGAGCAGTGCTCGAGACGTTGCAGGCATATTGATTATGAGTCAGGCAAGCTACTCTACGGGCGTAGTTTCAGTGTTCACCCTATTCACCGCAATCTCGGCGTTAGGACAACCGGCGCGCGCCAGCACCCCTGCGGTGGTCTACCGTGAGAAAGTCGAACCTCACTGGATTGCGGGGGCAGACGGAGCCACGAATCAATTCTGGTATCGAATCGAAACAGGCAAAGACCTCCACGAGTTCATTCTAGTGAGCGCGGCCGAAGGCAAGCGCGAACCGGCCTTTGACCACGCCAGGGTGGCGGAGGCGCTGGCCAAATTGACCGGGCAACTAGTCGAGCCCAGCCGCCTGCCGGTGAGATCCATCGTATACGGTTCTGACGCGAAGACCGTGCTCCTCAAAGGAGCGGGCACGAATTGGAGCCTCGATCTCCAGACCTACACGCTCACATCGCAAAAGGGCGAAGGCGGCGAAGAACACGCATTACCGGCAACCCGCCAACCTCGACCATCGAGGGATGGGGGAGCAGACACGGAAGTCACGTTTGTAAATCGCATCGATTCGGAAGTTAGCCTGTTCTGGAATGACTCGGATGGTAAGCGCAATCCCTATGGCAGTTTGAAGCCGGGCGAAAGCCGCCGGCAACACACCTTTGCGGGCCATGTCTGGCTGGCCACCCGAAACAATGGGACGATCCTCGCGGTCTTTGAAGCGGAAGAACAGCCGGGTTTGGCAGTAGTGGACGGACGTGAACCGGCCGGACCCGGGGCAAGGGTCCGGCGGGGTGGCCGAGGGGCTCGGCCCGAAGCGCCTGCCCCACGCCCAGACACTAGCTCTCCAGACGGAAAGTGGGAGGCGACCGTGCATGGCCACAATCTCTACCTGCGCGACACGAGCACTGGAAAAGAAACCCCATTGACGTATGACGCCAACCCCAATAGCACATATTCGCGCAGCGAAGAGGCGGACCGAGCCATCGAAATGAACTTCGAAACGCGCGACCCGGTCGCTCCGACGCCGGAGGTGTTCTGGTCGCCGGATTCGCGCAAGCTCGTAGCCATGCGCCTGAGGCCCGGCACCGTGCGGCGAGTGTACTTGGTCCAATCCTCGCCCGAAGACCAACTCCAGCCGAAGCTCGACTCGTATCCCTACCTGAAGCCCGGGGACGAGGTTCCTGTGCGCAAGCCGCACCTGTTTGACATCGAGCGCAAGCAGGAGATTCCCGTGAAGGACGACCTCTTTGAGAATCCCTGGTCGATCTCGGATCTGCGCTGGGAAACCAATTCTGCTCGGTTCGCCTTTCTGTTCAATCAACGCGGGCACCAACTGCTGCGGATCATCGCGGTGAACGCACAGACCGGCGCGGCCAAGCCGCTGGTGGACGAGCGGAGCCGGACGTTCATTTGCTATTCCGGGAAGTTCTTTTCCGAATACCTCGAAGCCAGCGACGAGATCATCTGGATGTCGGAGCGCGACGGCTGGAACCACCTTTACCTCTACGATGCCGCCACCGGCCAGGTTAAGAACCAGATCACGAAGGGCGAGTGGGTAGTGCGCAAGGTGGAGCGGGTGGATCGGGAGAAGCGGCAGATCTGGTTTCAAGCCGGCGGGATCCGGCCGGGACAGGATCCCTACTACCTGCATTATTGTCGTGTAAACTTCGACGGCACCGGCCTGACGATTCTAACTGAGAGCGACGGCACCCACACGGTTCAGTTCTCTCCGGACGGCAAGTTCCTCCTCGACACCTGGTCGCGGGTGAATCTGCCGCCGGCCAATGAACTACGCCGCACGGAAGACGGCAAGCTAGTCTGCCGGCTCGAAGAAGCAGATGCGCACGACCTTCTTGCCACCGGCTGGAATCCCCCCGAACCGTTTGTCGCCAAAGGCCGCGATGGAGTGACGGATATCTACGGCGTCATCCATCGCCCGAGAGGGCTGGATCCGAAGAAGAAATATCCCGTGATCGAGAACATTTACGCCGGGCCGCAGGATTCGTTTGTGCCAAAGCCGTGGCGATCGAGCTATCGTTGGGAGAGCCTGATGGCACGCGGGTTCGTGCTGGTGCAGATTGACGGGATGGGCACCGCAAATCGCTCGAAGACCTTCCACGACGTGTGTTTCAAGAATCTCGCGGATGCCGGGTTTCCGGATCGCATCGCCTGGATGAAGGCGGCAACAGCGAAATACCCGTACCTGGACCTCACCCGCGTGGGGTTGTATGGCGGTTCGGCGGGAGGCCAGAACGCCTTGGGGGGAGTGCTGACCCACCCGGAATTCTACAAGGCCGCCGCTGCGGATTGCGGCTGCCACGACAACCGGATGGACAAAATCTGGTGGAACGAGCAGTGGATGGGCTGGCCCGTCGGACCGGAATATGAGCAATGCTCGAACGTCACTCTCGCGCATAAACTCCAAGGCAAACTCCTTCTGACGGTGGGTGAAATGGACAAGAACGTCGATCCCGCGAGCACGATGCAGGTTGTTAACGCCTTGATCAAAGCCGACAAGGATTTCGAACTAATCGTGTTCCCGAACGGCGGCCACGGTTCTGGGGGCAGCCCCTACGGCGATCGGCGACGAAACGACTTCTTTGTGCGGAACCTGCTCGGCGACGAGGCGAGCAGCGGCGCCCCCAAAACGGCTTCAAGCCCATAACCGTAACCATGCAGTTGGAAATGGGGAGCACGCCCGCCCCGGGCGTAGCCAGCCGGCGCCCTCGCCGGGTGGCAGGGCCGCGCGCTGAGTCACCGGGCAGCGAGTCCGTCCGGAGAGCCGCGAAAGTGACTGGCGAGGGCGCCAATCACGACGCCCGGGGCGGGCGCGCTCCCCACTGCAGCATGGTTGCGGCTTACCCGCACGACACTAGAAACACCCCCTCTTCCCCAGAATTCGTGATCCACTCTTGGAGCACCCTTAGGCCATAACCGCTAAGGAGCTCCCGCACCCGCTCCGGGGTGTGCCGCCAGGAAAAGAACAGCCGTATCGAATCGCCCGCCCGGAAGAGAAACCGCTCCGCATCCACCCGGATTTCCCGCTGCCGGGAAAACCGGAAATAGGCCACTACACGCTTGAGGCCGCTGCCGGCAGGATCATCCTCCGAGGCGACGTGAAGTTCGCCATCGCTTACCTCCACTCCCAAGTCCCACAGGAAGGTCATCAGCCAGTCGTGCGTCAGGGCATTATCGTAAAGCGGCATGATGCGTTGGACGCCGGTGGCGTAATCGGGGCCGGGGGCGAGGTTGGCACTGAAAAGAAGGTAATCTGCCGGGCGCACCAGCGCCGCGAGCCGCGGCAGGATAACTTGCGGTTCGAAGTTCGGGATCATGCCGAAGAACGTGATTAACCGCGCCATATTGGCGGTGGAAAGCGCATCGAACACCTTCGGCAGATCGTCGGCGCCCCC
>Ga0209697_10006910_pt1 | contig 13516 bp, 12 predicted proteins | sample AliMusrvi5mmetaG_FD_184115 | JGI IMG/M metagenome (GOLD analysis project Ga0209697, IMG submission 184115) | Freshwater lake bacterial and archeal communities from Alinen Mustajarvi, Finland, to study Microbial Dark Matter (Phase II) - Alinen... | ecosystem: Environmental > Aquatic > Freshwater...
GGTGAGCCCCGAGACACCCGAGACGCAAGCGATCGGCCCGCCGGAGACGACTGACGTCCGGGTCCTGGGCGTCGTGCTCGCCGCCGGCAGGGCGACGCGCATGCAAGGGAGCAAGGTGGTCCGCCCGGTGGGTGGCCGCCCGATGGTCGAGCGGGTCGTCGACGCGGCCCTCGCGTCGCGACTCGCCGGCACCGTCGTCGTCGTCGGTCACGAAGCCGACGCCGTGCGGGCGCTCGTGGCAGGTCGCCCGCTGCGCGTCGTCCACAACCCGTCGTTCGCGGAGGGCCTGAGCACGTCCGTCCACGCGGCCCTCCGCGACATCGCGCCCGACTTCGACGCCGCCCTGTTCCTGCTCGCCGACCAGCCCTTCGTGACCGCCGCTCTCATCGACCGGCTGCTCGAGAGCTTCGCCGGCGGCGGCAAGCTCATCGTGCGCCCGCAAATGGGCGGCACCCCCGGCAATCCGGTGCTCTTCTCCGCTCGCCTGTTTCCCGAACTCCTGCAGGAGACGGGCGACCGCGGCGGCCGGGACGTGGTCCGGCGGCACCTGGGCGAAGTGCGTCTCGTGGCGGTCGATGACCCGCTGGCCTGCCTGGACATCGACTCCCTGGAGGAGTACGAAAGGGTGAAGAACGGATGAGGAGCGCGAACCTCTCAAGACGAGTGAAGGACCCGGCGCCTTATGCCTGAGCGCTCACTCGGGCCACGGCCGCGCGCGCTGGTCAAGGGCGCGGGCGACATCGCCACCGGCGTCGCCCTTTGCCTGCATCGCGCGGGCTTCGCCGTCGCCATGACCGAGATCGACCGGCCGACCGTGGTCAGGCGGACGGTGTCGTTCGCACAGGCCGTCTACGAGGGCGCCGCAACCGTCGAGGGGACGGAGGCGGTGGCCGTCGGCCCCTCGGGCATCGAGGCCGCGCTGATGCAGGGGACCATCGCGGTGGTCGTCGCCGAGGACGCAGAGGAGGTGCTCGGGAGGGTCCGGCCCGTGCTGCTCGTCGATGCGATCATCGCCAAGCGGAACCTCGGCACGCACATCGGCGATGCGCCCGCCGTCGTCGCCCTCGGTCCCGGATTCGTGGCCGGGCGCGACGCCCACGCCGTCATCGAGACCAGGCGCGGACACGACCTCGGCAGGATCCTCTTCGAGGGCACGGCCGAGGACGACACCGGGGTCCCCGGAGACATCGGAGGGTACACCTGGCAGCGGGTGGTGCGGTCCCCCGCCGCAGGCGCCTTCCGCGCCTGCGCGGACATCGGCGACGTCGTCAAGGCGGACGACGTCGTCGGATACGTCGGCGAGGAGCCGGTGCGCGTCGCGCTCGACGGCGTGCTCCGCGGCCTCCTGCACACGGGGCTCACGGTGACCGAAGGCTTCAAGCTCGGGGACGTCGATCCTCGCGCCGACCCATCCCGCTGCCTCACCGTCTCGGACAAGGCCCGCGCCCTCGGGGGGAGCGTGCTCGAGGCGGCGTGCGCTCTGCTCGGAGGAGTCCGCTTCGAGCCGTAACGCGCCTTCGCGCGGCGCACCGCGGGCATCGCGCGCCGCGCGCGGCCCCACCGCGCTGCGGCGCTTGCGCTGCGACCCGGCCGGCCATATCCTATCCATACGTATAGCAACGAACGGCTTGTGCACCCGCGCGAGAGGTGCGCGAGCCGCTTGCGTTTGGGAGGGAATCGCATGGCATCGTCCGCCCGCAGCAACCCCAAGACCGTCGTCGTCGCCCTCGGCGGCAACGCCATCCTGCAGCCCGGCCAGCTCGGCACCTTCGAGGAGCAGCTCTTCAACATCGACGGCGCCATGGGCCGCATCGCGCAGCTGGTCGAGGAGGGCTGGCGCGTCGTGCTCACGCACGGCAACGGCCCCCAGGTCGGCAACCTCCTGATCCAGAACGCGCTCGCCGCGAAGACCGTGGCGCCGATGCCGATGGACGTCTGCGGCGCCATGAGCCAGGGCGAGATCGGCTACATGGCGGCGCAGACCCTGGCCAACCACTTAGCCAAGCGCAAGCTCGCCGTGCCGGTGGTGACCGTGGTCACGCAGGTCGCGGTCGACGCGGCAGACCCCGCCTTCGCGGCGCCCGCGAAGCCGGTCGGCCCCTTCTACTCGGAGGCCGAGGCGCGCACGATGATGCTCGAGCAGGGGCACGCCATGCGCGAGGACGCCGGACGCGGCTGGCGGCGCGTGGTGCCGAGCCCCGAGCCGCGCGAGATCGTCGAGCTCGAGGCGATCCGCGACCTCCTCGAGGGCGGCGTGCTCGTCGTCTGCTCGGGCGGCGGCGGCGTGCCCGTGGTGCGCAGCCGCGGCGCCCTCTCCGGCATCGACGCGGTGATCGACAAGGACCTCGCCGCCGCCCTGCTGGCCGCCGAGCTCGGGGCCGCGGCGCTGCTCATCCTCACCGACGTGCCCCAGGCCTACGTGCACTACAACACGCCCGAGCAGCAGGCCCTCGGTACGGTCTCGGTCGCGGAGATGGAGGGCTACGCCGCCGCCGGTCACTTCAAGGCCGGCTCGATGGGGCCCAAGGTCGCCGCCTGCCTGAGATTCGCGCGCGCCGGCGGCGACGCCGTCATCGCCAGCCTCACCGAGGTCGTGCCGGCGCTGGCCGGGACGGCCGGGACGCGCATCGTGGGGGCGGCCGGCGGCAAGACCGCCGCAACGAAGACCGGCGCCGCGAAGGCCGCCGGCGCCGGCGCCAAGACGGCCGCAACGAAGGTCGCCGGCGCCAAGGCGAAGACCGGCGGCAAGTCCAAGGCTGGCGGGAGCGCCGGGTCGCGCAAGGCCGCCGGCGCCAGGAAGACCGCCGGCCACAAGGACAAGCCTTCGGCCGGCGCTCAGGTCAACGACATCGGCGCGCCGCGCAGGCGCGCCTCTGGAGGCAGGTCATGAGCATCACCATAGCAAGCACCCCGCGCGCAGACGGCTACCGGATGCCCGGCGAGTTCGAGCCGCACGAGCGCATCTGGATGCTCTGGCCGCAGCGCCCGGACAACTGGCGCCTCGGCGCCAAGCCGGCGCAGCGCTCGTGGGTCGAGGTGGCCACGGCGATCGCGCAGTTCGAGCCGGTCACCGTGGGCGTCAACCACGACCAGTACGAGAACGCCCGCAACCTCCTCCCCGCCGTCGTGCAGGTGGTCGAACTCTCCAGCAACGACGCCTGGCTGCGCGACTGCGGCCCCACCTTCGTGGTCAACGGCGAGGGTGACGTGCGCCTGGTCGATTGGGAGTTCAACGCCTGGGGCGGCATGTACGACGGCCTGTACTTCCCCTGGGACAAGGACCAGATGGTCCCGCTCAAGCTCTCCGAGCTCGCCGGCGTCGACCGCTACAAGGCGCCGCTGGTGATGGAGGGCGGCTCGATCCACGTCGACGGCGAGGGCACCGTGATCACCACGGAGGAGTGCCTCCTGAGCCCCGGCCGCAACCCGCAGCTGACTCGCGAGGAGATCGAGGAGCAGCTGCGCGCGTACCTCGGCGCCGAGAGGGTCATCTGGCTGGGCAAGGGCATCGACCCCGACGAGACCAACGGCCACGTCGACGACGTCGCCTGCTTCGTGAGGCCAGGCGTCGTGCTCGCCGGCATCACCGACGACCAGGACGACTGGCGCTACCAGCTCCTGCAGGACAATCTGCAGACGCTGCAGGAGGCCACCGACGCCAAGGGCCGCAAGCTCGAGATCCACACCGTCCCGATGCCGGCGATCATGGAGATCACGGCCGACGAGGCGTGGGGCGTGGACCTGGCCGAGGGCAGCATCCCCCGAGTCCCCGGCGACAAGACCGCCGCCTCCTACCTCAACTTCCTCATCGTCAACGGCGGCATCGTCCTGCCGGTGTTCGGCGACCCCAACGACGTCGTCGCTCGCGAGATCGTCGCCGGCGTCTTCCCCGAGCGCCGCGTCGTCACGGTGCCGGGGCGCGAGATCGTGCTCGGCGGCGGCAACGTGCACTGCATCACGCAGCAGCAGCCGCGCGCCTGACGCACCTCGGGCGCGCGGCCGCCAGACCGACGCGCAGGCCGGCAGCCCGACGCGGCCGGGCGCGGCCGGTATCGGCGGGCGCCGCGCGCGAACCGGCGCGAAGAGCTGCGCGAGAAGCGGCCGGCGGTCCGCTCCACAGGACCGCCGGCCGCTTCTCGTCGTGCCTCGCCTCGTCACTCCGGGCGCGTCGCCCCTCACGCCCACGTCTCGTCACCCGCTCGCGCCCCGCACGGGGGCGCCGGCGCTCATCACCTCGACGGCGGCGCCCCACCCGCGACGAGCTGCTTGCCCCAGGGCTCGCAGAAAGATTCCAGCTCGTAGCCGCGGGCGCTGAAGAAGGCGCGCGAGGCCGCGTTGTCGTTCATGATCTGCAGCTTAGCCTTGAGCGCGCCGAGCCGGCGGAAGCGAGCTTCGAGCTCGTCCATCAGCCGGCCGGCGATGCCCTGCCGCTGCCGCTCGGGCAGCACCGCCAAGTGGTACACGTAGGCGCGGCGGCCGTCCCAGCCCCCCATCACGGTGCCGACGACCACGCCGAGTGAGTCGCGCGCGACCAGGAACAGCTCGGGGTCGCGCGCCAGCTTGAGCAGCGTCTGCTCGGGGCCGTCCGAGGGGCGCATCCACAGGCCCGAGCGCTGCCAGAGCACGTGGACGACGGGGAAGTCGTCCATCGCGAACGGCTCGATGGTCACGCCGATCCGCCCGCTCACGCCGTTCCTCCCGCTCCGATACAGGCCGACGGCGATTGTATCGCAGCCTGCGGCGGGGCGGCGGCGCGCGCGGGGTACAATCGAGCCCAGTCCACGTCCGAGGGGGAACATGGCCGGCACGACCGAAGAGCGCATCCAAGCAACCGCCCGCGCGATCCTTGGCGCCGCCCGCGAGGACAAGCCGTCCCGCCTGTCGCGCGAGCGCCTCCAGGGCGAGATGATGGAGTGGGCGATGGCGGACGAGCGCCTCAAGGTCGAGATGCTGCGCTTCGTCGACGTCTTCCCCGCGCTGCACAGCCGCAGCGAGATGAGCCGCCACCTGCGCGAGTACTTCGCGCACCAGGGCGTGGCGGCGCCGCGGCTGCTGCGCTGGGGCATCAGTCTCACCGGCGCGCGCTCGCCGGTGGCGCCGCTCGCCGGCAGCGTCATCCGGCGCCAGCTCCGCGGTTTCGCGCAACGCTTCATCGTGGGCCGGGACGCGCGCGACGCCATCCCGGCCCTCAAGGCCCTGCGCGACGCGGGCACCGGCTTCACGCTCGACGTGCTCGGCGAGGCCACGGTCAGCGAGGCCGAGGCGCACGCCTACCAGGCTACCTACCTCGGCCTCCTCGACGGCCTCGCCGCGACCGCCGCGGGCTGGCCGCGAAGCGGCACCGTCGATCAGGCCGCGTGGGGACCGCTCTCGCGCGTGAACCTCAGCCTCAAGATCACGTCGCTCTACTCGCAGATCGACCCCGTGGACTTCGAGGGCAGCGTGGCCGCGGTCAAGGACCGCCTGCGCCCCATCTTTCGCAAGGCCATCGAGACCGGCGCCGCGCTCACGCTCGACCTCGAGCAGTTCCGCTACCGCGACCTCACCCTCGCCGTCTTCACCTCGCTGCTGGACGAGGAGGAGTTCCGCGGCTACGACCACGCCGGGATCGTGCTCCAGGCCTACCTGCGCGACGCGGACAAGGACCTCGACGCGCTCCTCGCCTGGGCGCGGACCCGCGAGCGCGTCTTCAGCCTCCGCCTCGTCAAGGGCGCATACTGGGACTACGAGACCGTGATCGCCGCCCAGGAGGGATGGCCGGTGCCGGTCTTCACGCACAAGCCGGACACCGACGCGATGTACGAGAAGCTCACGCGCGTGATGCTGCAGAGCGCCGACGTCGTGCGGCCGGCCTTCGCCAGCCACAACGTGCGCTCGCTCGCGGTCGCCGTCGAGACGGCCCGCGAGCTCGGCCTCGCCGACGACGCCTACGAGGTCCAGATGCTGCACGGGATGGGCGACCCCATCAAGACGGCGGTGCGCGGCATGGGGCTGCGCCTGCGCGAGTACGCCCCCGTCGGCGAGCTCATCCCCGGGATGGCGTACCTGGTGCGGCGCCTGCTCGAGAACACCGCGAACGATTCCTTTCTGAGGCAGACGTTCGTAGAGGGCGCGGCGGCCGACGAGCTCGTGCTGCCGCCGCAGACGTCCGCCGACTTCGGCGCCGAGCCGCGGCGCCTGCCGCGAGTGGCGGCGACGGACCCGGACGGTCCCGCCGCCTTCGTCAACCAGCCGCACGCCGACTTCTCGCGCCGCGAGCGCCGGGAGGCGTACGACGCGGCGCTCGACGCCGTGCGCGCCCGCGGCGCCCGGCACTACCCGCTGCGCATCGGCGGGCGCGACGTGCAGACGGTCCGCTCGCTCGAGTCCGTCGATCCGGCGGCGCCGGACACGGTGCTCGGCTCCGTAGCCTACGGCGGCCGGGCGGAGGCCGAGGCCGCCGTCGCCGCGGCGCGCGCGGCGCTGCCCGGGTGGCGCGACACCTCAGCCAAAGAGCGCGCCGCAGTCCTCTTCCGCACCGCGGAGCTGATGCGCGGCGAAGGCATGGAACTGGCCGCGCTCGAGGCCCTCGAGGCCGGCAAGACGCGGCGTGAGGCCAACGCCGATGTGGATGAGGCGATCGACTTCCTCGAGTACTACGGGCGCGAGATGCTGCGCCTCGGCGCGCCCCGGCGCATGGGCCACGCCCCCGGCGAGCACAACGTGTACTTCTACCAGCCGCGCGGCGTCGCGCTGGTGATCGCGCCCTGGAACTTCCCGCTGGCGATCCTCACGGGCATGACCAGCGCGGCGCTCGTCGCCGGCTGCCCGGTGATCGTCAAGCCGGCGGGGCCGACGCCGCTCGTCGCCGCCCAACTGGCGTGCCTCCTGGAGGCGGCGGGCGCGCCCGCGGGCACCGTCAACTTCCTGCCCAGCCCGGGCGGCGAGGTCGGTGACTTCCTCGTGCGTCATCCCGGCGTCGACCTCATCTGCTTCACCGGCTCGATGGACGTCGGGCTCAGCATCATCAGCCACGCCGCCCAGCACCCGGCGGCGGACGGCGTCAAGAAGGTCATCGCCGAGATGGGCGGCAAGAACGCGATCATCGTCGACGCCGACGCGGACCTCGACGTGGCAGTCGCGGAGACCATCGTCTCCGCCTTCCACTACTCCGGGCAGAAGTGCTCGGCCGCCTCGCGAGTGATCGTGCTCGAGGCGGCCCACGACGATTTCGTGCGACGGCTCGTCGAGGCCACGCGCAGCCTGCGGGTCGGGCCTCCGGCGGACCCCGGCACGCGCGTCGGTCCGGTGATCACCGCCGAGGCCAGAGCGAAGATCGAGGGCTACATCGAGCAGGGCAAGCGCGAGGCGACGCTCGCCGCCGCCGTGGAGCCGCCCGCGGGCGGCTGGCCCGGCGGCGGCTTCTACGTCGGCCCGCACGTCTTCGTCGACGTCAAGCCCGCCGCCGTCATCGCCCGCGAGGAGATCTTCGGCCCGGTGGTGGCGGTGCTCAAGGCCGCCGACCTCGATGAGGCCCTGACGATCGCCAACGGCGTCAAGTACGCACTCACCGGCGGCCTCATCAGCCGCAGCCCCGCGACGATCGACCGCGTGCGCCGAGAGTTCCGGGTCGGCAACCTGTACATCAACCGCGGGATCACCGGCGCTCTCGTCGAACGCCAGGCCTTCGGGGGGCTCAAGATGAGCGGCGTCGGCTCCAAGGCCGGCGGGCCGGACTACCTCCTGCAGTTCCTCGAGACGCGGGTCGTCACCGAGAACACCATGCGCCGCGGCTTCGCGCCGCCGGAGGAACTGCTCACCGACTGAGCGCCGAGAGGCCGCACCGCAGATGCCGGTCGTCGCGGCCTTCCACGAGCGCGGCAACGCCGGCGTCCTTTTGGCACGTCCTACGGGCCGGGCAGCGCCGGCGTCTCCGGCGACGGAGTCACCTGGCCGCCGTCGGTCACGCCCCAGCTCAGCACGTCGGCGCCCAGCTGCCAGTCGACGTACACGCGCTGTTCCCGCGGTCTATCCTGCACGTACCACGCCGGCGTGCCGGCGGAGGCGCCCGTGGGCGCGAGCACCAAAACCAAGGCTTCGCCGTAGGTGACTCCCGGCTGGCGGCGGCCGCGCTCGACGTGCGAGAGCGCGCCGCGCTCGCGCGGGGACAGCACCGTCAGGTGGCCCACTCCCTCGCGCCCCGCGCCGCCGCAAAGACTGGATGCGCCGGCTCGCGAACCGGAGGCACCGGCGCCGCGTCTCACGCATGGTACATCGGCCGCGGGGGTCGCGGCCCGAAGGGGAGGAACCATGAGACGCAGATCGCGGATCGCCATCCTGATCGCCATCGCAGCCGTGGGGCTCGTAGGGCTGTTCGCGCTCGTCGGGGTGATGACGAGCGGGCGCGGCGGGTCGGCCGGCAGCACGGCGACGCTCGGCCGCTCGGCCAGCAATGGCTCGGCCGCCGGGATGCCCGCCAACGAGGCCGTGCCCCAGCCGGCGACGGCCCAGCCGGGCAAGTCCACGGCCGACGGCTCTTCGGCCGGCTCCACGAGTCCCGGCACACAGTTCGCCGGCGACGTCCCGCCGGCCACGGCTGCGTCCGCGCACTACCTCGTGCGCAACGGCGACCTCTGGATCACCGTCGCGCGCGGCTCGCTGCTCACCACGGTGGACCGCATCACCGCGATGACGGAGGCCGCGGGCGGCTACGTCGTCTCCAGCGCCATGGGCACCAGCCAGAGCGGCCTGGGCAAGAGCGGCATCATGGAGCCCCAGCCTCTCGACTCGTCCCTCCCGCAGTCGGCGCCCGCTCCGCAGGTCGGCGACGGCACGCCCTACGCGACGCTCACGGTGCGCGTGCCGGAGACGACCTTCGACGCCGCCGTGCGGCGCTTCGCGGCGCTCGGGCACGTCGAGAGCGCTTCCACCACGAGCGAGGACATCACGTCGCAGTTCGTCGACCTCCAGGCGCGCCTGCAGCACTACCAGTCGGTCGAGCGCCGGCTCGTTCGCTTCCTGGCGCAGACGGGGACGATCGCGCAGATGCTCGCCGTGCAGGACCGCATCGACCAGACGCAGCTCACGATCGAGCAGCTCAACGCCGAGCTCAAGTCGATGCACGAGCAGACGAGCTACGGGACGCTCACGGTGAGCCTCACCGAGAAGGGCGCGCATCGCGTCGTCGCCGTGGCTTCCACCGGCTTCATCGGCCGCTTCCTGCACTCCGCGGCCCTCATCGGCCGCGGCGCCCGGGTGACCGGCCTGTGGCTCGCCGGAGCGCTCCCGTTCTTCCTGCTGATCGGCGCGCTCGGGGCGGCCGCATGGTACGCCGCGCGGCGGCTGCGCCGCGGCCGCCGGCAGCCAGCGCAGCCGTCGCTGCCGGCCTGAGCGACAAGCTCGGCAGCCGGCCGCGCCGCGGGCGCGATAGCAGGCCGCGCGGCGTGGGTAGAGTCAGGCTGGCAGCGGGACCATCGGCGAGGTTCGGGAGGCTCGAGTGAAGGCAGTACGGATACACGGCTACGGCGGTCCTGAGGTCCTGGTCTACGAAGACGTCCCAACACCCGAGCTCAAGCCCGAGCAGGTACTCGTGCGCGTCGAGGCGGCCACCGTGAACCCCATCGACGTCGCCGTCCGCGAGGATCGCTTCCCGACGCCCAAGAGCCCTCCCAAGACGATCGGCTCCGACGGCGCCGGCGTGGTCGCGGCGGTCGGCGCCGACGTTGCCGGCGTCTCCGCGGGCGAGCGCGTCTTCTTCAGCGGGCTTGGCATTGGCAGCGAGGGCAGCTACGCCGAGTACGCCGTCATCCACGAGGCGCAGGCGGTGCCCATCCCGGACGGCCTCTCGGCGGCCGACGCCGCGGCCCTCGGCATGGTCTTCCCCACCGCCTACTACGCCCTGGTGACGCGCGGCGCCGTCCAGGCCGGCGAGACCGTCCTCGTGCAGGGCGCCGCCGGCGGCGTGGGCTCCGCCTCGGTCCAGCTTGCCAAGGCGTTCGGGGCGCGCGTGATCGGGACGGTCGGCAGCGAGGCCGAGGCCGAGCTCGTACGCAGCCTCGGCGCCGACGAGACGATCGACTACAAGCGCGAGGACGTCGCGGCGCGCGCGCTCGAGCTCACAGCCGGCAAAGGCGTGGACCTCGTCCACGAGCTCGTGATCAGCGCCAACCTGCCGGCCGACGTGCGGCTCGTCGCCAAGGGCGGGCGCATCGTCTGCACGGGTCAAGGACCATCGCCGGAGGTGATCGTGCCGATCGGCGCGGCGCTCGCCAAGGACGTGACCCTGCTGTTCATGAGCCTCAACAACGCCGGGCGCGCGGGAGTCGCGAAGATCGCCGCCGAGGTGGCGCGCATGGCGGCCGACGGCAAGGTGCGACCGGTCATCGGCGCGACTCTCCCGCTCGCCGAGGCCCGCCGCGCGCACGAACTGCTCGCCGCCGACCACGTGGGCAAGATCGTGCTCGTGCCCTAGCTGGCCCGTACCGCCTCAGTAGCCCTTGCCGTTGCCGCGGATCGCCTCTTCGCGCTCCTTGTGCAGCTCGAGGCGCGGCAGCAGGGTGTCCATCACGAGGAGCAGCGTCTCGAGACGCTGCTCCTCGCTCAGCGACTCGAGCAGTTCCTGCTTGAGCGGCGCGCCGAAGTCGACCGCCGCGGCGACCCGGAACGAGAGCGGCCCCTCGCCGACCGGTGGCCGCGGAGTCTCCACGTCCATCAGGACGAGCATCTTGCGAAAGACCTCGAGGACGCCGTTGCGGAGCGCCTCCGGCGCGCCCGGCTCGGCGTCCTCGTAGTACTCGACGAGGCCGCTCAAATACTCGGCCTCGGGGTCTTCCGGCTCCCGCACCTCGACGAGGCGGAAGCGGCGGCGGCCCTCCACGAGGATGTTCAGGCGGCCGTCGTCGTGCTCTTCGAGCACCTCCGCGACGCGCACGGTGCAGCCGCACTCGCGCAGCGAGTCCTCGTCGGCGAGCACGATGCCGAACTCCCCGCCTTCGCGCGTCTCGCCCACCAGCCGCTTGTAGCGCTCCTCGAAGATGTGCAGCGGCACGACCTCGCCCGGCACGACCACGAGCCGCAGCGGGAACAGACCGATGACGTGCGCCTCAGACATTGTCGCTCCACGCGACGACGATGGCCTCGAGCCTGGTCTCGCTCGCCTCGTCGGGATCGTCGTCGAAGCCGGGAAGCTCCACGATCATCTGGTGCAGCTCGACGAAGTTGAGGTCGAGCGGGTCGACGTCCGGGTGGGCGTCGATGAGCGCCCACGCGATGTCCGCGGGTTCCTGCCAGGTGAGCCCCATGCCGCCTCCTCGTCCGGGTGCGCCTAGTCTACCCGCGACCGGCGGCGTCCACCCGGCTCGCGTATAGGGTGTAGTCGTGGCGCCCACCCTCAACGACGTCCTCGGCGCCGACGATCTCGACGCCCGCCAGGGTGGAACGCAGCACGGCCGCGAAGGCCGTATGCGTGTCCGGCGACCAGGACGCCGCCGCAGCCGTCCACGCGCTCGAGGACGAGGTCTTCCGCGGTCACTCGCGCCCGCGCAGGTACCCCGCGATGAGCTCGCTGATGTGCCGCCGGACGTCGTCCGGCAGCGGCGGCACGTCGTTGGTCTCGATCAGCGCCTGTGCCCGGTCCCAGGCGTCCTTCACCAGCGGCGTCCCTACGTAGTGCTCGAACGACGCCCGGTGCCACAATGCCGGCTGCCACAGCGCGCCCGCACGGTACATCCGCCGCGTGCTCTTGCGCGCCAGGAAGTGCCCGCCGATCCCCACCTCGAGGATGTCGTCGACCAGCGCCTGCGCCTCGTCCACCGGATCGTCGCGCAGGAAGCGCTCGATGGCGTTGACCGTGTCTGCGTCGAGCACCGTCTTGGCCAGGCTCGCCGTCTGGGCGCTGTCCATGAGCCCGAAGGCGAGCATCACGTCCGCCCCGGCCAGCGCCGTGGCGAGGCCGGTCAACATGCCCTCGGCGCCGGCCTGCAGGTCGCACGCCTTGGCGTCGCAGCTCACGGCGCTGCCCTGGCTGCGCAGGCCGTAGAACTTGCTCATCTCGATGCAGGCCAGGTTGATGAGGCCGTCCTCGGGCGCCCCCGACAGGTAGAGCCCGCTGCGCATCTCCGCCACGGCCGAGCCCACGGCGCTGACCATGGCGCAGCCGGGCGCCGCGAGCTGGAACAGCACGACCGCGCTGAGCAGTTCGGCCATGTTGAGGATGCAGGTGCCGAGCACGCTCATCGGCCCCGTGGTGCCCATCTGCGGCATCGGCAGCACGAAGATCGGGCACCCGGCCTTCGCCATCAGGATGTGCGCCTCGGTCATCTCGGCATCATGCTGGAGCGGCGCGATGGTGCAGTTTGTCGCCGACCATATGGGACGCACCTTGAGCGAGGCGCCGGCGATCGCCTCGAGCATCTCGATCATCACCGGTGCCTGTTCGGGGTGCCGCACCTCGTCCTGCAGGTGCTTGCGCGAGTTCTCGAACGAGATGCGCGCCATCTCGAGGTTGCCGACGCGCGGGTCGACGTCGCCGGGCGTGATCGTCGCCCAGGTGAAGTCGATCTCCGGCACGGCGTCGTAGAGGCGCATCATCTGCGCGAGGTCTGCCCGCGTCCCCTCGTGCCGCTCTCCGGTGAGGTCGTCCATCATGTACGTCGCGGCACCGTCGCTCGTGTAGATCATGCCGTCGTCGCTCACCCGGCAGTCGTAGGCAGGGTCGCGCCCGGCCAGCAGGACCTCGCCGGGCACGGTCTTGAGGCACCTCTCGATGAGCTCCCACGGGAGCTTGACGGTGAGGCGCTCCGCGTCCACCGCCGCGCCGGCCTCCGTCAGCAGCGCCGTCAGGGTCGGCGTGTTGTACGCCACGCCGACCTCCGCCAACACGCGCAGCGTCTGCTCGTGCACGAACTGCTGCTCCGGCTCGCTCAGATACTGCAGTCTCGGTCTCGCCACGTGTCCTCCCCGGTCAGCTTGATCCGCCCGGCGAGGCGCCCGACTCGCCGCTGTCCTTGTGCAACGCCTGCGGCCGGCATGTCCGACCGTACTGCCTGCAGGCCGCGCAGGCTCGTAGCAGCTGCGGGCTCTCGGGTCCCGTCGCCAGCGGGACGAAGCCTTGCCGGGCGAAGAACTCAGGCGCCCTCGCCGTCACCCACAGCCGGCGGACGCCACGGCGACGCGCCTCGCGCTCGAGCTCTGCATACAATCTGCCGGCCAGCCCCCGGCCGCGAAACTCCGCGTCCACAGCCAGCCAGTTGACAACGTCGAGTCCGTCGTCGCGCTCGAGAACGATGGCTCCGACGAGCCCCGTGCCCGCCCGCGCTCCCCACGCGGCGACGACCTCCTCGGCATCGTCCTCTGAATCTTCCAGGCCGCAGGCGACTGCGAGCTCGCGGATGGCGGCCACATCGTCGGTGCGGGTGACTTCGGGAGTCGCCCCGGCCATCATCGCCGCCACGTCGTGCGATCGCGGCGCGCGCCCACCGCCCGCGCGTAGCGCTCGATGACCGCGTCGATCTCGCGGACGACGTCGTCGGCATGATCG
>Ga0209697_10006912_pt1 | contig 13514 bp, 6 predicted proteins | sample AliMusrvi5mmetaG_FD_184115 | JGI IMG/M metagenome (GOLD analysis project Ga0209697, IMG submission 184115) | Freshwater lake bacterial and archeal communities from Alinen Mustajarvi, Finland, to study Microbial Dark Matter (Phase II) - Alinen... | ecosystem: Environmental > Aquatic > Freshwater...
GTTAATTTACCGGAATACGTTGTATTGCTGTTGTTGTTGCCCACGCTGAGGGCCACGGCGGAAGAAGCGGAATTGGACAAAGCAAGCGTGCCAGGGCCGGTCAATCCGCCCAGCGTGACGGCGGTCAGCGTGCCGAAGCTCAAGATCCCGCCACCGCTGGTGTCGAGCGTACTGTCTTGCACCGCCAGAGAGTTGGCGAGAACCAAGGCACCGCTGCTTACGATCGTGACGCCGGTGTACGTGTTGGCCGCGGCGAGCGTCATAGAGCCGGAGCCGCTCTTGGCGAGGCCGCCGTCGATCACCGTGCCTAACGCCGGGTCGTGCAACAAGCGTTGCCCGATCGTTTCGTTGAAACCCAGCACGTCGAATATCGCTCCTCCCGCTCGTACATAGGCCGTGGTGAGGACGCTGAACCACGTCGTGTTGTTGCGACTGGCGCGCATGGTGCCGCCGTCGAAGTTGAAAACGGATGTCCCCGCGCCGGGAAAGAGGCCGCCCAGGACGAGTACGCCGCCCGTTAGGCTATAGGTCCCGCTGCTTCCGGAATGGTTCCCGATATAAAGATAGTTGGTTACGCTGTTCGTCCCTCCAGACTGGACGAAAGTCCCATTGCCATAGTTGCCGACGATTTCAAAGGTGGTCGACATGACACCGCTGCCGCTGAGCGTGTACGCGCCGCTTCCGCTCGCGTTGGTGCCGAGGTAAACCGTGCCGCTGGAGGAGTTGGTCCCGCCGGACTGCGCGAAGCTTCCTTGGCCGGAATAGCCGATGTATTGGATTCCGGTCGCCAACTGACCGCTGCCGCCGAGGGTGTAGGAACCGGAGCTTCCGGTCTCGTGGCCGAGATCGAAGGAACCGTTGTTGACGTTCTTCCCGCCGACCTGAGTGAAGCTTCCGGAGCCGGAATAGCCAATGCACTCCCGGGTCGCGGTAAGTTGGATGCCGGCAAGGTAATAACTGCCAACACTGCCGGCATTGTAGCCCAGCCAAAGGTTCATGGTCGCATAAGCCCCATTATATCCGCTCAATTGCGTGAAACTGCCCGTTCCCGAGTACCCGATGTACTCGTCGCTCGATTGCCCTGGGCCGCCCATGTTCAGCGAACCGTTAAGGCTGTACGCGCCGCTACTGCCGGAATAATAACCCAAATAAATGGCTTGACCGGCCGAATTACTGGATTGATGATCTTGTACGAACGCCCCGGTGCCCGTGTTGCCGATGTATTCTGCAACGCATTGGAGTTGGCTGGCGCCGCCGCTCAGTTGCACCGTTCCGCTCCCGGTGCTGCTGCCTAGCGAGAGCGTGCCGAAGATCGGGACGGATGTTGTGACGGCCGCGGTCCCGCCGTTGGCTATGAAGGCCGTGTCGCTAATGCTTGACGGCACGGCGCCACCCCAGTTCGACGTTACGGACCAGTCGCCGGAGGAAACAGCCCAGGAATAACTGGCCGCGCGAACCGGCAGCGAGGCCATCAGCACAACGGCCACGAAACTCGCGAAGCCCGCAGCCGACCACCGAGCCGCTCGGCAACTGCTTCTCATGGAAAATTTGTCGAACATCGGTCTTCTCCAGTTCAAGCCGCCCGCCGTGCGGCACTTGCTTGATACAATCTATGTGAGGGGAAGGAAAGAATGGCTGGGGCGTCGGCTTGGGCGGAAGCCGTCGGCTTCGCCATTCTTCTCGCTGTCCTGCGACGCCAACCGTAGCCGACAAGGACGAGGGCACCAGCGGCGAGAAGGGTAAGAGTGGAAGGCTCGGGTGTCACGGTCAGCACCAGGTCATGCTGCACGGGGTCGATTGAAAGCGTGGCCGGTAGGCCATCGATCGTGCCGCTAGTGTTCGTCCCCAGGCTGCCACTGCTTGATCTGAAGTTGATCAAGTCGTAGGTGCCTGGGCCGAAATTGGCCGACCAAGTGAAGTGGAAGTCGGCAAATCGTTGGTTGCTGAGAATCAGTTGGCCTGTCGGCATCAAGACTTCGTCGCTCGTGCTAGGAGTGTCGAGGTCGTAGTCCATCACCGCGTTGGCTAGCAGCGTAAGGCTTCCGCTGAGGTGCATAACGCCCAGCAAATCGCCGGGGGCGAGATGCCCACCGGCGTTGACGGTGACGTTCGCCAAGCTGCCCGTGCCGCCCAGTGTGCCGCCGCTGTTGACACTGACAGCCGAATTGGTCAGCCAACCATCGACGAGCAGTTTGCCCGCGCTGACCGTCGTCGCGCCGGTAAATGTATTGCTACCGCTAAGTTCGAGTACACCACTGCCGGCTTTTGTCAACGAATAATTGCCGCCAATGGGACCGCCGACGGTAAGTGTGTTGGAGCTTACGGTCACTTGGCGGTTGGCGCCGAGCGTTACCGAGCCGGTGCCGAGGTTGAGGTTCTGGCTTCCGGCGAATGTCAAGTTGGCATTCCATATTTGCGGGGGGTTGTCGGTGAGCGTGATCGCTGCGCTGGTGGTATTGCCGAGCGTACTCACACCGGAAATCGTCAATGTGCCGCTGCTCAAGGCGGCCGAATTATTGATATTCAAGCGGCCGGTGCTGAGCACCGTGCCACCGGAATAGGTGTTGGAGCCTGAAAGGGTCAGCGTACCGGCACCAGCCTTCGTCAGAGAGTAGTTGCCGCCAATCGGGCCGCCGACGGTAAGTGTGTTGGAGCTTACAGTCACTTGGCGGTTGCCGCCGAGCGTCACCGAGCCGGTGCCGATGTTCAACGCCTGCGTACCCAGGAAGGTGAAGTCGGCATTCCATGCCTGCGAGATGTTATTGCCGAGTGTAACTGCGATGCCGGCTGTGTTATCAAGCGTGCTTGAACCGGCGATGGTCAGTCCGCCGCTACCCAGCGCGATGGCATTACCAATGTTCAGCCGGCCAGCGGCGAGTACGGTGCCGCCGGAATAGGTGTTGGAGCCTGAAAGGGTCAGCGTGCCGGTGCCGGCCTTCGTCAGAGAGTAGTTGCCGCCAATGGGGCCGCCGACGGTAAGTGTGTTGGAGCTTACGGTCACCTGGCGGTTGCCGCCCAACGTCACCGGGCCGTCACCGAGGTTCAATGCTTGCGTACCCAGGAAAGTAAAGTTGGCATTCCAGACTTGAGAGTTGTTGTTCGCAAGCGTGATCGCGGTTCCGGAGGTGTTGCCGATGGTACCCCCGGAGATGGTGAAAGTGCCGCCGGGCAGCACCGCGGCGTTGTTGAGGTTAAGCTGGCCGGCGATAAGAGTCGTCCCACCGGCATAACTGTTTATGGCCGAAAGGGTCAGCGTGCCGGAGCCGGACTTGGTCAGAAGGCCGCTGCCCACGATCGGGTTGGAAACCGTCAGGGTACCGCTGCTTGGGCTCAAAGTGCCGCCGGCGCTTCCCAGGGTGACGCCGCGATTGCCGCTAAGCGGTGTGGATGCAGTTGTCTGGAGGACACCGCCGTTGAGGGTCAGTTGATCGGCCACGAAAGCGGAGGGATTGCTCCCCAAGCTGCTTTCGCTGGGGATGGCCAACATGCCGGCGTTGACAATCGTCTTGCCGGAGTAAGTGTTGCTGCCTGAAAGGGTCAGCGTGCCCGCGCCAAGCTTTGTCAACGAGTAGCCGCCGCTAATCACGCCGCCGACCGTGAGGGTATTAGCGTTGACGGTTACCTTCCGGTCGCCACCGAGCGTGACCGCGCCGCTGCCGAGATTCAGGCTGCTGGTGCCGATGAAGGTGAAATCGGCGTTCCATGCCTGGGGGTTGTTCGAGACAGCAATAGCCCAGCCCGCCGTGTTGTCGAGCTTGCTGGTGCCGTCGCCTGCGATGGTCAGCAGACCGGTGCTGGCGCCCAAGGCCGCAGCATTGTTGACGTTGATTTGGCCAGCGCTAAGCGTCGTGCCGCCGGAATAGGTGTTGGCGGCGGAGAGGATCAGCGTGCCGGGGCCGTTCTTGGTGATCGCATAACCACTTCCACTAATGACGCCGCTGATGCTGACCGCGCTATTGATCGCCACCTGGCGGCTGCCGGTGAGCGCCACGCTGTCGGAGAGCGTCAACGGCCCGTTGTTCGTGGCGTCGCCCAGAACCACGTCGCCGGTAAGGGAGACGGCGTTCGAGAGGGACCGCGCCGCGATGCCATCGGAAGACAATGTGCCGCCGCTCCACACCAGGGTTCCGTAGCCGAGGGCCCTTGTACCCGAAGCGACGCCGATCTGCAACACGCCGCCGATCAGCACGCTGTTGCCGACGTACGAGTTCCCCGTGGCAATGGTCAGCGTTCCGCTGCCCGACTTGCTCAATCCGGTGGCACCGCTGATGCCGTAACTTCCTGAGCTTTGCAGCCGGTAGTTGGCAGTGTTATTGCTGAACGTGACGCTGGTGGGCTGGACGTTTGCCGCCGAAATGCTGACCGTCTGCGAGCCACCGCCCACCGAGTCGTCGAAGACGACCACGTCACCTCCCTTGTCAACGGTCCCCAAGTAGTCCGTAGGGGCACCTGTAGAAGACAGCTTCCAGTTCTTCGGTGACGCGATGGCGGCGGTGCTCCATTCGGCGGTCGCGGTGCCGGTCCAGAGGACGCAATCAATGTTGACCTGCAAATCGATCTCGCCCGTGCCGTTGACGAGTTGATAGACGGCGCGCGGGCCGCTGGAAGGCGCCGAGCCGACCTTGAACGCGGCAAAGCCGCCCGCGCCGTGGATTGAACTGGTGTAACCCATCACCTTGTAGGTTCCGGTGGACAAAGCGGGACCTGCAATATTGATTGCAACCGCCCCTGCTGGCCCATTGGCAGCCAGCGAGCCTCCGTTGATGATGGAAGCGTTGACACCGGCGTCGACGTTGGCCACGTTAACCGATGCATTCCCCTCAAAATTTAGCGCGGTGAGGCTCAAGCAGCCGACGCGGCCTTGGCCGGCCTCAACAGAGCCGCCGATGACACCCGCCGCGACCGTGACGTTGCCGGCGCTCCCTTGACCACCAAGCGTGGCACCATCGGTGACGTAAACGGCGCTACTGGGCGAGAGAGAAGCATTGACATAGAGCTTACCGGCGCCGATCGTCGTGGGGCCGCTATGAGTGCTTGCGCCGTTGAGGACCAGCGTGCCGCTGCCGGCCATGGTCAGGGCAGAAGAACCGCTCGCGTGGTCCTGAATGGCGGATGCAACCGTCACGCTGCCCGGTCCGGTAAACACCAGTTCCTTGGTGCTGCCGATGACCAGGTTTCCGCCGTTGATCGTTGCCGTCCCCGAGCCGACGTTCATGATGCCGTTCACGCTGAGCGAGTTAACGCTGGAGGCGGTGATCGTGTTGGCGCCCGTGAATTGGAGGGTATTAGCGCTCACGGCCGCCACAAGGGTTCCCCCGCCGGACAGCGCGTAGTTGACCGTCCCCGTGCTATCGGTCAGGCCGGCGACACCAACGGCCGTCGCACCCGTGTAGGCCACGATCGTGTACGGTGAACTGCCGCTGGCCGCGGCATACTTCATCGACGTACCACTGCCGTAGGTGGCCCACGGACCGAGGATGCCGTTGGTGTTCGCGAGCGTGGTGGTGACCGTGCCCGTGGTGTTGCTGTTGACGCCCACGGCGCCGCCGGTGTTCCGAGCAATGGTTCCCAAGACCAGCGTGTTGCCAGCGGAGGCATTGATAACCGAAACTCCGGCGTTGACGGTCAGCCCTGCCACGGTTTGGCTGTTGCCCGTGCCGCCGTTTGCCACGGGTGCGTAGCTGAACGTCCCGCCGCCCACTGCCAGCGCGGTGCTGGCGTTCAAGGAGCCTGTCAGCGAGAGGTTGCCCGCGCGGGTGGTCGTGGTGCCGCTATAGGTGTTGGCGGCGGAAAGCACCAAGGTGCCGCTGCCGGTCTTGATCAGATTTCCGGGACCGGAAAGGGCACTCGACAAAGTAACGGTATATGTGGCGGTGTCGATGGTGGCGTTGCCCCCGCTGGCGTTCAGAGTGAGGGGTACGGCGGTGGAAAACGTCGCCCCCGCCTTCAACATTCCGCCGTTAAAGTTGAATAGTGCAGTGCCGCTCCAATTGGTAATAGCCTTGACGACGAGCGTTCCACCGCTGAGGTTATAGGTTCCGCTGTCGCCGGAGTTGTAGCCGAGTTCAAGCCAATTACACGTGTTGGTTCCGCCCGATTGCGCGAACAAACCGGTGCCCCCTTTACCAATGTATTGGATTTGTGTGGCTAGCGCTCCGCCGCTGATCCCGGATGTGTTGTCGTTGATCGTCAACGTGCCGCCACCGAACAATGGGTTGCCACCGAGGTTGACGGCCCCGGTGCCTGAGAGTTTCAGTCCATTGCTCAGGTTGATAGAGCCTCCGGAATTCGCTGCGATCGTACCTTGACAGTCCACGTAATCGCTGATCGAGCCGGAGCCGCCGAAGCCCTGGCCAGCCGGCACGCTCAGCAAGGTCCCCAGGGTATGGGTCATGCCGCCGTTGCTGAACGTGCGAAAGGAACTCGCGGGGTTGTAGCCGGGTTTCACGATCACCAAGGAATTCGCACCGACACTCATCGACATGGTTCGCGCGTTGACAATGCTTCCCTGGGAAAAGTCGATAATCACATCATGCAATTCAAGCGTGTCGGTCCTGTTGCCGCCGTCGAAGAAGCCTTGGTTGGAGAGGCCGCCGCTGATCTGGAGCGAGCCACCGTAGTACTGGTAGCGTCCGGTTTTGCCGATCAACAGGGTGCCGACCGTATTCGTGCCCCCGGTCTGCGTGAAAGTCGCCGTGGCGGAGGATAAACCGCCGCCGATGTGTTCGATTTGGGCCGTCAACTGGCCCGTATCGCTGAGTTTGTACGTCCCCTTGCTGCCGTCGATGTAGCCAAGATCGAGGCTGCCGATCGTGGCGACTCCGCCAGACTGCGTGAAAATTCCCGTTCCCCAGGAGGCGCTACTTGCCCACTTGTTGACCGACAATTGGCCGCCGGTGAGGTTGTACGTCCCTGTCGCGTAGGGGCCGAGAGTGAGGCTGGAAGTCGTGTTAGTTCCGCCGGATTGATTGAAGGTTCCTTGGGTGCTTCCGTCTCCCCTTCCCCAGCCCATGCACTCGCCGTTCATGCCGACGGACAGGACGCCCGTGCCGCTGAGGTTGTACGTCCCGTTGCCGTTGTAATTCCAGCCGACGTCGAGTTCCTCGGGAGCGTTGGTTCCGCCGGACTGCGTGATGGTCCCCACGCTGAAGAAACCGACAAACTCCTGGTACACATACCCCAAATTGCCGCCGAGAATTTGGACGGTACTGCTGCTTCCAAGATAAAGGTGGTCGCAGAGCGGTCCTGTTGAAGTAATGATCGCCGTGCCGCCGTTGGAAATGTTGGCACCGTTGCCGGAAGTTGGCAAGCCTAGGGTCCAGTTCGCTGCGTCCGACCAATCGCCCGAATTGACATTCCAGTATGTGTCCGCGCCGACCAGCGAAGGCAGTAGCAGAATGGCGGTAACGCCGCTCAATGTGTGCCCTCGCCAACCGCCTCTCACGCCAAATCGAATTGTTCCCCGGAACATGATCGCACCCTTACCAACAAAACGTGTGTGTAGTTGTTTTTCAGTACCAACGCCTCAACGCTCCCCGCACCATCCTTCATTGCGGTCCCGCTTGGCTCGCGGAACCTACAAAACGACCTCAACGCGCGCTGAGTCTCCCTCCCTTTCGTAGTGATCGTATACGTGCCGCTCTCCGTACTCCCCGTACCTTGGCTGTTTTGAAGCCAGTTGGCAAAACGAAGGGAATCATACCAAGATACATAATTCACCGGCCGGTTCTCGTAGCCCGATTTGGCGGCAAACTTGGCTCCCGTGGCGGCTCCAGGCGTATAGCGGATGCCGCCATAGATCTGGGTATCCATGAAGACGTTGAAAAGCCCGTAGGTGTCGCTGGTCAAAACCGTGCCCTTTTTCGCGTCACTGATAGTCGGCAATTTGGCGTTGAGGAACTGGGTATACTGTGCATTTGTCACCTCGTAGGTCCCCATCTGATAGGCATAGTCAACTGTTCCATAGCCGCTCGTGCTATCATTCATTACGGTCGTGTCGGCCGCATTCTTCGTGTTGGCCACCCAGACCGTTTCCAGGCTCGTCTGCCCGGTTGGCATCTGGAACACGTTCGCTTGCACCGCCACGGCAGAGGCCACCAGGGCCACCGCCAACAATCCTCGAATCATCGTCTTGCTAAACATCTGTCTCTCTTCGGGTAAGTAAGTCAATGCACTGGGAACAACGTATTCCTCTCTCGCCGCGAAAGGGAAAAACCATCACGCGGCGCGAGAGGAGTACGGTGGGGGCGTACCGAAGCCAAGAAAGACACGAAACAACGCCCCCTGTTAAGGGCGATTGCGACGAGCCAAGGGCTTCAGGGTGCGAACGAACGCTGCCTCATTGTGCATGCCTGCGTGCAGGAGATCTGCGGCGAAGACTGCAAATCAAGATTGCAGCCCCCGCATCGCGGAATGTCACTTTCGCATCACGAGTAGTCTCCGCGAGATGGAACCTAGTTTAGATGGGTCAGGAGGGTTTGTAAAGTGTTCGGAAAATAATTAGTAGCGATGGACGGAATCACACGCACTCGCCACGCCAGACCGGCAACCGCTTTTTCCACGCCCCGCCCCTGCTAACCCCCCGCCAATGGAGAGATAATTCAGTTTCGCGTCTCGATCGCTCGGCAGACACCAAACCCAACGGGGTGTTAAACGATTCGGCCGGGATGCCCAGAGAGGCAGAGAATACGGGTAAATCGCCGGTTGATGCACAACCCCTCTGCGTGGGGTGCGATCGCATTCTCTGTTTTTAGCAAATACGCATTAGAGAGTGTCAGATACGTTACGTAAATCCTTCCATATTAACGGGGCAAACGACAACGCCGGGCGGATTTCGCCACGGCGTTTTACGTCAAAGAGTGGGCCGGTTAAGGCTCTCGAATTTGGAATAAGTCTCCCAAACGGGACGCGAATCTAAGACCGGCTGGTTAACAGCCTCTGCCCCAGCCATCGACAAAAGCAATCGAGCCGTCCGTACTTTAGCGGGTGGCTCTTCTTATTGGCCCGCAGCCCGTCCTTGCACGCCGCATCATCCAACAGCCTTGGGATGCATTCTTCCGTCGATGCCTTTGACGGAGATTCGGGGCTTCTCCTAAGATACAGCCATCATGGTTGCAAGTTTCGCACGCGGATTCTGTCTGGCCCTCGACAACATCGCCAAGGCGATGCCCGCCGGCGGCGCCGAGCTGAAACCCGTGCGTTATGCCAACGGCGAGCCGGTCTTCAGGTTTCGGGTCGAGGCGATTCGTTGTGGCAATTACTTGACGGCCGACGGCGAGGCATTCGAAGTCACGCCGGCCACGCTCAAACACTGGGCCGACACGTTCCAAGAGTTCAAAGAGCGGAAGATCCCGGTCCCCGTGCCGTCCGGAACCCACTTCCAGGTCGACGGCGAGCACAACCGCGGCAGCGTCATCGGCCTCACGAGCGATGGCAAGAGCCTGTGGGCCGACGTCGAGCTGATCGGCAAGGACGCCCCGCGGATCGCGGCCAGTAACGGCGTGAGCATTTATGCTGAGCCCGAGTGGCAGGATACCCACGGCAACAAGTACCAGTGGCCGATCCGCCACGTGCTCCTGACGCCCGACCCGAGAATCCCCGGCCTGAAAGGCTTCATGCCGATCGCGGCCAACAACACGACCATCCACGTCCCCGTACTGAGGTACAAAGCTATGGCTACCAAGACTCGCAGACCCGCGCGCCGCCCCCTGGCCCTCGACCACCTGGGCGCACTGAACGAAGACGGCCTGGGCGTCCCCGGAGCGGGCGATGGCGCCGCCTTGCCCACCGACGACCAGTCCTCGACCTACGGCGACCCGAACGCCGAACCGATGGGCGGGACCGGCGGCCTGAAATCGAACATCAAGGAACACTTCCTCGATAAGGCCCATACCGTCCTCGACGACGAGGAGATGGAGCACGTCGATAAGCTGGAGGCGATCAAGGAATTGCTTTCGGAGATGGAGAGGATCCTCGAAGCCTTCACCGAAGAGGAAGAGGAGGAGAAAGAGCCGAAGCCGGAGAAGGAGCCGGAGAAGGAGAAGCCGGAGCCAAAGGAGGCCGAGCACGAACAAGAGCCGGCCGAGGCCGCCATGAGCAACGTGTCCGGCATGCCCGATCTCCGCCGCAAGCTGGGCTGCGCCAACGCCCAACTGGCGCAGTTGACGAGCCGCCTCCGCCGAACCGAGATCGAGGGCCTGTTCACCTCCGGCCGGATCAACAAGCCGCAGCGTGAGCAGTTGCTGACCCAGTTCTGCCACCCGAACCACGTGGCCTTATCGCTTTCCAACGAGGCTTTTGGGAATTCCTTCGACCAGGCCATCGCCCTCCTCGCGCAGAACGACGAGGGGCTGTATGGCGAGCAGACCGGCCCACAAGTCCCTCCCCTGGCCCTGGCGAACCCTTACCGCCAGAACCAGGAAGAGATCGACGCGGTCGAGAAGGAGGCCGAGGCATTCATGCTGCCCTCCAGCCAGCGCGTCAGTAAGAAGAAGTAACAACATGCGTGAGGCGTGAGGCGTGAGGCGTTAAAGCAGCACGGTCCACGAACCACGCCCCACGCCCCACGAAACCACGCCTCACGAACCACGAACCACGGAGCCTGAATCATGTACCAGCAAGCCAATCCCAATGAAATGCCGGGCGTCGGCACGACCTTCCTGGCCACTTACAAGCCGATCTGGAAAGGCCGCGGTGGCGTGCAGTACCTGCCCGGCGGCGGCACAATCGACGGGGCCAACGCCCGCGACCCGTCCAACGTGGTCAGCGGCAGCAACCTGCCCAACGCCAACGCGAGCTATGTCAACGTCCTGCAGCCGGGCCTGCTGCTGGGCAAGATCACGGCCAGCGGGTTCTACGGGGCCTCGATCTTCGGCGCGACGACGACCCTCGTCACCGCGGCCACCTCGACCACCTTCAAGGTCTCGGGGGCCGTCGGCGCGGAGATCATCCGCCGGCTGGGCGGCGTGACCGGCGCGCTCAAGCTCAGCGGCCCGGCGACGACGGGCGGAGCCATGAACACGGACGCCGTGACGGTCACGGGCATCGCCACGGCCGACGGCGGCGCGACGTACACCGTCACGCTCTCCGCGGCCCCGACCCACGGATTCATGATCGGCTCGCTGGTGCAGCCGGCCGACGGCAGCGAGACGATCAAAACCTTCATTGACGAAGAGGACGGCATCCGCGTCACCGATATCAACGGCGGCAGCCTGACCCTCCAGTTTCCGCGGATCCCGATCACCGGCGGCGTGGTCTACGCCGCGAACCTCGTCAACTACACGGCGGAACCGTCGATCAAGACCTGGATCAAGACGGCGCTCAAAGCCGTCGGGCCGTTCATGTTCGACGACGACCTGTAAACCGGCAAACCGGACAGCAGAAACCAAGAACCACCAACCCAGAACCAAATCACCTCACAATTTGAACCGGGAGCCACACGCGATTTTTCGCTGCGGCGCCCGCGACGGCTGAAGCGGAGTTATAAACCGCGAGAAGCCTTAACCTTCGTTGCTCGTTAAGGGAGCCAACGCGAGAAGTCGCGTGTGGCTCCCTTTTCGTTTCCCCTTCAGCGAAGGAACAAGGCATCATGGCCGGAACAAGCATTCAAGAAATCCTTGCCAGTCGCAATCTCATCGGCCGCGTGGTCGATATCGTCAACGGCGTGCCCGAAGACATTCTTCCGGCCGGCTTCCTCACCTCCAATCGCACCACGGAAGGCGACCGCGGCGAATACCTCCGCGTGGCCGGCACCCGGCAGACCTCGACCATGAGCCGCTACGGGGCGCCCGCCAAGCACGTCGCCCCGGTGGGCATCGGCGCGACGCCCGTGAAGCTGATCCACTCCTTCGAGGACTTCACCCACGATCCGACGATCTTGAACCTCCTCATCGAGGAAAGCGGCACGGGACTCGTCCGCCAGCAGATGGCGAAAGAGACGATCGGCCGCCAGCTGGAGATCTTCGGCACCCGCTTCCGCAACCTCCGCGTCTCGGCCGTGATGTCGGCCTTGACCACCGGCGGCATCGCCTTCGACAAGGACGGCAACCTCCTCCCCCCGGACGCCACCACCGGCCTGATCAACTCCGCCGCGGTGTTTTCCATCAATTTCGGCGTCCCCAGCGGCAATACGGGGAGCCTGAACGTCTTCGGGGCCGGCAACCTCCTGACGAACTGGAAGGCCGCGACCCCCAACATCCTGACCCAGTTGAAGGCGGTCAAGAAGGCGGGCCGCAAGCTCACCGGCCACCCCATCACCCACGCCTTCTACGGCCTCAACATCCCCGGCTACATCGCCAACGACCCGGTCTTGCAGTCGATCATCCGCGGCAGCCAGCGAGTGGCGGAAGAGGCGATCACGGCCGAAATCCCCGCCAGCGTCGGCAACCTCAAGTGGTTCCCGATCGACCAGGCCTTCTTCGTCGACCAGGGCGGCGCCTACCAGGACTGGGCCGGCGACAACACGATCATCTTCACCCCCGACCCGTCCACGGACTGGTGGGAAGTCATCGAGGGCACCTATCCGGTGCCGCGGTCGATCCAACTCGCCAACGACATGGGGGCCGTCATCGGAAACCTCCAGCAGGTGGCCGGTCCGTTCAGCTACGCCCAGGTCACGACCAACCCGGTCAGCTTGCAGCACTTCGCCGGCGACACCTTCCTGCCGATCCTCAAAAACCCGGCGGCGGTCTTCATCGCCAAGGTGCCCACCAGCTGATCCAGGGAGTGCGAATTATCTTTGCGGGGAGTGCAGGTCGAAGGGGCCGGCCGGTGGGATGCCGACCGGCCCTTTTTTATGAAACAAATCCATGAGCAACATGTTGGCAACCAGCAGCGGTGACCCCTTCACCCTCATTTATTGCGGGCTGTGGGACATGCTGGAGAACTCGCGGGCCTTCGTGGGCCTGGTGGCCCCGCCCAACCGCGTGAAGTGGCTGGGGCAGAATGTTGACCCGCGCAAGGACCAGGTCACCGACAGCGACCTGCCGATGGTGCGGGTAGACTTCGGCGAGCCGTTCGCGGAACCCGACCAGCTCAGCGGAACCGAATTATTGAACCTTCGCTGGAACATCGTGGCGGCGACCGGATTGCAGCAGATCGACCGTTTGGGCAGCGGCAACCTGGGGGCGTCGATCAATCCGGTATTGTGGGCGATCTACACGACCATCATGGGATACACCCAGGCCATCAAGAGCTTGACGTACAACGGCGAGTATTTCGTATATCGGTGCAAGCCGGGCGTCCCGTCGGTGTCGATCGACAACCGCCGCGAACAGGCGGGACTGATCGGCTGGACGGCCACCTGGCCCTGCCATACCTGGCACGAATTCAACACGCTCGCCAACCTGGCGCAACCCGTAGCCTAGAGGATCCATCATGCCCACACCATCCATCCGCACGATCGAAGGCCAGGGCGGCAATATCAAGATCGGCTCGCTCATCATCCAGGTCCGCAACTGGCAGATCCGCAAGATCTTCCACAACGCCGACGTGACGGTGACGTGCAGCGGCGGCTG
>Ga0209697_10006915_pt1 | contig 13512 bp, 9 predicted proteins | sample AliMusrvi5mmetaG_FD_184115 | JGI IMG/M metagenome (GOLD analysis project Ga0209697, IMG submission 184115) | Freshwater lake bacterial and archeal communities from Alinen Mustajarvi, Finland, to study Microbial Dark Matter (Phase II) - Alinen... | ecosystem: Environmental > Aquatic > Freshwater...
GTTTTACAACCGCTTCAGGCTGCACAGCGCCATCGGCTACTGTTCGCCGCTTGACTACGAGAAGAACCTTGCCGTATAAACATGAAATCACTTCGCATCACGTGTCCGAGAAAACGGGTTAAGATCACACCACCATGACAGCGGCCATAAGTGCCATATGAATGAGCTTTCGCATGTTCATGGCAGAGAAATTGCCTGAACAGAATTAGAAACACAAGCATAATGCTGATCGCTTTTCCCCGCCCGCGTTCCCGCCTTGACTTTGAAGGCGGATTTAGGGCATAAAGCCATAAGCATTTGCGACCGCATTACCGATAACCGCGCTATCAAAGAAAAGGGGCTTATGTTCGAGCAGGCCTTCAGGAACATCGACGACATTCTCCGCAAAGAGGCGGGTTGCACCACGGAACTGGATTACACCGAGCAGACATCCTGGCTGCTGTTCCTAAAATACCTCGACGGGCTGGAGCAGGACCGCGCCGACGAGGCCGCTCTGAATGGCAAAAAGTACGCCTACATTTTGGACAAATCCTACCGCTGGGAGCGCTGGGCCGCGCCCAAGGGCAGGGACGGGAAACTTGATCACAGCGCCGCCGTGACCGGCGACGACCTGCGCGATTTCGTCAACCAGAAGCTCTTTCCCTATCTGCACGGCTTCACCCAGCGGGCCGCCGGGCCGGACACCATCGAATATAAGATCGGGCAGATTTTCGGGGAGATCAAAAACAGGATCCAGAGCGGCTACAACCTGCGCGAGATCATCGAACACATTGACGAACTGCGCTTCCGCTCGCAGACCGAGAAGCACGAGCTTTCACACCTCTACGAGGCCAAGATCAAGAACATGGGCAACGCGGGCCGCAACGGCGGCGAGTATTACACCCCGCGCCCGCTCATCCGCGCCATGGTGCAGGTGGTGGCGCCCAAGATCGGTGAAAAAATTTATGACGGCGCAGTCGGCTCAGCGGGGTTCTTGTGCGAGGCGTACGACTACCTCAAGGCAACCTATCCCACGCGCACCACCGCACAAAACCGCATGCTTCAGGAGCATACATTTTACGGCAAGGAAAAGAAGTCGCTCGCCTACGTCATCGCAATCATGAACATGATCCTGCACGGCATCGAGGCGCCGCACATCCTGCATACCAACACGCTTTCCGAGAACCTCGCCGACATCCAGGAGAAGGATCGCTTTGATGTGATCCTCGCCAATCCGCCCTTCGGCGGCAAGGAGCGCAAGGAGGTCCAGCAGAACTTCCCGATAAGGACCGGCGAGACGGCGTTCCTGTTCCTGCAGCACTTCATCAAGATGCTCAAGGCGGGCGGGCGCGGCGGCGTGGTCATCAAGAACACCTTCCTTTCCAACACCGACAACGCCTCCGTGAGTTTGAGAAAACTGCTGCTGGAAAGCTGCAACCTGCACACCGTGCTCGACTGCCCCGGCGGCACATTCCAGGGCGCGGGCGTCAAGACCGTGGTGCTGTTCTTTGAGAAAGGCAGCAAGACCCGCAAGGTCTGGTACTACCAACTCGTCCCCGGCCGCAACATGGGCAAGACCAACCCACTCAATGATGACGACCTCGTCGAGTTCATCAAGCTGCAGAAGACCTTTGCCGACTCGCCCAAGAGCTGGAGCGTGGACGTGAAGGGCATTGATCAGGCGACTTTCGACCTCTCCGCGAAGAATCCCAATGGCGGCGAGGAGATCACGCACCGCACTCCGGCGGCAATCATGGACGAGATCGCTGCGTTGGATGCCGAAAGCGCAGAGGTGTTGGAGAACATCAAGGGGTTGCTGTGAAGAAGGGGTGGCAGACAAAAACGCTGGGTGAAATCTGCGACATCGAACGCGGCGGTTCGCCGCGCCCAATTCAGAATTTTATAACCACCGATACGAACGGCATCAACTGGATTAAGATTGGTGACGCAACAGCGAGCGGCAAATACATTTATAAAACGGAAGAGAAGATAAAGCCGGATGGTGTTAAACGTTCCCGTATGGTTTACGAAGGCGACTTCATCCTGTCGAACTCAATGAGCTTTGGGCGGCCTTACATCATGAAAACCACGGGCTGCATTCATGACGGATGGCTCGTATTACACCAACCTAAGGTCGATCCGGACTATCTGTATCACGTCCTCGGCTCTGATCTTGTGTTTAGCCAGTTCGACCGGCTCGCAGCTGGTAGCACCGTTAGGAATCTAAATATTGGATTGGCGAAGTCTGTTGAGATTCCCATCCCCCCGCTGGCCGAACAGCAGCGGATTGTCGGCATCCTCGACGAAGCGTTTGAAGGCATCGCCACCGCCAAAGCCAATGCCGAAAAGAACCTCCAAAACGCCCGTGCCATCTTTGAAAGCCACCTGCAATCCGTCTTCGCCCAGCGTGGCCCGGGATGGGCGGAGAAGAAGTTGGGAAAACTGTCAAAAATCAGTTATGGATACACAGAATCTGCCTGCGCTGAACAAGTCGGGCCAAAGTTTTTACGAATTACTGACATTCAGGACAACTGTGTTGACTGGGCCATCGTGCCTTATTGTCCAATCGCCGCTTCTGACTTTCAAAAATACAAGTTGGCAGAAGGGGACATCGTCTTCGCTCGAACGGGTGCAACAACCGGCAAGAGCTACCTCATCACGGCACCCCCTGATGCAGTGTTTGCCTCGTATCTGATCCGTGTACAACTTTACGCCAAAGAACTTTTGCCCCCATTCCTGTTCTTTTATTTCCAAACGCAGTCTTATTGGGAAAATATCAAGTCTGGTTCATCTGGTAGTGCGCAGGGAGGATTTAACGCAACCAAGCTCGGTGAACTTGTCATTCCATATCCCAAACTGATGCAACAACAAATCATCATAGCCAAACTCAATGAACTTACCGAAGAAACCCAACGCCTCGGATCCATCTACCAGCAGAAGCTCGCCGCGCTGGAAGCGTTGAAAAAGTCGCTGCTCAATCAAGCGTTTACTGGAGAACTGTAAAAGATAATGAACAATTGACAAAGGGCAATTATCAATTGTCATCTGTCCATTATCAATTAGTAACTGGCAAAGGACAATGGGCAATGAAAGATGGGGTGCTTCAAACCAAGTCATTTGCATTTGCGGTGCGGATGGTCGGGCTGTATAAGCAACTGACCACCGATAAAAGGGAGTTCGTTCTTTCCAAACAATTGTTGCGATCCGGGACGGCGATAGGGGCGTTGACGCGGGAGGCGGAACAAGCGGAAAGCAAGGCTGATTTTGTTCACAAGATGGCCATAGCACTCAAGGAAGCCAACGAAACGGAATACTGGATTTTATTGCTTCGGGAAACCGGCTACCTGAAAGACAACGAAGCGGAGTCCATTATCAACGACAACAAGGAGCTTTTGAAACTGCTGACCAGCATCATCAAGTCCACCAAGCAGGGGATGTCTAAATGACCATTCTCCATTCCCCCTTGTCCATTGCCCCTTGTCATTTGTCACTTATCCATTCTCCATTGTCCACTGTCCATTGTCATTTATCCCTTGTCCATTATCCATTATCCCTTGTACATTGCATAACATGAACGAAGCTGAAACCAGAGCCGACCATATTGATCCTGCGCTGAAGGCGGCGGGCTGGGGTGTGGTCGAGGGCAGCAAGATCCTGCGCGAATACCCGATCACGCCGGGCCGCATCGAGGGGTTGGGCCGGCACGGCAAGGCGCTCACCGCAGACTATGTGCTGGTTTACCGCAACCACAAGATGGCCGTGGTCGAGGCCAAGGCGTGGGGCAAGCCGCTGACCGAAGGCGTGGGGCAGGCCAAGGATTATTCCGCCAAGATGGCCGTGCGCTTTGCCTATGCCACCAACGGGCAGGGCATCTACGGCATTGATATGGAAACCGGCAAGGAAGGCGAAATCCTGCGCTATCCCACCCCGGACGAGCTTTGGGCCGCCACCTTTGCGAAGCAGAACGCCTGGCGTGACCGCTTTGCCGCCGTTCCTTTTGAAGACAAGAGCGGTTCGCATCCGGGCCGCTATTATCAGGACATCGCCATTGACCGTGTGATGGAAGCCATCGCGGCGAACCAGCAGCGCATCCTGCTCACGCTGGCCACCGGCACGGGCAAGACCTTTATTGCGTTTCAGGTCGCATGGAAGCTCTTCCACAGCCGCTGGAACCTGAGCCGCGAACCGTCGCGCCAGCCGCGCATCCTCTTCCTTGCCGACCGCAACATCCTCGCCAATCAGGCCTATAACGCCTTCTCCGCCTTCCCCGAGGACGCGCTGGTGCGGATTGATCCGGACAGCATCCGGAAGCGGGGCCGGGTGCCGACCAATGGTAGCATTTTCTTCACCATCTTCCAGACCTTCATGAGCGGGCCGCCCAAGGATGGCAAGCCCTCGCCCTATTTTGGCGACTACCCGCCGGACTTCTTCGACTTCATCGTGATTGACGAGTGCCACCGCGGCGGGGCAAACGACGAGAGCAACTGGCGCGACATCATGGATTACTTTGCCCCGGCGGTGCAGCTCGGACTCACCGCCACGCCGAAGCGCAACGACAACGTGGACACCTACCGTTACTTCGGCGATCCGGTCTACATCTACTCGCTCAAGGAGGGCATCAACGACGGGTTCCTCACGCCGTTCAAGGTGAAGCAGATATCCACGACGCTCGACGAATACGTCTATACGCCCGACGACATGCTGGTGGAGGGCGAGATCGAGACCGGGCGGCGCTATGAGGAGAACGACTTCAACCGCATCATCGAGATCACGGCGCGTGAAAAGAAACGCGTCGAGATCCTCATGTCGCAGATCGACCAGCGGGAAAAGACCCTTGTCTTCTGCGCCAACCAGGCGCATGCGCTGGTGGTGCGGGACCTGATCAACCAGATGAAGGCCAGCCGCGACCCGAACTACTGCCAGCGGGTGACGGCCAACGACGGCGCGCTGGGTGAGCAGCACCTGCGCGACTTCCAGGACAACGAGAAGACCATCCCGACCATCCTGACCACCTCGCAGAAGCTGGCCACTGGCGTGGATGCCCGCAATATCCGCAACATCGTCCTCATGCGCCCGATCAACACGATGATCGAATTCAAGCAGATCATCGGGCGCGGCACGCGGCTCTATGACGGCAAGGACTACTTTACCATCTACGACTTCGTGAAGGCGCACCATCACTTCAGCGATCCGGAGTGGGATGGGGAACCCATCGCCCCGGAGCCTGCGGCAACGCCTGGCGCCACCACATATCCAATCAAACCACGACAAAGCCCGATACACGAAGATGGGTCCGAATATGCGAAGCCGAAGAAGATCAAGGTGAAGCTGGCGGACGGCAAGGAGCGCACCATCCAGCACATGATGTCCACGACTTTCTGGCATCCCAACGGCACGCCCATGTCCGCGCAGCAGTTCATGGAGCTGCTTTTCGGCAGGCTGCCGGATTTCTTCAGGAACGAGGCCGAGCTGCGCGCCATCTGGAGCGCGCCCGACACCCGCAAGAAGCTCCTTCAGGGGCTGGCCGAGAAAGGCTTTGGCGCGTCGCAGCTGGCCGAGATGCAGAAGATCATCGACGCCGAGAAGAGCGACCTCTTCGATGTGCTGGCCCATGTGGCCTACGCCATGCCGCCGGTCACCCGCGAGGTGCGGGCCGCCAACGCCAAGGTCTATATCAACACCCGCTTCAGCGCCAAGCAGCAGGCCTTCCTCGATTTCGTGCTGGCCCACTACGTGACCGTCGGGGTGGAGGAGCTTGATCAGGAGAAGCTGACGCCCCTGCTGCGGCTCAAATATCACGACTCCATTTCCGATGCCCTCGCCGACTTAGGCCGCCCTGAGCAGATCAGCCAGGTATTCACCGGCTTCCAGAAATATCTGTACCAGCCGACCGTGGCGTGAGGAGAATAGACATAAAACAGCGGGATAGAGAAATGGAGTTGAGAATGTTAAAGACATCAAAAACAGGGACCGCAATAGTGGCGGCCATGGTCGGTTCACTGGTGTTGACTGCTGGTAGCGCTCTCTCGGGAGGGGCCGAACAGGTGATATCCGTTCCTGCGGCGTCATCCGCACCCCGCGTGTGCCCTGGATTTTTAACCCTCGGCGACTACGAGTATCATACCAATACCGCCGGCCAGGCCGCCATCACTTGGTTCAACAAGGGTTACTCAGGACCGTTGGTTATCACTAACACCTTGGGCGGATGCCCTGTTACCGCTATCGAGCCATTACCGCGGGTATTTGGGAATTGCTCCAACCTGACCAGTGTCACGATCCCCGCCAGCGTGACCAACATCGCCCCTCAGGCGCTCACCTACTGCCCCAGCCTCATGGCCATCAGGGTGGATGCTGGAAGTCCTGCCTACAGCAGTGCGGATGGGGTCCTGTTCAATAAGAACCAGACCACGCTTGTCAAATTTCCCGGCGGCAGGGTTGGCCACTACACGGTCCCCGGCATCATCACCTGCATAGGCCCCCGGGCCTTCAAGGCGTGCAATAGTCTGGCTGGAGTCGCGATCCCGGCCAGCGTGACCAGCATCGGCAGTGATGCGCTCGAAGAATGCTCCAACTTGAAGGCCATCACAGTGGCCAAAGGCAATTCTGCCTACGCCAGTGTCGATGGGGTTCTGTTTGACAAGGCCATGACCACGCTTATCCGCTTCCCCGGCGGCAAAGGCGGCCATTACGCGGTTCCCGCCAGCGTCTCTGTCATCGAGGATTCCGCGTTTTCGTTCTGCCGTGGTTTGGACAGTGTGACGATTCCCGGCAGCGTGACTAACATCCGCAGGGCGGCTTTCTGTGAATGCACGGGGCTGACCAATATCACCATCCCGAGAGGCATTCATATTGAAAATGACGCATTTGAAAATTGCACGAACCTTCCTGCCTCCATACGCGCCCTGGCCCCTAGGTCGGTGGATGAAATAGGGCGCCGCCAGTGCCTGTCAATGCCCCCGGTCCCGGTACCCGTTCCCATGCGCACCGGGGTGGAGGCGCAGAAGCATCTGGAGCAGTATCAAAAGGAGCTGATCCAGGCAGGGGGCGAGAAAGGTCCGCCCTTGCCGATGCCGCCAAGATGAATGCGGATGATCGCCGGCCGGTGAATTGAGGGGCCGGTCCTGAAAATAGCAGTCAGGAAGAAATTCAGCGACTAATAAAAGGAGGACGCGATGCAGATGGAACTGAAGCGGCTGGCGGTGTTGCGGACGGGCAAGGTGTTGGCGGTGTTGTATGCCTTCATCATGGTCCTTGTTCTCCCGTTCATGCTGATGGGGTTGGCAGGCAGTTCAAAAGGATCTCCGGCGGACAAGTTCATGCTTGTTTTGGTGGTTCTGTATCCGCTGCTGGGTTTTATCGGTGGCATTGTTCTTGCCGCGCTATATAATCTTGCGGCGAAGTGGGTCGGGGGGCTCCGCTTCACGTTTGAGCCGTCGGAATAGCGGGGAAGGCTCCCGACTGGACGCAGGCGCTGATCGGAAGGATGAGTCATGAATGCAGATGTCCTGAAAAAAAGCATCGCGGCATGTTTTGCGCTCCTGGCGCTGGCCGTCATGGCACGCTGCGAAAATCTTGAGGAAATACGGGCCAGGGCGGAGCAGGGCGATGCCTTGTCGCAGGCCATCCTTGGCCAGTGTTACCGGCGTGGCGAAATGGGGCTGCGCGAAGACAAGGAGCAGGCCCGGAAGTGGATTGATAAAGGCGTCGCGCAGAACAACCCTCTCGCATGGGCCAACAAGGCGATGCTGGACGACGATATTCCCTGTTATGAAAAGGCATTGGATGCGGGACTGCTTCATCTGGCCACCATCGGCGATGCCCGGGCGCAAAGTATGCTCGGAACATTCTATCGTGAAGGGTTTGGCGGGTTGGATGAGGACCCGGTCGAAGCCGTCAAATGGTACCGCAAATCAGCCGCACAAGGATACACCAAGGGGCTGTCCAACCTCGGGGTCTGTTACGAAACCGGCTCAGGCGTCAAGAAAGACTATGCCGAGGCCATCAAGTGGTACCGCAAGGCCGCGGAACAAGGCGATCCTTTCGAGCAGATCCGCCTTGGCGGCTACTACTTGTATCACGGCGACAATGCCGAAGGTCTCAAATGGTACCGCAAGGCCGCTGAGCAGGGTTTTGCTTCCGGACAGACGGGTCTTGGCTCATGCTACTCAAGTGGCACGGGCGTCGAGAAAGACCCTGTTGAGGCCGTCAAATGGTACCGCAAGGCCGCTGAACAGGGGGATGCTTTTGGGCAATATATGCTCGGCGCCTGCTATATGGATGGCACGGGGGTCGAAAAGAATCCTGTCGAGGCGGTCAAATGGCTGCGCAAAATGGTTGAACAAGGGTCTTCCATGGGGCAGTGGAAACTTGGCGATTGCTATATGAACGGCACCGTCGTCAAAAAAGACCCTGCTCAGGCCGTCAGATGCTATCAAAAATCGGCCAGGCATGGGGATTCTTTCGGGATGTGGAAGTTTGGTGACTGCTATATGAATGGCACCGTTGTCAACAAGGACCCCGCCGAGGCCGTCAAATGGTACCGCAAGGCGGCAGAGCAAGAGGATGAGTTTGCCCAGTCGAAGCTTGGCAATTGTTATGAAAATGGCATCGGGGTCGACAAGGACCCTGTTGAGGCCGTCAAGTGGTACCGCAAGGCCGCGGAGCAAAGGCACGCTTTTGGGCAATGCAAGCTGGGGCTTTGCTACCGGGATGGCATAGGCGTCAAGAAAGACCCCGTCGAAGCCGTCAAGTGGTTCCGCAATGCGGCCAAACGCGGGGACGCCATGGGGCAATGTAGTCTTGGCAGCTGCTACTTGAATGGTGAAGGCGTCGGGAAAGACCCCGTCGAAGCCGTCAAGTGGTACCGCAAGGCCGCGGAGCAAGGGCAAGCTTTTGGGCAATGCAAGCTGGGGCTTTGCTGCCGGGATGGCATAGGCGTCAAGCAGGACCCCGTCGAGGCGGCGAAGTGGTTCCGCAAGGCTGCTGATCAAGGAAATGCGGACGGACAATGGAAGCTTGGCAACTGCTGCTTGCAGGGCAGGGGTGTCGGGCAAAATCTACTGGAGGCGGTCAAGTGGTACCTCAGATCGGCCGCAACCAGAGTGGGGGATTGGCTCAGGGGCGAAATGGCTGTTGATCTGCCATAAGAATGAATTGAGGGGCCGGTCCTAAGAATAAGAAATAGCGCAGCTTCCTGTCTGAACACTTTAAATTTGGCGGCCTGTGAAAATCAGCGTCACCCCTCGAATCAACTGCCGGGATCGGGCAGGGCACGCCATCTCGCTTCACTCCTCCGCCTCCACCGGACAAATCGTCCGATCAAATCTGATTTGGTCGGACCTCTTCCGGTCTGAAACTCTGTGCCTCCAGCAAAGCGGGCCGTGCCCTGCACAGCTTCCGAGCGGCGCAGGGTGGTTAATTCTTTTCCGGTTCTGAAACTTTGCGCCCTTTGCGCCTTCCATGAGAAGGCGAGAGTCAAGCATCCGATTCCGGATTCCTTCGAGTTCCGTACGCCACGCTTCCATTCGCACTCTTTTAAGGAGACCGCCAAGTCCCCGGTGCATTGTAGTGTCCGTCGAAAGGTGCTGCTATCTTCGCGGCGCATTCTTTTAAATCGGTGGCAACCGATGATGCAAGGCGCAAACCGCAGTCACCCGGACGGAACGTCGAAACTCAAACTGTCTGACTCAGCCTAATCCTTTCTTTATTGCGCTTCCGCCGTGTTATGCCGCCTTACGCACGGGCACATACTCACGGCCGTCCACCCATAACCGGTGTAACAGCACCGCCAGTTTGCGGGCCACTGCCACCACCGCCCGCCGCTTGCCGTTCTTTCCGCCCTGCGCGGCGATCCGTTCGCCGCAGGCACGCAGATCGCACGGTCGGCCGAACGGCCCCAGGATATAGTGGGCACAGCCCACCAGAAGCTGGCGCAGGTAGATGTCGCCGGCTTTGGTGATCGGCAGCTGTTTATCCGTCGTGCCCGATTGGTCGCGCCGGGGCGTAAGCCCCAGAAACGGTCCCACGGAGCGGCTCTTGGTAAACCGTTTCGAGTCCTCAATCGTCAACACAAACGCCAGTGCGGTCAGGCTGCCCACGCCGGAAACCTGCGTCAATCGTTGGGTCTCCGGATACTTTTCCCCGCACATCTTTTCGATCCGCTGGTCCAGCTCCTTGATCGCCGCCGTCAACTGTTTGACCTGCTCGATGACCACATCCAATGCATCCTTCAGGGCAATCGGCACTTGCTCACTGGCCTTTTTATGGAAACTTTCACCGCTGCAAGTGCCCACCCGTGCGCCCACGCCTTTGACGACACCCCGCACATGGTTGATCAGCTTCGTGCGTGTCTCGACCAGTATCCCGCGTGACTTGATCAACGCCAGGTCGCACTGCGCCTGTTCACCCCGGTGGGTGACCCGGTGCAGCAGTCGCGGCTCCAGCCGGAACATCAGGCCCAGCACGCGCGCATCGCGGGCATCGCTCTTGTCCGTGCTGTCCCAGATCGCCCGCAGCTTGCGTGGATTACCCACCCACACTTCAAAGCCCATCCTTTCGAGCAGCCGTGAAATCCACCCCGAGTGGGTTCCTGCCTCCATCACCACCACCGCCCCGGCATGGGGTTCGAAGTAATTTTTTACCTGTTGCATGGTGTTGACCATCCCGTCCGCGGCATGTTCCGTCCCGTCCGCATCAAAAATCACTGCCACATGTCGCTTGTCACCCAGATCCAAACCGATTACTTTATTCATGCGGGTCTCCTTTCGTTGCAGCGCTTCAGGCGACTGCGTCTACTGTGAATCTTATCACGGCTTACGAAGGAGACCCGCCTTCTCATACTATCTTTGCGTGAAAACTCCTCTTCTTGCCCTCCGCGTCCCCTGTGGTGAATCTCTTTTCATTTTATCGCGCCCCGGCGGGCCGCATTTTTCTCAATCCAAGGCTCGACAGCGCGCGCCTGCCGCGCGATACTTTCCGGCAAAAGGTGGGAGGCCCGCATGATGCCGGAAAATAAAGATGCCCAATCCGCCGCCGCGCCGGGCGATGTGGATGCGGCCCAGAGCGAGTGCGATGTCAACTTCAACGCCTTTCTTTCGACCATGGCCGACATGGTCCTGGTGGTCGCGAGGGACGGGCGGCTGCTCTTCGCCAACGCCGCCGCCACGCGGCTGCTGGGCTACGCCCCGGACGAGCTCGGGGCCATGCATCTGCTTGACTTGCATCCGGCGGACGGGCGCGGGGAGGCCGGCGAGATCTTCGCCGCCATGTTCGGCGGCGTGCGGACCGTTGCGCTGCTGACGCTGGCCCGCAAGGATGGCGGCCTTGTCCCGGTGGAGACCCGCGCCTGGCTCGGCCGGTGGAACGGCGAGGAGTGCCTCTTCGGCATCGCCCGGAACCTGTACGCCGAGCAGGAGGCGCAGCAGATCTTCGAGCGCCTGTTCCGCAACAGCCCGGCCCTGATGGCGCTCTCCACCCTGCCGGACCAGCGGTTCGTCGATGTCAATGACGCGTTCCTGAAGACGTTCGGCTACGCCCGTGCGGAGGTCATCGGCAAAACCGTCGCCGAGCTCGGGATCTTCCCGCAGGCGGAGCAGCAGGCTGCGCTGGCGGTAAAGCTGCAGGCCGAGGGGCGCCTCTCCGATGTCATCCTGCAGGTCCGGCGCAAGGACGGAATGGTCCTTGAAGGCCTCTTTTCGGCCGAAGTGATCGACATCCAGGGGCGGCCGTGTTTCCTGACCGTGATGACCGACATCACCGCGCGCAATCGGACCGAGGCGGCGCTGCGCGAGAAGACGGCGCTGCTCTCCGGGCTGCTGGCCTCCATCCCCGACATCATCTTCTTCAAGGACCCGGCGGGCGTGTACCTGGGCTGCAACCCCGAGTTCGCCCGGCTGGTCGGCCGCGATGTGCCGGGGGTCGTCGGCGCCTCCGACCATGACCTGTTCGGCGCGGAGGCCGCGGACTTCTTCCGCGCCCAGGACCGCCTCATGATAGACCGTGGCGTGCCGCGCCATAACGAGGAGTGGATCCAGTACCCGGACGGCGCGCGCGTCCTCATTGACACCTTGAAGGCGCCCCTGCGCGACGCGGACGGGCAGGTCATCGGCCTGCTGGGCGTCAGCCGTGACATCACCGCGCGCAAGCGGGCCGAGGAGGCGCTGTAGGTGAGCGAGGCGCGCTACCAGGCCCTGTTTGACTGGGCGAGTGACGGGATCCTCATCCTGTCGCGCGACGGCGGCATCCTTTCCGCCAACGAGTCGTTCGCCCGCATGCACGGCTTCAGCCCCCGGGAAATACTGGGCATGCGCCTGGAGGACCTGAACACGCCCGCATCCTTCCGGAATCTGCCCGGCTGGATTCGCCGGGTGCTGGCCGGGGAGATCCTGATGGTCGAGGTGGACCATTATCACAAGGGCGGCCATGTTTTCCAGCTCGAGGTGTCGGCCAGCATGGTCGAGTCCAGCGGCGAGGTCTTCATCCAGTGCTTCCACCGCGACATCACCGCGCGAAGGCAGGCCGAGGCGGCGCTGCGCCTGAGCGAGGCGCGGCTGCGGGAGGTCCTTGAGAATTCGCAGGATGCGTCTTACAAGCGCGATCTTCAGTCCAACAGGTATGCGTATTTAAGCCCCACCTTCGCCGGGATTTCCGGCTACACCCCGGACGAGATGAACAGCCTGTCCATGGGTGCCGTCCTGGGGTTGATCCATCCCGATGATCTGGCGGAAGTCCAGCGCGTGATTGCCGCGTCCATGGTTGACGCGGCCGGCGCGGCGCACGGCGTGGAGTATCGCTTCAAGACAAAAGCAGGCCCATGCCGGTGGATTCAGGACCGGTTCACCATCATGCACGGCGCGGATGGAATCCCTTTGGCAATGATCGGGAGCGTGCGCGACGTCACCGCGCGCCGGCAGGCCGAGGATGCGCTGCGCCGGTCCGCCGCGGACCTGCACGCCCTGTCCGCCCGCCTGCAGGCCGTGCGGGAGGACGAGCGCACCGCCATCTCCCGCGAGCTGCACGACAGCCTGGGCCAGCACCTGACCGCGTTGCAGGTCGAGCTGATGTGGATGGACCGCCACCTGCAGACCGCCCGGCCACCCGACCTTGGGGAGCTGTACGACCGGATCGTCGCCCTGGAGCCGCTGGTCGAGCGGCTGACCGAGCAGACGCAGGCGATCTGCGCCTCGCTGCGGTCGAGCGTGCTGGATGAGCTGGGGCTGGCGGCCGCCATCGAGTGGCAGGCGCAGGACACCGCGAAGCGCACCGGCCTGGTTTGCACGGTGTCGCTGCCCGGCCATGTCGCGCTGGACAAGGACGTCGCCCTGGCCCTGTTCCGGATCATGCAGGAGGCCCTGACCAACGTGGTCCGCCACGCGCAGGCGACGCACGTGGCGGTCGGGCTGCACGCCGACGCCGGCGCGTTGGAGCTGGAGATCCGCGATGATGGCCGGGGCTTCGCGCCGGGGGCGGTCGATGGGCCGGGGGCGATCGGGCTGCTGGGGATGCGCGAGCGCGCCGGCGTGTTTGGCGGCACGG
>Ga0209697_10006921_pt1 | contig 13509 bp, 10 predicted proteins | sample AliMusrvi5mmetaG_FD_184115 | JGI IMG/M metagenome (GOLD analysis project Ga0209697, IMG submission 184115) | Freshwater lake bacterial and archeal communities from Alinen Mustajarvi, Finland, to study Microbial Dark Matter (Phase II) - Alinen... | ecosystem: Environmental > Aquatic > Freshwater...
ATTTTTGACAGAGCGACCATCGGTCACGGGTAGCACGATGGATTTAGCGGGTAAATCCCGGCCCATAAACTGATACCCCACCGACACCATGTCAAGCAAGCGGCCTGTATAAGGCGCACTTCCTGTGGCGGCGCTACGCGATGAGACTTTATAAAAGTTCACCGCATTCTTTTCTACTTTTGCGATTAATAACTCGGTATTGCCGCGCTTTTCTTGATAAGTATTCGTTAATAGGCCATCTTTATTCACGGTCCCTACTGAATCCCTGATCAACTTTTGATCAGAAAGTGCTGTTGAGAGAACTGCGCCAAGAGTGCCAACAGAGTTAATGTGATATTGGTCTTTACGAATATCGACCTTATCGACAATCGTCGCAACTTGCATCGAACCCTTAACTAAATTAAGCACTTGCTCGTAAGGGCTAGGGGCCTCGCCAGACTCTTTTAGATAAGCCGCTCGCTTAGCTGGGTCAGCAGTGATCTTCAGGTCGTATTCAAATTGGGCTGTTTGGGCAGCAGCCCCGAAACTCAATACCAACAAAATACCTAGGCAAACAAAGCGCAAGTGAAAAATATGCAGAGAAATAGGGTTCATCGGCTAATTATTACAAAATAATCAACATTCCGGAAGATCCCACCGATAAGTCTGAGGCAGTCGGTGCCCCACTCTAAATAAACCCCATCAAGATAAACCCTAGCTCGAGAACATGATAGGACCAAGGAAATACCTTAGACTTAGAACACATATGTCATTTTAGAATTTATAATGAACTCATGACTGGTTTGATAGCTTCCTTTTTTACCTCCCTGATCGCCACTTGGTTAATTATTCGATTTAACTATTTGCATAGCCACATGTCGGCTGATGCTGATTTTAGTGGGCCCCAAAAATTTCACACGAAGAGTACACCGCGGATTGGCGGAGTTGCGGTTGCCATTGGATTATTTTTTGCCATCTTGCTGCGATTAAAAAATCTTCCAGAATATCGCGCCGAAATTATCTTGCTCCTTTGCGCCATTCCTGCTTTTTCCATTGGCTTAACTGAGGACCTCACCAAAGTTATTAGTGTTCGCGCGAGATTATTTTTTGTCATGTGTTCTGCAGGTTTGATGGTATTGTTTTTGAACATTCATATTGTCAAACTCGATATTCCATTTGTAGATTACCTCTTCATTACCCTCCCTTTTGTAGGCATTATATTTACCATCTTCGCAATGACTGGCTTGGCAAATGCCTACAATATTATTGATGGTTTTAATGGACTCTCTAGCATGGTGGGCATTATCACCTTAGTGGCAATAGCCTATGTTGGTCAACTCTTAAGTGACCCTATGATTGCTTACTTAGCCCTAGTGATGGCTGGAGCCATCTTGGGGTTTTTCATTTGGAACTATCCGCGTGGTCTCATCTTCTTAGGTGATGGCGGGGCCTACTTGCTTGGTTATTGGGTGAGTGCCCTGAGCATCCTCTTGGTATGCAGGCATCAGGAAATCTCACCTTGGTTTGCAGTCATGATTAATGGCTATCCCATTATGGAAACGCTCTTTACTATTTATAGAAGAAAAATTCATCAAGGAAAGAGCCCTGGTCAGCCCGATGGTATTCATATTCATACCTTGATATACCGTCGCATTCTCATGAACAATCATCGCGATCAAAATTGGTTTTCAGCTAATGCCAAAACAGCCCCTTATCTTTGGGTGCTTGCCACCCTTAGTATTGCCCCTGCAGTGCTGTGGTATGAATCTACCCCCATACTAATGGGGGCCTGCTTCCTCTTTGCGGTTTCCTATGTTTGGGTCTATGCCAGCATTGTGAAATTTCGTACACCCAAGTGGCTCCATCTAGATTACTTGGAATAATAAGAGTAGCGAATATAGGAGTGGCAATCGAGTCTTATTTAAAGAAATTCAATACGCTCAGAACTTGCCATACCAGCACTAAGACAACTAAGGTAACAACTACCACTAGACTCAACTCAATCCGAAAGAGCTTTGATCTTTTGTGAATATATTCAATATGTAGCATACAGCCCTGAGATAAGATGGAAAGCTCTAGAGTGCACCACGAGTCAATCAAAGCAGATCAAGCAGTACTGATTAGATCAGCGCAAAAGAAGAAAACGATGTAGGCAATGGTTTGCTAATACTCCATAGCGAACCTAACTCTCAAGACTAATTGTGGATAAGTAAGTCTCGAAGTATGGCTTTTCCAAGAGACATATCCCCCATATATAAAGCAGAGAGCACCTCTTGAAGCAAGGCTAGTCTGAAAGCAGGATCACGCTCGATTCTTAAACGGACTGTTTCTTTAAATAATTTAGTTGATGGCATGTTTTGCTACGCTTTCTATAAAGTCCTTGGGCGAATAAACACCATTCCACTTAATAAAAAAGCCCCTGATGGGGCTTTAACTTTATGCAGCCTTGGCTACCTTTTCTTTCTTGGGAGGATTTTGATCATCCTTTGATTTTGATCTTGCTAAGCTTTGTTTTTCCAAAGCCTCAAGCGCCACCATCTTCAGCTCACCATCGACAAACCGCTTTAATGCTTCCCGCATTAAAGGCTGATAGCCCATTTGGTACTTCCCACCCAAAAGCTTGAATGTATCAATCAACTCTCTATCCAATCGAATTGAAATCATTTGTAAACCCAATGCATCATCGATTTGATCACCATGCTCTTTGCTAGCCGCTACGGCATATTTACTATCCCTGCCTAACTTGCCACTTTCCCAAGCGTCTTGAGCGGCTTCAATCTTTTTTGTTTTTTCGTTTGTAATCATCACTGTCCTCTATTTGAATTATCTGCTTTTTGGTAGTCAACACTTTTAGTAATTTTCAGACATTGTATTGTATATACTAATCTCTTCATCATTTGGAGGAAATGCGCTTTTCAGATGAATCATGCCTTCTATAAAAATACAAACAACCTTGATCAATACACCTCTATCGTTTTCAGATATAAACCACTCACTCAATGGCTCGGTTTTATGTTCTGGTCTTGTTTCAAGTAAATAAGAGCGCTCCCTATTCCTAAAGCACTGCTCTACGTCAATCCGCCTTAAACCATGTTTTTTGATCAGTTTTTCTTCTGTATCAGGGCTAATAATTAGATTTTTCATGCTTGTACCATATATTTGTATATACATATCATACTGTGAATCTTGAATATAAGCAATACAAGTTGGCCTTAAATGGGGTTAGCACTCACCTATTGACTGTTCGATACATGGCATTAGCATCCCTGTTACCCCTTTTTAGACAATAGACCTATATATTCATTGACTTGTTTGCATCTAATGCCTAATTGGAAAACCAAAATATCACACTATTAGTTTGAATTTATTGCAGTAATTTTGCTTAATTTGACTCTAAAAGAGGCTTAATACCCTTCCCATTAAGCATCTAAAGGCGTGTACACGACTTAAGCACAACCCAAGATGAATCACGTAATAAGCGATCAGCACACTTCTTTCTGATAAATAACTTTACAGTTCTATCATTTTAAGTTTACAGTAGTGTATATTTAACTTTATAGTCAACGTTATGGCAAAGCCCTCAAAACTCCCTGAACTGATAGATACCGTCACCGAGGATGTTGTAAACCATCCTCAGGATTTAACGCGCCACTATGCACAGCGCTTAGGAATCTCTCGAGTAGCGGCAAATAACTACATTCAACAGTTAGAGGTAGGTGGTTGGATTGCCCGAAGTGGGCCATCCACCAGACCCGTCTTTAGTCCGGGTTATCGACGGGAAATCACTAAGCTCTACAAGATCCAGGATTTAGAAGAAGATACTGTCTGGAGCAAAGACTTTAAGCCCTACTTCAATCTCGCTCCCAACGTGCTTAATATCGTCAATCACGGATTTACAGAAATGCTCAATAACGCCATAGACCATTCTGCAGGCGATGAGGTTTTCATCTGGGCAAGGCAATCCGAGACTCGATTTGGCCTGGCAATTTCCGATAACGGAATTGGCATTTTTAAAAAGATCGCAGATGCTTTACATTTAGTGGATATGAGGCAAGCCCTATTTGAGCTATCGAAAGGGAAATTCACTACAGATCCAACAAGGCACAGTGGCGAAGGGGTCTTTTTTACCTCACGCATGTTTGATTCATTTCGAATTAAAGCCAATGGACTTGAATACCATCACGACACCTTATCAAGCGATGATTTTTTAAGAGATGCCAAGGGGATTTTCGCAAGCGGTACTGTAGTCTTTATGAATATTGACTTGTCTTGCGCCAGGACGGCAGCTGATGTTTATGCTCAATACACGAATGCACCTGATGATTTCGATTTCTCAAAAACCGTGGTGCCAATGCGCCTAGCTCAATATGGAGACGAGCAGTTAGTCTCCAGATCCCAGGCGAAAAGATTGATCGCCCGATTTGATCGCTTTAAAAAGGTCATTCTTGACTTTAAAGGGGTCCAAGAAATTGGACAGGCCTTTGCAGATGAGCTATTTCGCGTCTATGCGAATGAACACCCCGATGTGGAGTTAATACCCGACAATATGACAGATCAAGTCCAGCGCATGTGGCTTAGAGCCGTGGCTCCTAGGGCTTAGTTTCAATGAGAGCACCACTAAACAAACAAACTAAAAGATAAGCTGTATGAGTAAAACATTATCCTAAGCCAAATGGGCAGATGAAGTACTTAGCAAAATGTCCAGAATAATCGCATTACTATTTTCTCAATGAAAGCGCGGATGAATCACCGAAGTAATGAGTGAGCCCATCACAGCAGCAAAAGGCAAAGTACCATTAGATCCAAATCCTCCACCCATTAATGGTGATAGCGATGGTGACCATTACTATTCGCGCAGCCCAGAAATGCGTGAGCTCTACGGGCGACTCTATCCTGATGGCGACTTTGATGCATTTTGCAATCCCGATCAATTAAGCAATCCACGCTCTTTAGCAATCCATAAAGAATATGGAGAATCTGCCTTAATTGAACTGGGCGAGCCAGATTTCGAGTTCCGGCAATTGATCTGGTTTCTTAGACCCATTCCCAACTGCTACGCGTTTACCGAATCACTCCTCAAATGGGAATTCATAGCACAGGCCACTAAGGACTATGACAGTAAGAAGCAGATTCCTTGGGATAGCTTATTGCGCACGGCCAAGACCTGCTTAGACAATATCAAAACGTATCGCGCCGAACATCATGGAGAAGTAAACATTCTCTTTGACGGTTATGCCATTCGGCCAGAGAACTTAGCGCACTCACCATTATCAGGATCCATGGGTAGCGGTGATCATGAGGACGCCAAAGGATTTGTAAACCCACTGCTACACAAAGGAGTTAGTAATAATCCTTTAAATGCCATCATTCTGAATGACCCAAGTCAGGAAGGCGTATCACCAACGATACGCCGGGAACAAGAATCAGAATACGCCCGCCTAGCGGGATACATCCTCATTCGAGAATCGGAACGTCGGATCCCCACCAATTTAAGTGCGGGCAATGGGAAAGCTGAAAAGTCTATTGATGAGAATGAGCGCCAGTTTGCTGACCCTTACCAGTTTCTAAACTGCTCTATTAATTTCTTGCCTGGTAGATCAAAGTTAACTCAGATTGATCGAATCGATCGGGAGTGGTCTCGGCAATGGGAGGATGCTTTCATGCCCGCAACCATGAAAGCACTACTGCAGAAAAAAAGTTATGGCCAGTTTATAGAAGGGTGTAAGCATCAAATCTTCTTGAGGAGCAAAAAAGAATCCCTTGCACAAAAGAAATTAGTTCAACTCCTGCAATTTTTTGCCTACCCACGAATAACGCATAGGGGTGGAGGCGGAGGCCCTCGATCCTCGCGTACCACTTTAAAACAGCATAACAAAGGTCGTCACTATTGGCAGGAGTTAGCAAAAGTTTCCGAGTATGAGGAGACGCTCTATGGTCATGAGGTCGAGGTTATTGATGTTCTGAGTGAGCTAACGGACGAAGAAATCGACCAATTTGAAGATGCGGGAGAAGATCCAAGCGAAGAAGATCAGGATAGGCCACGCTTTAAGGTGCTATTCGGCGAAGATGTGCGAGCTGCTAAATTAGAACTCGATCAACATGTCCGTTACCAACAACGTCTAATGGCCTCTTTAAATCAACAACTGCATTGGGATGGCGGTGCGTGTACACGAGTTGAAATGGGCGAACTCATGAGTTTCTTAAAAACTCAGCGCCAGCTTCCTGAAAGCAATTCACTCACTTGTAAAGCCAGCCTCACTCTTGAAGTTCTCATCCTCTTGGGGGTGGATTTAGATATGGCCTTAAGCATCGAAATTGGCCCTGAGCAAAATGAAAAATGGTTAGAGGGCAATGAGCGATTTATGATGGGTTCGGTAGTGGACAAAGTTGGCCCCCAAGTATCCAAAAAGCAAAGAGTCCCACTACGCATTTGCCAGGCCAGCTACAAAGACAAACTCCTGCCAATCTGGGTCTACCCCATTCCAGTAAGGTCTTTAAAAGAACATGCCAATATCCAGCGCTCTGCACACTATCAACAGCACAGTGCAGCGATAGCCTTTACTGATCAGTCGGGACTAATTAAAGAACTCTTGAAGCTATCGCGAAAATTAAGAGTGTCACGCAAAAGCACGAGCACCAATACGGAACTACCCATAGCTAATTTGATGCCCCTTTTTACCGAATCAGAGAAATCGCCCATTAAACATGAGTGCATCGCTTTACTCAAAAAATTTAATAGCGAAAAAAATGATGTGGAGATTAGCCAAGACACCACCGGGCTTTTTCAAACAGAAGGTAAGCGGATGGTGAGTTTTGGAAAGATTCGACAATTTTCTAGGGGCGTACTCATATCCTCTGGGGTGGAGATTATTTTTGTCGACATGCTCGATTGGAGTTCCCCAAAGTCTCAATCCGCCGCCTTGTTTTATTACACTCACGATGCACATAAGAAAGCTCAAGCCGCCAAGCCTAATACTTGGACTGGACTTCAGTACACCCTATCGGATCGAACCGGCCTATTTACCAAAAACAAATGTAAATTCCTACCCTCGACTAAACGCCTCATTTTTGGCGCCACTGGTTTATTAAAACCAGAAGCGGTGGCGCAATTTATTTTGCAACTCAAAGAAGAGTTAAAGCCTCGCCCTCTTGTCATCAATAGTCAATCCCAATGGAATACTTTCATAGCGTGGATGAATGCCTATAGCCTGTATATGGCCTTATGGTATTGCTGCGAAACATCTCATAGACCCCACCATATTCCCTATGGCGATATCAAGGCCATTGATCCCATTTATGGATTAACCATTTTGCAAGATAAGACAGGCCTACTAGGCGATAAAAATCGAATTGCTAAAGTATCAAAAAAGCTCCAAGAAGCCATGAGGAACTATGCACAGATTGCTGGGGTAGTTGAGCAATGGGCCATCAAAAATCAAATTTCCTACACTGCCGGTACCCTGCTTTATATAGAGGAGAGTCCAATTCTCGCTCGGGGCCGAGAATTAAAAAAGAAAAAAGAGCTCTCTGTAATCACCATGAGCTCAACTATCTTTACGGCGCTGCTGAAAAAACGTTTAGCAGTTGAGTCCAACTTTTTTCGTAAATTTATATCTTTTTTATTACGTCAAGATCCACCACCGCCAAGTGACGCGAAAAGTCGCGAGAAAAAATTAAGTTTGGCAGCAATCTGGGTTGATCCTAAAGTGGTTGCACTCTCACAAACCGATGTACAAATTTGGCTCAGCCACTGGAATCATGGCACGGCACCTTTTCATCAATTCGGCACGACTTGTCTGGTAGAGCATGCGAAGCGGATAGAAGAAAAGCTTCAGGAAGTGATTGGATCCCTAGGCTTTACCCCCGTACCAGTCAAACCTTTGAGCTTGACTTGGTCTCCCGCCCCCACATCTGATCCAGCGCCTAGATTAAGTTCTAGAAAAAGGACCTTGTGATAATTACCGATCCCCCGGCGCCTCTGGCGACACAGGCCAAGCCGAAGAAAAAATCCATCACCTCAAATCAAGCAAAGTTTCAAAAACACCTTAATGAGGAACAGCTTAGGACGGAAGATTCCTTTTCGCTCTACGCACTTATTACCAAAACCCCTCCGCCAAAATCGGTACGCGACCTTCCTGGCCTACAAACACCAAAGCTCATCCAGGCATACTTTCGAGAGCGTCTAGTGAAAGCTATCTGGATACAATTTGAAGTCAGTGATGCTTGCGATAGCTTGGGGCAACAGTGGGCCTTGGGTTTGTTGGGATTTTCAGCAATGCCAACCAAAACAAAGAAAAAGGTAGCGGATGATGGCAAAGCCTTAGATATGCCTGGAGCAATAGAAGTAGGTAGGGAGCAAAATAACCCCGAGATCTATAACGTACTACCAGAGCGCTCTGTTGAGGAAATTGAACATCTCAAGCAGTTTTTTATTGGCTATGTAAATATTCTCTTAGCTGATATCCCAAAAGATAAGTCCGCCCTATATTGGCTTTTTAATCTAGCCGATGATTGGCGCAGTAGTTTTGAAGAGCAAACCCATTTTGGATTTACGATTCCAGCAGCACTTTGCGTCACGATACCTGAACATAATGTCTATACCAAAGAAGATACGCAGAGCTATCTTCATTTAACTATTCTCCTCAATGGGTTTTCGCAAGGGCTTATCTGCTGCAATCCCAAGGATTTATCCATGGCAGAGGAGCACTTTGGTGCCTATTTATTTTTCGTAGTGTGCCTATCTGGCATTACCAACTGGAAACTCTTAGGACAAATTGCCACATTAAGCTTACAAAGACGTGCGCTCGATGAGCCTTACTCGAGCTTACTGCTACCTAAATCTATTAATGATCCAGCCGACTTGGCTTACCGCGATCTTTTTGCTACCAAAGATGAGGGTATTTATCGCTGGATACCGGATCCTGTAAGCGCGAAGCTCTTGCAGCTTATTGTGAAATCCAATTCATTACCAGCCTTAAAGACAGATTTATTTAAATCCTATCTACAGCCTTTTTTTAATCGCTTGCGTGAGCAGCTGGGTAACGAACAAGCAAGACAAGAGTCCAAAAAAGTAACCATTAAAAGTCACCAGATCATTCAAGAAATACAAGATACACGAGCTGCACTTGATTTCTTTTCCAGCAAGACCAGGTTAATTAAAAGCAGCCGCGCGTTCCAACGACGTACCTTGCCTGCTTTTCTTTGGCATTATTTAGAAGGGGATTATGAGACTCACGATATCCCATCACGCAACTTAGAACGCTTGGGAGCAATTTCTATTGCCAAAGATAGCGCGCGAGAATTAACCTCAAAAGAATCGAAAAAATCCCGTCAGGGCGATGTTGGAAATGCCAAAGATAAGAACATCAAACCCGCCTCACTAGAAGATATTGCAGACCTAGCGGCGCAGCAAGAGGCAGATAAAGAATTTGAAGAGCAGAACATGGCTGCCACTGTCCCTCGAATTCGATGGGTGACCGATTGCATTCATATACTAGATACCTATCGGCAAACTCAGAAACCTAAAAAATCTAAGAGTGTCAATCAGCCCAAGGACTCATCAAGTGAAGATCTAATAAATTGTCAACAGCAATTGGCAGGCTTGCGTGCGCAATCAGGCCTTGAAGATGCAACCATTATTGAAGTCCTAACAAATTGGATCAGCTGGTCAATTGAGCATCATCCCCTTTATGTAGTGCAAGATGAGGTACGTTTGCTCTGTCCGCTATTAATTGTTCAGTATGGGCTCTTTAGTGATTTTTTTGATATGGATGCGCAAGAGCGTGCCGAAGAGTTTGATATTTTAGAGACTGAGTCAGGCTATGGATTTGAGGATTGCAAAATTGTGCGCTCAGCCTGGAAACATCTTCACCAGCAATTAATTAGCGCTGGAAAAATTCTGACCAATCAGTATCGGGGGCCCGGATCCAGTGTAGATGCACAGTTTATTTCTCAAACTGAATTTGAGCTAATCCGATTTCAACTCTGTTACACCGGATCATCACCCGATAAACCAACACCCACTTTACGAAATATCTGCTTACTTGTCATCACCTTAGCGTACCGACTGGGATTACGGCGATCTGAGGTCATTTTGCTTGCCACTGAACATGTGAGTATTTTTGATGAAAAGATTGATATGCTCTCCGTGCAATGGTGGAGTCAGCGACGACTCAAATCCCCATCATCCACGCGCACTATTCCGCTACTTGGGCTTCTAGATGAGCGGGAAGGTTTGTGGCTAGAATTAATGCTCGCCGCTAGGCAAAATGGATTATGGCCTAGCGAAGACATCATTAATCTGAGTAATGTCGAACTAAAAAAATTAATTACCCATTACCGCAGAATTAAAACTAATGAGGTGGATAGCGGGCGTTATCTATTCATTAACCCAGCAGAGGGTTCAGTTGAAAACTCAGTAGAAAATATTGTGTCTCAAATCCATGAGGCCATCCGAGCAGTGACGGCGCAAGATAAGCAATTGCGCTTTCATCACTTACGTCACTCCTGCGCAAGCAATTGCCTCATATTCTTATTGGCTAATCGCCTACCCCATTCTCAGCGCTTCATTCTTGATCTGCTATATGGTAATCCCGAGGCAAGACGAAGGCTAGACTGCATGGCAAAAACAGGGTTGCGAGTTAACAATTATTTTGACCCAGACCTGCAGATCAAGATCTTAAGTGAACGATCAGAGAAGATTCGTAAATATCTACTCAATGATCCAAGAGCCTCAATCTCTGAAGTCTATGCTGTTTCCCGTCTACTGGGCCATTCCTCACCAATCACTACCTTAAAAAGCTATATGCATCTTGTGCATGTTCTCTTAGGCGCCTTTGTGCATGAGCGTTTTATTGACCTGCCAATACCACTACGCTCTGCAATCTATCCCTATGGGCCGCAATATCTGGAAACCCTGATTGAGCAAACAGATCTAAAAAGTGCCATTTCAGCCTCAACCGCACCTATTACTTTATTAGAAATTAAAAAGACAGGAAAGCATAACGCCTCTACAGAAGAACTCACACTGCTTGAGATTGTTGATAAACATCAGACCGAAGGACTGCTGCTGATACTAGAATTACTACAAACTCGCTTTTCTAAGGCGACGTCCAATCCAAAGCGCTACTTTGAAAAAGCAGCCATTGCTGGTATTTCAAAGTTGCTAGCAAGCAAACTTGCCGACCAATTTGAGACCGTGATGGACATGTATCTCAAGGCAAAAAAAGGGAGGACCAATACACCGCTACCTTTGGATTTTGAAGATAACGAAATGGCGATGTTCAAAACTCCACTATTGGAGCAGCAAGCATTGGAATGGTCGAGGATCTTAATCCGCTGGTACCAAGATCACCCTAAAATTGCTCGTGAATTATTAACCCATTATGTGGGGCAAGCCAGTAGAAGTAAGCCCAATTTGATTCGACTTGCTCCGATTGAATTAAGCGCGACTCAAATACAAAACCAACCCCCTAAGAATGCAGGCTCTCAAGAGAGTAATCCAACAGCGGATCTTCGGCGATATCGACGTAACTATAAAGATCTAATGGATCTATTGGGGATTGGATGGAAATTTGATGGGGATACCATCCGACCCAAGATATCAAACGATGTTGCTGATCAGCTCATCGACAAAAATGGGGTTTGGGGCGTCTTGCGGAAGCTGCTATTTTTAATGGCGGCTGTCACACCAAACGAAGCGCACCAAAACTAGCCTTTATCTCATTGCGCCCGCATTCCAAAGGACAAGCCTTTCTCGACTTAGTTAATGATTTGTAATGATGCGGGGAATACGCCCATTATTCTCCGCATGTATTACGGAGAATAATGAACTGCGTTTTCCTTATCCTTATTGTCGCTAGATAGCTCTCATTCCCCTGAAATATCCGTTAAATGTCGTTTTATAGCTAAGATAGTGCCCATATTGTCGTAATACAGCTATTTGCTGCAAATTAGGCGCACTCAATAGATATTTTGATACCCAATAGGTATCTATTGAATATTAAATAGATACCTATTAAAATGGAAACATGGTGAATAAAAGGTACTTAATATGACTAAAGAAGTGCAAATGTCGATCAAAATGGAAAGCCAACTTCGCGATGAATTTATGGCGGTCGCTTCTGGGCGCCATCGCCCTGCCGCCCAAATTATCAGAGACCTTATGCGCCTGTACATCGCCCAAAGCGAAGTACCTAATGCATTAACCGCCAAGACCATCACCCAAAGCCGCAAAGGTGAAGACGTATTTACTGCAATAAGTGCGTCCAAACTATTTGAGCAATTGGGTATTTAGTGCGGCTTGCTAGTTATACGGGACAATTCAAGCGAGATGTGAAGTTGGTACAAAAGCGCGGTAAAGATATGGGCAAGCTCAAAACCATAATCGAGCTTTTGCTAAACAATCAAACACTCCCACGGGAACTGAATGATCATCCCCTCAAAGGCGACTGGAAGCCCAATCGCGACCTTCATATTGAGCCAGACTGGATCTTAATCTATACCCCATTAGAAAACGAGGTTCGCTTTGAACGGACCGGTACACATTCTGATCTATTTACAAAATAAATACTCAAAATATTTTTACCCACCAATTGCCTTTTGAAATTTTTTAAAAGACATTGCAAACTCTACGAGTTCACTGCAGAACACTTTTGCATGAATACAACATTTAATTAATTGGAAAAAATAATTTTTTCCAATTTTTAACTCATTAAATTACTTACAAATAGGTAGCGGCCAATCTTATCGGGAATTCAACAGAAATTCCATCTGGATATTGACCATATTGAGCCAGAGTTTGACATATTATTTTTAAACGTAAAAAATTAACGTAATAAAAGTCAAGCATTTTTTCATCTCGAAATTAATACTAAGATTCGCTTAGCATTTAGCACCAATCCATATGAATAATTGGCTTGCTGTCTATTTACATTCTGGGATAGCATAAACTTTTATCACCATCAGAATGTATTCGTGAGTACAGCACCGCCATACGATCCTCAAATTACTCGAAAGACGATGCAATCCTCATCAGAAGGTACATCTTTAGTTGCTGTCACCCTATTACTGACCAGTTTTAGTATTGCCAGCCTCACAATACTGCCTAAAACTATCATTAAATAAGACTGCATGACTAAATTTCTATTAAGGTCTGATCACTCGTTTATTAAAAATAGCTCTCTCTCAGAGGGGAAAAATTTAATTATTGCAGGCTTAAAAAAAGCAGTTAAAGAACTTCAAAAAGAGCTCGGAACTCGCGAGATAAAAGTAGGCGATATCAATAAGCGCTACACAACTTTTCAGTCATATATGGATGATTTCTTTGAGACTCACTATCCCGATGTTACTAGTGATGATAAATTCTTTCTTAGAAAAGAATTTTATGCACAGTCCGGAGTTACGGATGGTAAGCCTATCAAATACACACCCATGAGTTTTGAAGAAGTTCTTGATTATTTGAGAGTGAAGGGGATTAAAAGAAGGCGTGAAATACCGTCAAAGCTGTACCAACACATTCTCGATCAAAAA
>Ga0209697_10006922_pt1 | contig 13507 bp, 11 predicted proteins | sample AliMusrvi5mmetaG_FD_184115 | JGI IMG/M metagenome (GOLD analysis project Ga0209697, IMG submission 184115) | Freshwater lake bacterial and archeal communities from Alinen Mustajarvi, Finland, to study Microbial Dark Matter (Phase II) - Alinen... | ecosystem: Environmental > Aquatic > Freshwater...
TGAAGTTGTAGTTGAACTCGAATTTGAAGTGGTTGCCGAATAATTCGCAGCACCATTCATCGGTTTTTCCGAAATCATTTTTCAAAAGATAAAAAGCCGTCTCAAACATTGGGACGGCTTTTTTTTGGTATTTTTGCCTTAAATCTCAACCCTTGAAGAAAATAACCGAACAAAAACTAATCCACCTCTTTCAGCAGCGGTTCTCGGAAGAGGTCACTTCCCTGGAGATGCTTCCTCCTTCGGGCTCCTACCGGGAATACCTTCGGGTAAAAAGCATACATTTCAATGCCATTGGTACCTGGAACGAAGACGAAAAGGAGAACAATGCCTTCGTCAGTTTCTCCCGTCACCTCCGGGCGAGTGGGGTCAACGTTCCGGATATATACGAATACGATCAGCAGGCCCGCATCTACCTTCAGGAAGATTTGGGAGACGAGACACTATTCGCCTTTTTGTCTGAAACGCGAACCCAGAAAGGATTTTCATCCGAGATCCTGGATGCCTACCGCAAAGTAGTCAGGATACTTCCCACTATTCAGGTTACGGCAAGTAAGGAGATTGATTTCAGCTACTGTTATCCGAGAAAAGCCTTCGACCGACAGTCGATGATGTGGGACCTCAATTATTTCAAATACTATTTTCTGAAACTGGCCAAGGTGAGCTTCGATGAGCAGGCCCTGGAAGACGATTATGTTTCTTTTTGTGATTATCTGTTAAAGGCGGAGAGCAATTTCTTTATGATGCGGGATTTTCAGAGCAGGAACATCATGCTGCGCCACGGAGAGCCCTGGTTTATCGATTACCAGGGAGGTCGCAGGGGAGCACTGCAATACGATCTTGCCTCCCTTCTTTACGATGCGAAGGCGGATATTCCTCAATCTGTCAGGGAGGAGTTGATAGAAGAATACCTCGACCATCTGGTGGAAATCCATCCTGTTGATAGGAAAGAATTCAAACAGTATTTCTACGGATACGTGCTGATCCGGATCATGCAGGCTATGGGAGCCTATGGATTCAGGGGCTTTTACGAGAAGAAAGCCCATTTTTTGAAAAGCATTCCGTTTGCCCTCGAGAATTTGGGACTGGTGATGAAAAAGATCGACATTCCCATTCAATTGACGGAACTCTATTCCGTTTTAAATTCACTTTCGGAATCAGAAGTGCTTAAAAATATTGCCGTCAGGGAGACAGAACTGACCGTTTCAATTACCAGTTTCTCCTATAAAAAGGGAATCCCTGCAGATCCATCAGGAAACGGAGGGGGTTTTGTGTTTGATTGTCGAGCCTTGCCAAATCCCGGAAGATTGCTTGAATATCAGAAGCTAACAGGAAAAGACAAGGAGGTAATCGAATACCTTGAAGCTTATCCGGAAGTCGATGCATTTTTGAAAGCGACCTTTCAATTGGTCGATCAAAGCGTAGCCGGATACCTAGACAGAAAATTTTCACATCTCTCGGTTCAGTTCGGTTGCACCGGAGGTCAGCACCGTTCCGTCTATTCCGCAGAAAGAATGGCAGCACACGTGAAAGAACATTTTCCGGTACGGGTCGTTTTGCATCACAGGGAACAAGATTAGTTCGAATAGTTGAGGTAGTTTGAATGGGTAATCAATAATTGTTTAGTGGTTCAAATATTTTAAGCCCTTCAAACTTTTTATCCATTTCAAACTGTAACCAAATTATCCATCTGTGGTATACACTTCTAATCAAGATACTGAGCAATCATGAGCAAGAAAAAATGTGAGGTGAAGGATTACGAAAAGCCTGAGCATCCCAAATACGAATGTAAAAAGTGCGGACGGGTGGCGAAGAAAGAGGAGAAGGTTTGTAAACCCGTAAAATTGAATAACTAAAGGGATCATTTTCAATGAAAGCATTTATCCTGGCTGCCGGATTGGGAACCAGACTGGCGCCGTTTACGCTGGAAAGGCCCAAGGCGCTGGTCGAACTAAATGGAATCACCTTGTTGGAAAGGGCGATCAGAAAGGTAAATGAACTCGAAGTCTCAGAAATCGTCATCAACGTACACCATTTTGGCGATCAGATTCTTGAATTTCTAAAATCGAAACAAAATTTTAATTTGCCGTTAACTCTTTCCGATGAGCGCGACCAACTTTTGGATACTGGTGGGGCACTTTTGAAAGCAAAAGAACTACTGGGAAGCAAGGAACCCTTCCTTCTATACAACGTGGATGTGCTCAGCACCATCGATCTGAAATCACTTTCCGTCTTTCATTTGGAAAAGGGCGGACTGGCTACTCTGGCAGTGAGGGAAAGGCCCACAGACAGATACCTCCTCTTTGATCAGAACATGATGCTTTCGGGATGGAAAAATCAGAAAACCGGAGAGGTTAAAATCAGCAGACCATTCGACCAGCCAAAGAATTTTGCTTTTAGCGGAATCCAGATCATTGAACCAGGTTTGCTGTCGCTGATTACGGAAACCGGAAAGTTTTCAATCATTGACCTGTACCTCCGGTTGGCAAAGAGCGAAGCCATTTATGGATACCAGGATACTTCTGAAACCTGGATGGATCTTGGAAAACCAGATCAACTCATTGCCGCCGAGAAAATGTGCTAATGTGCTAATTGGTGAGTGATACAGTTGTTCGTTTGGTGTTGATAATAAATCAATGAAATAATGATTAACTTTTCTTGGTTGGAAAAATAGCTATAGAATAGATTGGTTTTATCCCAAATTTCTTCTAACAATCTGCATGCTGCTCTCTACACAAATATCACCTTCAGACCATTAGCAAATTAGCAAATTACCAGGCTATTGGCAGGATGCCGTGCAACTCCAAATAGGCATTGGTTTTGCTGAAATGCTTGTTCCCGAAGAATCCCCGGTAGGAAGAGAGGGGAGATGGGTGAGGGGAAGTAAGTACCAGATGCCTGTTTCTGTTGATGAGTTCACCCTTCTTTTGTGCAAATGACCCCCATAATATAAATACAAGGTGCTCTTTTTCTTCGGCCAACAGGCTGATGACCCGATCCGTAAAACGTTCCCATCCTTGGTTCTGATGCGAACCTGCCCTATTTGCCTGAACGGTTAAAGTGGAATTTAGCAGCAACACACCTTGTGAGGCCCAACGATCCAAATTACCGCTGGCAGGGGAAGGAAGACCAAGATCCTGACTAATCTCCCTGAAAATATTTTGCAGCGAGGGAGGCAATTCGATTCCATCGGGGACGGAGAAACACAGTCCGTGCGCCTGACCCGAACCGTGATAGGGATCCTGTCCGAGGATAATCACTTTGGTCTGATCGAAGGGTGATTGATCGAAAGCGTGAAATATAAGTTTTGCAGGTGGAAATATCTGTCGGGTGGTATATTCCTCCCTGACAAAATTGGTCAATTCCAGGAAATAGGGTTGATTAAACTCATCGGCCAAACGACTCTTCCAGCCTGCTTCAATTTTGACATCCATTTGGTTGAATATTCTTTTCTTTAGGCATAAATATAGCGAATAGGATCAAACGATTACTGCTTCTAGTCGGTTTTTTCTTATTTTTACCACTTAAGAATCGAATCGCTAAAATCAAAAACTACTTTTACACAAATGGAAACCGTTGCAAACATCCTGGGAGTGGACCTTGGCGGAACAAATATCCGTGCAGGACGAATAGTCAATGACGAGATTGTACAGCTCACCAAACTTCCAACACCCTCCAAAGGGAGCGTAGAGGAGGTGATGAACCAAATTTATGCCGTCATTGACGGTTGCTTCAATTCCGCGACCTTGTCCATTGGTGTTGGGGTTCCCTCCGTAGTGGATGTTGAGAAGGGAATTGTCTACGACGTGACTAATATCCCATCCTGGAAAGTGGTTCCTGTCAAAGATTTGCTGGAGAGTCGTTACAAGGTTCCTGTATTTGTTAACAACGATGCGAATTGTTTTGCCGTTGGAGAAAAGTATTTCGGCAAGGCCAAATCCTTCAAGAACATTGTTGGCGTAACCCTTGGAACGGGGCTTGGCTGTGGCTTGATATTCAATGGTAAATTATACGAAGGCTCCAACTGTGGTGCCGGAGAGTTTGGAAATGTTCCCTACCTGCTGCACAACGTGGAGTATTATGCAAGCGGCCAGTTCTTTACCGATGAAAAGAAAGTAAAGGCCATCGAAATTTACAAACAAGCCATGGCGGGTGATCCATCTGCCCTGAAGCTTTTTGCAGAATACGGCTTTCATTTGGGCGAATCGCTCAAGTCGATCCTCTATGCCTATGATCCGGAGGTAATCATCCTGGGGGGCTCAGTGGCACAATCATTCGATTTCTTCAAGGAGGCGATGTACCAGGCCATGCAGGACTTTGCCTACAGCAGTGTATTGGCCAACATCAAAATTGATGTATCAGAATTGGAAAATTCGGCCATATTTGGAGCCGCCGCTTTACCAATGATCAAACAATAAAATCAAATTTCTAAATCAATATTCATGAAACGAAACTATTACATCGTATTTCTGGTCTTTATCGTCTTTTTTGTGATCTCTTTCCTGACAAATATATTGGGAGCCATCCTGCCAACTGCCAAGGATGATTTTCATGCCAGCAACACGATGGCTGCCTTTTTGCCACTCTTCTTTTTCATTGCCTATGGGGTGATGTCCATTCCTGCTGGTTTGATGACAGAGCGCTTCAAGGAGAAAAAGGTGATGATGGTGGCCTTTATTTCAGCCTTTGCTGGAGCCCTGATCTTTGGTTTGGTCCCCAAATTTGGGGTGATGCTGGGATCCCTCTTTTTCATTGGAGCAGGTATGGCCATTCTGCAGGTTGCCATCAATCCGCTATTGCGTGTTTCCGGAGGGGAAGAGCATTTTGCCTTTAACTCCGTAATGGCGCAACTATTTTTCGGAGGTGCCTCCTTTCTAAGTCCGATGCTCTACACCTACCTCGTTGGGGAACTTGGTCCGCAGGGGACTCCCAACAGCGTAGTCAAATATCTCGGAACGCTGGTGCCGGCGAATCTTACCTGGATCTCCATTTATTGGGTCTTTGCTGCCATTGCCTTCGTCATGATTTTCGTAGTGGCCTTTTCGAAATTTCCTAAAGTGGAATTGAATGAGGAAGAAAAAACCGGCGACTGGGCCTCCATCGTCCATCTGCTGAAGAACAAAACCGTCATCATGTTTTTTTTTGGAATATTTGCCTACGTTGGAACAGAACAGGGGGTAGCCAACTGGATCTCTGAGTTTCTGCGAACTTACCATGGTTTGCGTCCGGAAGTAGAAGGGGCTCAGGCTGTACAATGGTATTGGGGTTTGATGACCATTGGATGCATCCTTGGACTGGGATTATTAAAACTGATTGACAGTAAGATTGTTATCCGAATTTTCATTCTTGGAGCGATGACTTGCCTTGCAACGGCACTCTTCACACCGGACCCTAAAATTTCCTTCTATGCCTTCATCGCGATGGGATTCTGTGCATCTGTAATGTGGTCGATCGTGTTCTCTCTTGGAATGAACTCCATTGCCGAACACCACGGTTCATTTTCGGGTATTCTCTGTTCAGGCATCATGGGTGGTGCCGTAACTCCTTTAATTGTAGGCTTTCTCGCAGACCATTTTGGCCTTCGGACTGGAATGCTATTCAATTATGTAACTCTTTCCTACCTGTTGTTCCTTTCGTTCTGGGCCAAGCCGTTGATTGCTAACCAGACAATCTTTAATAAAGTGAAAAGTGAATAGTGAAAAGTGAATAGTGATAAATGAAAAATGGGAGTTGTTCGACTCCCATTTTTCGTATGCATTATTTCCAACCAGTTCTGAATCATTGGCTTGTATTAAACTCAACTCTGATTACTACAGGTGTTTAAATTTTTCACTTTTCATTTTTCATTTTTCACTTAAAACAAATTGTTGATCAGTGCCCTTTCTTCATTGATGGGGAATTGGGTGTCCGGGGCAAAATGCGGTCTTCTCTTGATCCATTGGCCCCTGGTGAAATCCGGAAAATCAACGGATGCACCTCCTCGGGCGACAGACATTTCCGACAGGGCAGATACGGCACTCCAGGCAGCTGCATCATAGGCATCCAATGGAACCTCCTTCTTGTTTCGAACCACATCGAAAAAGTTGCTCAGCATGATGAAGTCCATGCCTCCATGACCGGCACCTTCGGCCTGGGCCCCTTTTTCCCTCCAGTACTGGTGGTCGTATTTTTTCAGCCAGGGCTCGGAAGGATCCCATACATGTGGTTTGCTTTGCCCTTCCACATAAATCTCCTGTGCAGGATCGTTCCAGTCACCGCCTCCTTCACCCCGCCAAATTCCATTGGTTCCCTGTACCCTGAATCCAAGCGAGTAGGGGCGGGGCAGGTTGGTGTCGTGCGTGACCAGAATGGTCTCGCCGTTGGCGCATTTGATCATAGAGGTAACAATGTCACCAAGGTTAAATTGAATATTTCTGTAAACGCTATCCTTGGCAGCGTGATCATTTACATAATCGTGAAGCCCCCTGGATTTGGTCGCCATCGCCGACAGGGTCAGGAACCTGTTCCCACGGTTGATATCGAGGTAGGTTCCGACGGGGCCGAGTCCGTGTGTTGGATAAAGGTCTCCATTGCGGCGGACAGAATGCAACCCCCGCCATTGAGCCTCAGAATGGGCTTCCTTGCCAATTTTAAGATCATTTTTAAGCAAATCGAACTTGACCGACCGCAAATCGTGTTCGTATCCGCACCTGCAATGCACCACTTCCCCAAAGATGTTGGTGCGAACCATGTTGAGAATCGCCATGACATCCCTGCGATAGCACACATTTTCCATAATCATCAGCTGCTTGCCTGTCTCTTCGTGTACGTTGACAAGGTCCCAGCACTCTTCCAGACTATTGGCCGCCGAGACCTCCACACCGGTATAGGGTACACCTGCCTTCATCGAGGCAATGGCCATAGGCACATGCCATTCCCAGGGCGTAGCGATGATGACTGCGTCCAGCTCTTCGTTTTTTAGCATTTGCTCGAAGGCATGCTCGCTCCCTGTATATATTTTGGGTTCCTTCATGCCGCCTTTGGAAATAATCTGTTTGGCTCTTTCGATGGATTCGGGGCTGATGTCACATATCGAAACAATTTCAATCCCGCCAACGGTAATGGAATCGTGAACGTGGCTTTGTCCACGCCCGCCGACACCAATGTATCCAACCCTTACTATGCTCTCATCCCTGGGGGCAGATTTCTTTCCTTTTGCCTTGTCGGCGGCAAAAAGATCATTGCCAACCAGGGTCATACCGGTTATGCCGACACTCGCCATACTGCCTTTTCTGATAAACTCTCTTCGATTGGTGCTCATAAGGTTATTTGTTAATTTGTATCTGAAATTAATTTGAAAATCACCATTTGGACAAATTTGATCATTTGAATCCATAAAAAGAATAAATTTGGTCACTTTTAATTAATATTTTAAAACATGATTCAAAAAAGGTTTTTGTGTATTCAAAAGCCGGCACTTACTTTCAGAAAATGGGGGAGGAAAGGATTTTCTATCTTTTCCAGCATGCACAGGGTCGTCAGGATTGCTACGTTGAGTATCGCCTATCTGACTTTTGCTGTTCCTGCAAATGCTGATTGTTCGTTGCTGGTGGCTGCCGGAGACACACTGCAACCCATCCGGGAAGTGGCTGTTGATGAGGTGGTCGTGAGTGCACAACGCGCACCTGTCGCATTTTCCCAGACAGCGCGCATCGTACAGATTATCGGGAAGGAGGAACTCGCGAAGGCACCCGTTCACGATTTGCAGGATTTATTGAAATTTGCATCCGACGTGGATGTCAGGCAACGCGGAAACAATGGCGTACAAGCCGATGTAAGCATCCGCGGAAGTTCATTCGATCAGGTACTCATTCTTCTCAACGGGATCCCGCTCAACGATCCCCAAACAGGTCACCACAACCTGAACCTTCCAGTTGGTTTCGATGCCATTGAGCGCATCGAGATACTCGAAGGTCCCTCTGCCCGAATTTACGGCCCCAATGCTTTCAGCGGTGCCATTAACATCATCACCACTCAAACAGCTTCGCCTTCCTTGACTGGCAGATTTAGTACCGGTCAATATGGATTTCTTGAAACTGCTGCAACGTCCACTTTTCGGTCTGGAAAACTGATCAGCAGTATTTCGGCCGATTATAAAAGTGCCGATGGTGCCCTCGCCAACACCGATTTTAAAATTGGAAATCTCTTCTACAGTGGTACCTGGTCCTTACCTACCGGGAAAGTTGAACTCCAAAGTGGTTATTCCGACAGGGGATTTGGTGCCAATGAATTCTATACGCCCGCTTATCCCAACCAATACGAGCGGATCAAAACCACTTTTGCTTCCCTGAAAGCCTCGATGCAGGGCCCCTTGCACCTGAGCCCCTCCTTTTACTGGAGGAGAAACCAGGACCGTTTCGAACTCTTCAGGGATATGACGGGAGCACCCTCCTGGTATACCGCCCACAACTATCATTTGACGGATACCTATGGTTCCAATCTGAGTGGTTGGAGCGATACCGGATTTGGCAAACTGGCTTTCGGTACAGATATCAGAAATGAGAATATCTGGAGCACGGTCTTGGGAAAGGATCTGCCTATCCCGACCAGTGTGCCCGGCGAGAATGGGATCTTGTTCAACCATACCGACAGCCGAACCAATATCAGTCTTTTTGGGGAATATTCGCATCACATCGGACCGGTGGATCTCTCGGCAGGTGCATTGGCCAATAGAAATTCATCTCTTGGACGGAAATGGCAGCTTTATCCAGGCTTCGACCTTGGATGGAAAATAATTCCTGCATTGAAGCTTTATCTGTCAGTGAATAAGTCACTTCGTTTGCCAACTTTTACGGATCTCTATTATAAAAGTGCGACCAATGTCGGAAATCCAGACCTTCGGCCCGAAGAGGCACTTTCTGCAGAATCGGGAATAAAGTACAATACCACTTGGCTTACAACGAACCTATCCCTCTTTAAAAGGTGGGGATCCAACATGATCGACTGGGTCAGGCAACCTGGAGATAATTTGTGGTATGCCAAAAACCTGACCAATTTAAATACGGCTGGAATTGAATTCTCGGCGAAAATAAATCCCGGCAGGTTATTCGACAAAAAGATGTTTATCCGCTCATTGGATCTTTCCTATGGTTATCTCACCCAGGACAAGCAGACGGGAACCTATTTGTCGAAATATCTGCTGGACTACCTAAAGCACAAAGTGGATATCAGACTTAATCATGCGCTTTTTAAAAATTTAACTGCCAGTTGGTTGGTATCTTACCAGGACAGAAATGGCACCTACACTCAATGGGAGGGTAGTAAGTATGGCAACGAGGTGAGCTATGCTCCTGTCTGGTTGGTAGATTCGCGTATCAGCTGGAGCAGGAACAAGTATGAATTTTACCTGGAGGCCAACAACCTGCTGAACAAAACCTATTTCGATTATGGCAATGTTGAAGAACCTGGTTTTTGGGGGAAAGCCGGAATCGTGATAAAAATGGGCTTGTAGGGTTACTTTTAACAATCTTTAAGTTCCGTTTGATCGGCTTAACTAATTATTGCACCATCTTTGTTAGGTAAGCGAGAAACATTTTTCATAGTTTTGGTGATTTTAAGAACCGTCTTGATCCCCCCATCAAGACGGTTCTTTCATTTTCCAGGAATTAGATCATCAATGTGAATAAAACCTCTCAAACTGGAAATGCTCCTTGTTCAATCTGTTTATTCAGAAAATAGGCATAATGCTTTAATGCCAGTGAAATTTTCTGTTCCAAATTTTGATTTGTATCTGCAAAAAGATGGGTGGTTATCCTGATTTTTTCCTTTAAAGACTCTCTTTTCCATGTTCCTATAACCCGACCGTTCTGTACCAGAACCGGACGGAAAAGCCCATTGGTTGACACTGCCTTGCTGTTGATTTCCTTGCCAAGTGAGGCATTCCGGTCGGTATAACTGATAATGAATTCATCGTAAGCCGGAAGAAGATGAACCAATTCAGAATCAATTTTTGGAATAGAAACTCCTCTAAACCAATATGTTTTATCGTCCAAGGCAATAAATTCCAATTCCTTCCTGACCATTTCAAGACCAATCCTTGATTTAGAAACCGATAGCCCTGACCACCAGGTAAAATCAGCTAAAGTTGCCGGACCATGGCTCGTGAAATATCTTTTGGCCAATTCTGCCAGTGCCTCCTCCTGCTCGAATTTTTTTTTCAGTGGTACTCTTTCGGATAGAATGGCATAGGACAATTGATTGTCGATAAATTTTCCACTGCAGATAATGGCTTCTGATTCGGCATGCATCAACAAATGAGAGGCCCTGTTGTTGTCGACGGCGATTCCTGCATCCTTTAATTTGATAATCAGTTCTTGTCGGGACAAATGGTTGCCATCCCTCAGGGAGCTTTCAAAAATGGCATTTGACTTGTTAAAAACGGAAGTTGTAAGTTCAAGCTCCCTGTCTCTTGCTCTCATAGCAGACTGTATGTGAGTCGCAGAAAGCGCAAGCATCCAGGTGACATCTTCCGCCGTAACCAAATGCCAGGTGGGCCTCAGAAGATGCATACGGATAATTTCGCCTGCATGCATGGCAGATTCGATCGATTTTTCGGTGGCATTCTTCACACGTAAACCAACTGCCATTTTTGACATTTGGAAATCCTGTGCCTGTAGTGCCCCCATCCAACTAACCAATTCTTTTGCAGTAGTAAATTTTGAGTCTGCAAGTTGTTGGTGGATGAAACGATGGTTTGCAATTTCGATCAAATTCATGGTAGGAGCACTGCGCTTTGTCCTGAAAAGCGATCCAGAGGAAAATAATTCAAGACCGTACAAAAATGAAAGTTACAACGTACTGTCTATCAGCTTCACAAGTTCTTTAAAATGACTCTCTTCGAATCCTTCGGACATAAAAATGTTGGATCCATCGGCATCAATCAGGAAGCTTCTTGGAATCAATTGGGTGGCAAATTTACCGTAAACCCCTCTCTTTGGATCCGGAAAAAACGAAAATGTAAATTTATTGTCCTGTTTGAATTTGTCGACCTCTTGCCAGGAATGTTCCCGACCAAAGGTTAGCATGACGAATTTGGGATTTCCCTGGTGCTTATTCCAGATTTCAGCCTGAATTTTTGGCAGTTCCAGTTTGCATGGGCCGCACCAGGTAGCGAAGAAATTGATCAGTACCAGTTTACCCTTCAGATCACTGATCCTGGCAATTTGTCCCTTGGCAGCCTCATAGGAAAAAGTAGGCACTTTCATTCCGATGGAAACAAGTGTACTTTCTGCTTTGGGCGTTGTTTGTGAAAAAGCGGTTAGTCCCAAAAGCAAAAAGGCTACCACGCAAAGCTTTATTTTGGTTTGCATAATTCTGTTATAAGAAGGAAAAAGTTGATGAATAATTACATTTTTGAGGCAAGGAAGTCAGCGATGTTTCGAAAGATTCGGTCATTCACATCCTCCATTTCGGCTTTCACAAAATTGTCGCCCGTGATGTGCTCGAAAAGTTCAATGTACCGCTCAGAAATCTGGGATACGAAATCATCGCTCATAAAGGGAACCTGTTGACCCTCTTTCCCCTGGAAATTATTTTCAATTAGCCACTGCCTGACAAACTCTTTTGATAGTTGTTTCTGGTTTTCCCCTTTGGCCAGTCGCGCTTTGTATCCGTCTGCATAAAAATACCGGGACGAATCAGGAGTATGGATTTCATCGATCAGGTAAATAACACCCTCCTTCTTGCCGAATTCATATTTTGTATCCACAAGGATCAATCCTTTCTGGGCGGCTATTTCGGTACCCCGCTGAAAAATAGCCCTTGTATAGAGCTCCAGTTTTGTGTATTCTTCCGCAGATACGAGTCCTGTGGCAATGATCTCATCCCTTGAGATGTCCTCATCGTGGCCCTCCATTGCCTTGGTGGTTGGAGTAAGGATCGGTTCCGGAAACTTTTGATTCTCTTTCATCCCTTCCGGAAGCGGAACACCACACAAGGTGCGTTTACCAGAACTGTATTCCCGCCAAGCGTGACCGGTGAGGTATCCCCTGATAACCATCTCTACTTTATATGGTTCACACAAATGGCCAACTGTGACCATCGGATCCGGAGTTGCTATTTTCCAGTTTGGCAGGATATCGGCGGTGGCATCCAGAAATTTAGTGGCAATTTGGTTCAATACCTGTCCCTTGAATGGAATGCCCTTGGGCAAGACTACATCAAAGGCTGAAATGCGGTCAGATACAATCATAATCAGGTATTCATCCTGGATGTTGTATACATCGCGAACTTTTCCCTTGTAAACGCTTTTCAATCCAGGGAAGGTAAAATCAGTGGATACAATTGCTTTGCTCATATTCGATAATTTTTTGTAGTTTGAATTTTAAATTCTAATCAGTTGTGAAACAGATATATAAATAGAGTTGTTTCGTATAAATGTTAGTTGTATAATGTTATTCTTTTCAATTCCGTTGTTCTTCTCTCTTCTCTTCGTAACGATCGTAGGCAATGACGATGTCCTTGACCAGTTTGTGCCGGATGATGTCGGTATGGTCAAAATAGACGGTCGAGATGCCTTCAATTCCTTTCAAAATTTTCAATGCAAATATTAATCCCGATTGTTGCCTGACGGGAAGGTCGATTTGGGTGATGTCGCCGGTGATCACATATTTCGTATTCAGGCCCATCCTGGTAAGGAACATTTTCAATTGCGGTACTGTGGTATTTTGGGCTTCGTCCAGAATGACAAAGGCATTGCTGAGCGTTCTGCCGCGCATGAATGCAAGGGGTGCAATCTGGATGATTCCATCCTTCAGATACTCTTCCAGTTTCTTGGCAGGGATCATATCCAGCAGGGCATCGTAAAGCGGTTGAAGATAGGGGTCAATCTTTTCCTTGAGATCGCCGGGTAAAAAGCCGAGGTTTTCACCGGCTTCAACGGCAGGCCTGCTCAGGATTATTTTTTTTATTTCTCTGGATTTTAATAATTTAACAGCAAGTGCGATGGCTGTATAGGTCTTGCCGGTACCGGCGGGCCCGATGGCGAACATCAGATCGACTTCCGAACAACTCTCAACCAGTTTTTTCTGATTGAGTGTCCTGGCCCGGATGGGTTTACCTGCATTCCCAAACAGCAATACATCGCTGTTGTTGAGCATACTTTGATCGGCTGTTTCCGGGTCGTTTACCATGATCTGGTGAATGGTCTCGTCCGAAAGGGTGTTGAAACGATAGAAATGTTCCAACATCAACTGAAATTTCTGGGAGAACTGGGTAACAGTCGGCTCATCACCTTTCACCTTGAGGGTATTGCCTCTGGCCACCAGCGACAGATTGGGAGAATATTTTTTGATGAGATCCAGCTTGGAATTTCTGACTCCGTAAAAATCAGCAGGTTCTATGCCATCGAGGTGAAAAGCGTTTTCAATCATAGGGTTCAAATGAAAGCCTTGAATTTTCTGCAAATTAAATATTTTTTTGATACCGTTTCCTTGCCGGATGGATGGAATAGTAAATTCTCAAAAGTGTATCT
>Ga0209697_10006923_pt1 | contig 13505 bp, 10 predicted proteins | sample AliMusrvi5mmetaG_FD_184115 | JGI IMG/M metagenome (GOLD analysis project Ga0209697, IMG submission 184115) | Freshwater lake bacterial and archeal communities from Alinen Mustajarvi, Finland, to study Microbial Dark Matter (Phase II) - Alinen... | ecosystem: Environmental > Aquatic > Freshwater...
GTATAATCGTGTCGGTACGTTCACCTTCCATACGCTGCCGATTCCACATACCTATCCTCCTGCTGAACAGCAAGGTGAGATACACCATCCGCTGCGCGCAGTATATCTGGGCGATGCGCGTGATGTTAAAGGCTACCATCATTTACCGCGGTTGATCGAAGAATTACGCGAGGCATATATCTCAACCGGAAGACTGACGTTTGCGATCCAATCGAACTTCAATATTGTCGGTGGTGAAGAACTCGCTGCCAGCGCGCGCGCACGCCTGGAAGCAATGGACGAAACGGGCATAACGCTTTATCGAGAGCCTCTTTCGACGGAGCAATATAGCACCTTGCTGCATTCTGCGGATCTGCTGCTCTTACCGTATGACCCGACATATTATTATGCTTGCAGTTCGGGTATTCTGGTAGAAGCGCTGGCGCTGGGTATCCCGGTGCTGGCGCCGGCGGGGGGATGGCTAAGCCAGCAATTTGCCGGGCAGGTGAGCCGGTACCATCGCGAAGTGTGCGCATCGTTACACAAGTTGACTGCCATGGCGGGCGACAGCATCACCTGGCAACGTGCTTCTGCTGCTATTGTCAGCGCACAGTTAGACCTGCCTGACGACACCAGCCATGCTTTGATTAGCGTCCCAGAGATGGCGCTGGAAGCAGGGACATTCATTCGCGTGACGCTGTCGTTTGCGGATGATGCACCATCGCGCACCTCGCTCATCGGCCGTTCGCTTTCCGGCGTGCTCTCTACGGCTTTCTTCCCAGTTCCAAAAGGCAGCATGCGGATTACTCTCACCTTGAGCAACGCTTTCAGCATGCGCTCAGTTACTCCGGAGATTATTCAGCTAGCATTGTTCGCAAATCCCACCGCACAGCCCACGCCTCTCAGTGCGGTCGGCATGATCTATACCGATCCGGAGGATATTCCTGCCGCCATGCGTGAACTTATTGAGCAATATCCGCATTATCGCCGCACGGCCTGGCAATTTGCCCGGCAGTTTTATCAATATCATAATGCGGGAAAACTCATTCATGAGCTTGAAACGCCTCATTGACAGTAGTGGCGGCGTAGGGATACAATCCAACCCGAAAGCCACCGGAAAATTTTCTACTTTTCCAGGTCACACGTGCAATCTGTGCAACTGGTAGGTCAAATGTCTCACACTGACACCAACAATAATAATCTCCCCGTGGTGCTTTGCTATGGCTTGCTGTTCGCATTGGTGTTGCTGCTGGTCTATCTCCGCGCAATGCCGCTTGTTACCGCGATGCCTGCTACTGATCAAGGATTGTGGTTGTATATCGGAAAAGCTATGCTTTCCGGTCAAGTACCCTATCGAGATATTTGGGACCAGAAAGGTCCGGTGATCTATTTTATCGATGCACTCGGGCTTGCACTTGCGGGTAAATCCGCCTGGGGCGTATGGGCATTGGAATACTGCTGTATGTTGCTGGCCGCGGTGTGGGGATTTATCACGCTCACGCGCGCTTTTGGACGGAAACCCGCGGTGCTTGGTACCTTACTCTGGATTGTTAGTCTGGTACTCGTGATGGAAGAAGGTAATTTCACCGAAACATATGCACTGGCCCTTGGCTTTATTATCTTTACGAATTACCTGCATACCTGTCAAACAGCGCCATCGCGCCGCGCGGCTACGCTCATTGGCGTGCCTGGGGTACTCACATCGTATATGCCGGACTTGGCTTTTTAGGCATTACTTTGCTGATCTGCGGTTATTTTATCCATCACCATGCCCTGGGGGCATTATACGACCAGATGTTGCGTTACAATCTGAAGGGTATTGCTATCCATCATACTGTTAAAAGCAGGCTTAATGTCGCTGAATTTTGCATGCAGCAACTTGGCCCGCTGTCCTTCATTGCAGCATTGATGTGGTTCGCCGGAATGAAACGGATACGGCGAATCGTTAGCACAAATAATGTTTTTAACAATGCGTTGCTTTTCGCGGTGATAAGCTGGCCGATTGAATTCGTCTTGACTCTACTCTCCGGTAACACGTTTTATCACTACCTCACTCCGTTACTGTTGCCAATCAGTATATTGATTACCTGGAGCGTGACCATATTGCTTCGCGCGATTGCATCGCTGCCCAATTGGCTGGAAGCTGATTCACCATCGTCCGCCACGGCATCCAGTAAGGAAAATTACGCATGCCTGGTGGTATTGCTGTTGATGGCCACGCCATTTTTAATTGCACAGAAACCCTACATATTTTATTTACTGAAACCGGCAAAGCTGCGCACAGAGAAAAGTCCTCTTAGCTATATCGTGGCTGATTATGTCACCTCGCATACGACATCTAGCGATGGCGTGTATATCTGGGGATTTGACTTTGCCATCCTTTACGCCACCGGACGGCATTCTCCCATTAAGTATGCGACAATCATGCCGTTTATCACTCCGCGTTATGATCCGCGACCGCATGTTGCTTCCTTTCTACATGACCTGACCGCACATTCTCCTCGTCTCATTATCGATATGACAAATGCTGAGTCCACTTCAGCGATGTCGGAACCGGAGTCTTCGGCATCCCTGCTCAAAGTCTTTGGTCATAATGATAATCCGCAGGCACGAGCAGTATGGGCATATATTTGCCGGAATTACCATCAAGTCGATATTACCCCCGGTGTTGTGGCTTATCAGCTAAATAATGCGAAATTGAGAGTGGAGTAATGCTTCAGGCTGATATGAAACATGTGAATCACCGTGACCTACTGCTCTATGGACTCCTGTTCGCATTGGCGTTGTTGCTGGTCTATCTTCGCGCGATGCCGTTTATTACCGCGATGCCAGCCACTGACCAAGGGTATTTTTTATATATTGGTAAAGCCATCCTTTCCGGGCAAGTGCTGTATCGGGATATTTGGGACCACAAAGGTCCGGTGATTTTTTTTATCGATGCACTCGGTTTTGCACTTGCAGGCAAGTCCGCCTGGGGGGTGTGGGCAGTGGAATATTGCAGCATGTTATTGGCTGCGCTGTGGGGATTTATTACCTTGTCTCGCGCTTTTGGGCAGAAATCCGCGGCACTTGGCACTTTACTTTGGATTTTCAGCCTGGTGTTGGTGATGGAAGAAGGCAACTCTACCGAAACCTATGCACTGATTTTCTCATTTCTCATCTTCGCGAACTACCTGCATACATGTAGAACTGCGCCTTTGCGACGCTCTGCTTGTCTTATTGGCGTCTGCGGTGCGCTTTGTTTCTTCGAACGCCCTAATCTTATTGGGGCATTGCTGGTTTGTGTGACAGCATGGACTGTTCAGGCGGCAATATCACATCGGTGGCGAGCCTGGGCTACCAACATCATTTACACTGGACTTGGCTTTCTCTGTGTCACTTTGCTCATCAGCGGTTACTTTCTCTATTATCATGCCCTGGGGGCAATGTATGACGCAATGTTATACTACAACATGAAATATGCCGCTATCCATCACTCTGTCAGCAACAGGATATATGCTGCAGCTTTCGGCATGATAAAACTTGGTCCTCTTTCCTTCATTGCGGTATTGATGTGGTGCGCAGTCGTGAAGCAGATACGGAGAATTGCCAGCAGGCAAAATGTGCTGAACGATGTGTTGTTATTCGCGCTGATTAGCATGCCCATTGAATTTGTTCTGGCGATACTCGCAGGTAATAATTTTTATCATTACTTCGTCATGCTGTTGTTGCCGATCAGTATTTTGACCACCTGGGGTGTGGCTATATTGCTGCGCGGGATTTCGTTGCTGCCCAATTGGCTGGAACCTGACTCGCCGATGTCCAGCGCTTTATCCATCAGGGAAAATTATGTATGCTTCGCGCTTTTGCTGATAATGGTGACGCCGTATATCGTTGCACAGAAACCCTACATACTTTACCTGTTGAAGCCGGCAACGCTGCGCACGGAGAGAAGGCCATTGGTTCGCTATCTCGCGGCTGACTATATCACCTCTCATACGGCGCCTGGAGATAGTGTCTATATCTGGGGATTTGACTTTTGTGTGCTTTACGCTGCCAAACGTCATTCGCCGATAAAGTATTCGGACATCATGCCGTTTATCACTCCGAATTATGACCCGCAACCGCATATCGCTTCCTTTCTACATGACCTTACCGAGCATTCTCCTCGCTTGATTATCGACATGACAGAACCGGATTCTACAGTATCGTTGCCAAAGATTTTTGGCCACAATGACATTCAGCAAGCACGTGCGATCTGGGCATATATCTGCCAAAATTACCATCAGGTTGAAATTGCACCGGGGGCTATAGCTTATCAGAGAAAGATGTGAAATTGGGAGTGGAGTAATGGTTCACACTTCTATAAATAATGGGAAGCACCGTGACGTGCTTCTCTATACGTTGCTGTTTGCAATTGCATTGCTGCTGGTCTATATCCGAGCGATGCCATGCATTACCGCGCTGCCTTCGACTGATCAAGGCTTATGGCTGTATATGGGAAAAGCCATGCTTTCTGGTCAGGTACCCTATCGAGATATCTGGGACCAGAAAGGTCCGGTGATCTATTTTATCGAAGCACTCGGGCTTGCGCTTGCGGGTAAATCCGCCTGGGGCGTATGGGTGTTAGAGTATTGCTGCATGCTGCATGCTTCGGTGTGGGGATTTATTTCGCTCACTCGCGCTTTTGGGCAGAAAGCCGCGGCACTCGGCACCCTACTCTGGATCTTCAGTCTGGTGTTCGTGATGGAAGAAGGCAACTTCACTGAAACCTATGCGCTAGCCGTTGCATTTATGCTTTTCGCGACCTATCTAAATACCTGTCAAGCAGCGCCATCGCGTCGCGCGGCGACTCTCATCGGCGTCTTCGGCGCGCTTTGTTTTTTCTTGCGTCCCAACCTCATAGGAGCATTGCTGGCTTGCGTCGCATCATGGACTGTCATTGCGGCCACATCACATCGGTGGCGCACCTGGGCTATTAATATTGTATTTGCCGGACTTGGCTTTATCTGTATTGCTATTCTCATTAGCGGGTACTTTATCTATCACCATGCCCTGGGGGCAATGTATGACCAGATGCTGCGCTTTAATATGAAGTCCATCTGCATCAATCCTGTGAAGAGCAGAATTCATGCAGCCTATTTTGGCCTGCAACTACTTGCTCCACTTTCCATCATTGCGACATTGATGTGGTGTGCAGGCGTGACGCGAATTCGGAGAATTGCCTGCAGGCAAGATGTATTCAATAATATTTTACTCTTCGCCGTGATAAGCTGGCCAATTGAATTTGGCCTGGCATTAGTCGCCGGTAACAAATATTATCATTATTTTGTCGTGCTGCTGTTGCCAATTTGCCTATTGATCACCTGGGGTGTATCCATTCTGCTGCGCGGGATCTCGTCACTGCCCGATTGGCTGGAGCCAGATGCACCGACAACCGTCACAGCAGCACGTAAAGAAAATTTATTGAGTCTCGCAGTGTTGCTGTTAATATTGGTACCGTTTATTAATGCACAGAAACCCTTTCTTTATTACCTGTTGAAGCCGGCAACTCTGCGAGCAGAGCGAGTGCCGATTCGCTATACCGTTGCTGACTATATTACTTCCCATACGTCACCTGCCGATGGCGTATATATCTGGGGTTATGACTTTACCATTCTTTATGCAACCAGGCGTCATTCGCCAATAAAGTATCCTGATGTTGTACCATTTATTACCCCGAAATATGACCCGCGACCGCATGTATCCTCCTTTTTATATGACCTTACCAGGCAGCCTCCTCGCGTTATGATCGATATGGCTGAGGCTGAGGCCACGGTATCAATGGCACAGGTGTTCCGTAACAATGACATTCCACAGGCACGGGAGATCTGGGCATATATTTGCCGAAATTACCAACCAGCTGAACTCGCACCCGGAGTTGTGGTTTATCAGAGAAAGATGCAACGTTGTAATGGAGAATGATATGATAGTCGTCACCGGAGCTACAGGATTTCTAGGAAGGCATTTGCTGCCGATTTTGCACGCGCGTTATGGTGCGGAACGAGTGGTGGGATTATGCAGTCGTGATTATGATTTGCTTAATCCGGTAGAAGTGCGACGCATGTTTGCGGAACAGCGGCCTGAAGTATTAATTCATCTCGCGGCCTATTCCGGAGGCATCGGCGCGAACCGAACCTATCCTGCTGATTTCTTCTTCCGCAATATTCAATTTACTGCCCTGGTCTTTCAAGGCGCCGCGGAAGCGGGAGTGAAGAAGATGATCTTCACAATGGGCGGATGCAGTTATCCGGCAAAAGCTGTTTCGCCGATTAATGAAGCACAGATGTGGGAAGGCTATCCACAACAGGAGAGCGCCGGCTATTCCGTGGCGAAAAAGATGGGACTCGTCGCGAGCGCCAGTTATCGCACGCAATACGGGTTGAATTCGGTAGTGCTGATTCCCGGCAACATGTATGGCGAGTACGATAACTTCCGCGCCAACGAATCTCATGTGGTGCCCGGTTTGATTCGCCGCTACTTCGAGGCGAAGCTCTCCGCTGCGCCGGAAGTGGTAGCCTGGGGTAGTGGCGCGCCGGAGCGTGACTTTGTCTATGCGGGCGACGTGGCTGCGGTGATCCCTTATTTCATAGAGAACTATGACAGCAGTGAGCCGGTGAACATTTCCAGTGGCACGCGTACTACCATCAAAGAGCTGAACCAGACTATTGCAGAGATGGTGGAATTTCAGGGGGAACTTAGTTGGGACACGACAAAACCGGATGGGCAGATGGTAAAGATTTTCGACGTGCAACGGCTCAACAGCCTGGAACTTTCTTGCTCAACCACGCTGCGTGAGGGCCTGCGGCGTACGATTGATTGGTTTACGGCACATTATTCTCTGCAAAGTGATGGAATTAGGCTATGATCTTCCTTATCGGAGGCAAAGGGTTTGTCGGCTCCGCGCTCGCGCGAGTTTGCGCGGCGCAAGGGCGTGAGTTCGCGATTATTGAATTAGACAATTATGCCGAATTCGCAGGGCGTTCCTGTGATATACTCATCAATGCGAATGGGAACTCAAAGAAATTTCTCGCTCAGCAAAATCCTCTGGCGGAGTTCGACGCCTCAGTGCGCAGCGTGCGCGCCAGCCTGGTCGATTTTTCCTGCCGGCATTATGTGCATATCTCGACCTGTGATGTCTATCCGGACTGCTCGACACCTGCGAATACGCAGGAAGGACAGGCACTAGAGGTAGCGTGTCAGAGTGCCTATGGGTTTCACAAATATCTTGCCGAACAATGCGTGCGCCATGCAGCGCCGTCATGGTTAATTTTTCGTATGGGTGGTTTTGTCGGACCGGGATTGCGAAAAAATCCGATATATGACATTCTGCATGGCGGACCGCTCTGGCTGCAACCGGATAGCGCCCTTCAGTTTTTGCCAACCGACAGTATGGCGCAAATAATTCTCGAGTTGATTGACCGGCGTATCGAAGGGGAAATATTCAACCTGTGCGGGCGCGGTGTGATCTCGTTGCGCGAAGTTATGCAACTGGCCGGGGTTGATGTACCTGTTCAACCGGGCAGTCCATGTGTACGCTATGAAGTAAGTATCGAAAAGATCTCGCAATTGATTAATATCCCGGAGACGACAGCCAGTGTGGCTGCTTTTGTTAAGGCCGGTTTAAACGGACAGTGAACAGTGAGTAGCAAGTAAATAACCAGAAGTATCGTTTTTTGATTTCAGACTGTGGATTGCGGATTTAAGATTCAGGATTCAGGATGCAGAATTTAGAATCGGACCAATCAGACCGATCAGACCGATTTGTCCGATTAAATCATAAATCCTGCATCCTGAATTCGAAAACCGCAATCTAAAAACGATACTCCTGCGTAAATAACTATGGCGATTGACAACTTACTACTCACTTAGCCCGGATTATTCATGAAATGTAAGGACTGCCGGGCTAACTGGGCATTATTCGAAATAGTTATGAATAATGCAGGTTAGAAGAAGGGGAATCTGCGTTATGTTAATCACGCAAACGCCACTGCGCATCAGCTTTTTCGGCGGAGGGACGGATTATCCGGCGTATTTCACACGGCATGGCGGAGCGGTGTTGGGGACGGCAATTGATAAATATGCCTATTTCTCTATCGCGCGTTTCTACAGTGAGCTTTTTGATTATTCGATCCGCATCTCCTATCGTCAGGTGGAGTGTGTGCGAGCGCTTGATGAGATACAGCATGCGCCGTTCCGCGAATGCTTGCGCTGGTGCAACCTGTTAAAGGATGTTGAGGTGAATTATACCGCGGAATTGCCGGCACTCACCGGACTCGGTTCCTCCTCTACTTTCACCATCGGATTATTGAATACGGTCTATAGCTATCAGGGGCGTTTTACCACTCCGTTGGAGTTGGCACGGCAGGCAATTAACCTTGAACGGGAAACGCTCCACGAATCAGTGGGTTGCCAGGACCAGATTTTTGCCGCATTCGGTGGTTTTAACATCATCGAATTTCGTACCACGGAAGACTTTGTTGTCCAACGTATCCCCATTTCACACGAACGAATGCTAGCCTTTGAAGGGCATTTACTGCTTTTCTTTACCGGCATCAAACGTCACGCGGAAACGTTGGCCTCCAGCCAGGTGAAGAATGTCGTGCAGAACCAGGATACCCTTCGCACGATGCGCCAGATGGTGGATACCGGCTACAGCATTCTGGTGAACACCAATGCACCACTCAGCGCGTTTGGTGAATTGCTGAATACGTCATGGCAACTTAAACAACAGCTTGCTGATGGTATTAGCAACCAGACCATCAATGACATTTACACCACTGGCATGGCTGCCGGTGCACTCGGTGGAAAATTACTCGGTGCGGGAGGCGGCGGATTTATGCTTTTCTTTGCGCCACCGGAGAAACACACGGCCATCCGACGGCAGTTAGCACATCTCAGCGAAGTGCCCATCAGCATTAATGCGCCGGGAAGTCGGGTGATTCACGCATAGTATCTACTCGGTGAAATGCTCAACGTTTAGTATAGAATTAGCCTTAAATATAGACCAATACCCTTATATGAACGAGGAGCATTTCACTGGGTAGATACCAACAAGACCAGATCAGCTTTGGATATTACATACTTCGTACTGTTGATCGGACTATAAGTTCCGGCTTGGCCGGTTTAGGCAAAGCAAAAACTATCTCCAGGTTTCAGGCGATGGCGAATTTAACCACAATATTTCTCGATCGTGATGGGGTTATCAATCACAAACAGCCGGAGGACGACTATGTCACCTCCTGGGAGCGTTTTGCGTTTCTCCCGCGCGTGCCGGAAGCTATTCATTTGCTGAATGTGGCCGGTTTACAGGTAATTGTCGTAACAAACCAGCGTGGAATTGCCCGGGGACGCATGCGCGAGCAGGACTTGCAGGAAATTCATCACCGTATGCGCGAAGAACTGGCGTTGCATGAGGCACAAGTGGAAGCCATCTATAGTTGCCCGCACGATTATGGTCAATGTGACTGTCGAAAACCGGCTATTGGTCTGTTTCAACAGGCAAAAAAAGACTTTCCCGAGATCGATTTTCCTCGCGCTGCGATCATCGGCGATTCGCTTAGCGATTTGCTGCCTGCACACGAATTGGGCTGCAAGGCTGTGCTTATCGCCGATGCTGCACGTCGAGTTAAGCTGCTGCCGGAGATAAGTGAGCATGGCCTGGTGTTATATGGGATTGCCGACAGCCTTTATGAATGGGTTGTTCGTTATCTGGCCACTGAGGAAGTTTTATGATCGCAACTAAGCAAGAAAGAGCACGTACTATTCCGTACGTTGTGGTTGATGCGGACAAAAGCTATTTTTCTCATGATCTACAAGAGTTGTGGCGCTATCGTGATCTCTGGTGGATGCTGGCATGGCGTGACATTACCATCCGCTATAAACAAGCCTTCCTGGGCGCTGCCTGGGTGATCCTGCAACCTTTCATCATGATGCTGGTGTTCAGTTATTTCATGGGACATTTAAATCGAGTATCGTCCGGTGATGTGCCGTACCCATTGTTCGTATACAGCGGATTGCTCATTTGGCAATGTTTCGTAGGCACGTTAACTCGAACCACGAATAGTTTGACGCAGAGCGCGAGCATGATCACGAAAATTTATTTTCCACGGTTACTCGTCCCGCTGGCCACTGTCGTGCCACCGCTTATTGATATGGGCTATGCTTTCCTGGTATTCATTGGCATGATGATCTATTATCATGTCTTCCCGACTCAGCATTACCGCTATGTCCCAACGCTCTATATCCTCTGGCTGCCGCTGTTTATACTCCTCGCGTTAATTACTGCACTCGGGGTAGGAATCTGGCTGGCGGTATGGAATATTAAATATCGCGATATCGAGCATCTATTGCCTGTAGTCGTACAGATGTGGATGTTCGCTTCCCCCATCATTTATCAGTCAAGCCTGGTGCCTCTCCGATTGCAGGGATATTATCACCTGAATCCGGTAGTTGGGGTAATTGAAGGATTTCGCTGGTCGCTGCTACATCACCAGGGAGACAAACATCCGGATCCGACAATGCTGGCAGTCTCTGCAGCCATGGCCTTGCTGATCTTATTCGGCGGAATTTATTATTTTAAACGGGCAGAACGGCAATTTGCCGATGTGATTTAGTACCTACACGGTGAAATTCTCAACAATTAGTATAGAATTTGACTCAAATAAAAAAACTAGGCGCCTCTATGCACGAAGAGAATTTCACCGCGTAGGTACCAACAAGACCGGATCAACTGTGGAAGATACAAACGCGAAATTGTTGATCGGTCTATTGGTTCCGGCTTGGCCGGTTTAGGATATATTAATGTCTGCTATCGCTGTACGTGTCGAACATATAAGTAAGCGTTATCGTCTTGGATTGCAGGACAAAGCCCATACACGCGTCTATGAAGCCTTGCGCGGGTGCCTCATGTCGTTGGGGAAATTGCTGCTACATATTGGGCAGGCGCCTGACATCGACGAGCATGATTTCTGGGCACTGCGCGATGTGTCATTTGAGGTGAAACCGGGTGAAGTTTTAGGGGTAATTGGACGCAACGGCTCCGGGAAGAGTACGCTGTTAAAAATTCTTTCTCGCATTACTGCGCCGACAAAGGGACGATTCGCCTATTACGGCCATGTTGGCGCGTTGCTCGAAGTTGGCACCGGATTCCATCCGGAATTAACAGGACGGGAAAATATTTATTTAAACGGCACGATTCTTGGTATGCGCAAGGCTGATATTGCCCGGCGTTTTGATGAGATCGTTGCTTTCTCTGAAATTGAACAGTTCCTCGACACACCGGTCAAGCATTATTCCAGTGGCATGTATGTCCGGCTGGCGTTTTCCGTGGCAGCGCATCTGGAACCGGAAATCCTGTTGCTGGATGAAGTATTGGCCGTCGGCGACATCGCATTTCAAAATAAATGCCTGGAGAAGATGAACGCCATCGTCAAGGCCGGTCGTACAGTGTTGTTTGTCAGCCACTCTATGGAATCTATACGTGATCTCTGCACACGCGTAATTGTGCTGCATAAAGGAGAGCTCGTGTTTGATGGCGACACGGAAGAGGGCATAACGCGGTACCTGGCATTAAATGTCTAATACCGACTCTCAATCTCTCCCTTGTGAAGTAGCCTTAATACCACAACCGTCCCTCGTTTCTCTGCAGATACGCCAATGTTTCCCGTTTCATGGGGTGGGCCTGCCGATAGCTCAGTGCGCGGGACCAGAGTTTATCGGCGCGGACTGAGCGTAAGCCTCTCCACAACTCAGGCAATTGCCGCTGGCGTACGGCTTTTAGAAAAATGAATCCACCCCAAATCAGCAGATGTGACAGCAAGTATGGCCAGGGCAAGTGTTTCCCGGCGAGATAAAGACGATTGCGTGTCAATTGGTAGATACGATGAATGGTATCACGTCCAAGCGGCGAGACACGGTGGTGTACCAATAATTCTGGGGTGTACCACATTCGCCATCCAGCATCAAGTATGCGCAAAGACAGATCCAATTCCTCTTCTCCGTGATAGAGTGCCTCATCGAACCCACCCACTTCCTCAAATACTGTGCGTCGTATAGCAAATCCGGAGGCAACGAAATAGCTGACTTCATGCGGTCTCTCCCATCCGTGCACTTGATATCCCGGATACTCGTGCGGAGTGATAGCGCCAGTGAAAGCATTACGAATGAGGAAGGCAAGAAAGGCGATAGATGTATCGGCGAACAAATCCAATACCATCTGACAAACCGCTGTCGAGGCAAATCGACAATCATCGTCTATGAACAACAGAATATCGCCGGTCGCCATCTCTGCGGCACGGTTGCGTGCGCCGGCAGGACCGAAATTATGTTGCCGGCACACGTAATGGATTCGCGGATCGTCGACCGGAATAACCGATTGCGCTGATCCCGCGGGATCATCATCGTAGAGAATAATTTCATCCGGCGCCGGTTGCAAGGCAAGGACATTCTCCAGCACCCCCTGCACTTCATCGAGACGCCTATAGGTAATAATGAGAACTGAAATACGTGGTCGGTCAGTCATGCGCGTACCTTATGGTAGTATCTACTCAGTGAAATGCTCAACGTTTATTATAGAATTAGCCTCAAATAAAGACCAGTTTACTTGTATGAACGAGGAGCATTTCACCGAGTAGATACCAACAAGACCAGTTCAGCCTTGGAGATTACACACTCTGTACTGTTGATCGGACTATTGGTTCCGGCTTGGCCGGTTTAGGATACCCATATGCTATCCATCGCGCACAACAATACACGTTTCTCTGATTCGTCGCAATAGAGCAGCCAGCAAATCTCCTGCTCCTGCTTAAAAACTGGCGCCTTATCGGAGCAGGAGTAAGAGCAGGATGGAGGAGCAGGAGGTGGGTTATTTATCCTCGCCTGCCTTTAGCCACCCCCTGAAGGAGGTGGCTAACAATGAAAAAGCACGCTGAAGCGCGCTATATCGATCAGTATTGGAATCGCAGCACGCTTCAGCGTGCTTGAGGGAGTTGACCACCTCCTTCAGGGGGTGGTCTAAAATCTCCTGCTCCTTCTTCCTGCGCCTAATCTCGACACACGACTCCCTGTTATCTCAATAGCAGATTTAAGATGAGCAAAGGACCTAAAGGACCTAAATGACCTAAATGACCTAAAGGCTAATGGCAAATACCAGATCTGTCCCTTACGTCCTTTAGGTCCTTTAGGTCCTTTAGGTCCTTTAGTTTTTCGTGTCTTTCGTGCCTTTCGTGGTTAACTAAGCCGCCTCACTTATCCTCCACCTTCAGTTTCATCTCATTGGAGTTAGCTTTCAGCTCCGGCGCGTACATCGCGCTGGCTCTTGTGGGTAGCGCGCTAAACTGACCGGGGATTTCCGCGCGCAGCCGGTAGCTGATGCTGTGCGTGCCGCGCGCCAGCGAGCGCACCAGGAAGGCGACGCGCTCATCACGCAGCTCCATGTAGGCGCCCATCTCGTTATTGCCGTAGCCGCTGTGCACTTCCACCGGCTCGCAGCCCGCGGCCTTCATATC
>Ga0209697_10006924_pt1 | contig 13505 bp, 8 predicted proteins | sample AliMusrvi5mmetaG_FD_184115 | JGI IMG/M metagenome (GOLD analysis project Ga0209697, IMG submission 184115) | Freshwater lake bacterial and archeal communities from Alinen Mustajarvi, Finland, to study Microbial Dark Matter (Phase II) - Alinen... | ecosystem: Environmental > Aquatic > Freshwater...
ACCTATGAGGGTGCTAAAACAGCATTCGATACAGATATAAAAAGCCTCATAGTACTTAATCCATTAGAGGCAAAAAAGACAAAAAAAACAAAAAACAACAGATCAGCATTGGATGATGTATATGCCAGTACTAAAGAAATTACAAAAGATCAAATATCAAATAAAGCAGAAAAATTGAATAAGTCATTAAAAATAACCACAGATATAGGATATATTATCCAGTTAAAAAAATTAGAAGCAGGAATAGCAAGTACAGATACTTTTGAGGCAGAAAAACTCAAAGATTTTGTAAGAGACAATAATTTTGAAAAGAAAATGGCCCCCAAAAGTGGTAAATGGGAGACATTAATTACCACAGAATATACAAGCAAAAAAGCAAAAGATGCAGAAACAATAAAAACAGCAGAAGAGAAAACAGATTTAGGCGTATTACTCGATAGCCCACCATCATTACCTATAGCTAAGCAACTTTTTGAAACTAATAAAGATGCGTGGGATGCTTTGATTAAGGGAGATACGGACAAGGAAGAACACCTTAAGTCTTTACTAAGATATTATGCAGGAGATGACAAACAAGATGTAGAAAGTTATAAAATAAAGAATTATAAAGACAAGGAGACAAGCAACAAAGCAAGCCGAGACTCTAAATACACATATATACAAGTAACATACAAAACAGTTCCAGCAGTGGCAGCAGTTCCAGCAGATCCAACAACTAATACAAAAGCAGTGGCAGCAGTTCCGGAAATTCCAGCAAAATCAGAAGATATCATGCGAGGAGCATCTACGGATGTTCTGCATCAAGCAAGAGCAGATGCATATAAATGAACCATCGAATGAACTCGAGATATTGCTTCAGCAACTATCACCGACAATCTGAAAAAACTTGATGAAAAATGAAGTTATAGACAATTTAAAAATAACTTAGAGAAGGGTTGAACGACATTTTTAAGCTGATTATTAGGAGCGTGATTATTAAAAGATATAAATACGTATAGACCAGTAAACGATTCTGATAACAAGATAAACAGATATTATGGAGTAATATTAGATTATATAGTTGAAAATAAAGATGAATCATTACTTAAAATATATCTCAATAATATCGTCGTTGGAGGCACAGTAAATATCAAATACTTATGAACTGATCGAGCTAACCAAGTAGCAAATTATAATAAAATAGCAGAGGATACTAAATGGCAAAAAAATAGCACTGATAGACTAACATTGGAAAAGATAAAATTACAACTAGTGCCTAGTATAGACACCAAAAGTCTTGCAGAAGCCGCAAAATCATGAGTAGATAGTTTTTTCAAAACCTATGGAAATGTCATCATAGATATCCTAGAATTTTTTGGTGGAAAATGAGCAGCAAGAAGCTTTTTGAAAGGGTTGGGAGTAAGCGATGATACCTTAGATAAATACTTTACAGAATTGGATAAAAAATATAAAGAAAGATTCTGATTGTCTGATGAACAGAGAACTATTTTAAATGAAGATTTTTATAAAGCATACAATGATACAACAAGTAAAAAAGAAACAGATAAGATGTACATCGGCGACGATAAAACTGCTATCCCTTACGATAAATCGACGATTATAACACTAGCTACAAAGACGTTCAAATGAACTGATTTTCAATATCTAGATCCAGTACTAGTAGCAAAAGCGGCAAAAGCATTGGATATAGCAGATGCGACAAGCAAAGAAAAAAAGGATGGAAAAATAATAAAAACAGTCAACAATGAAACCTCTGATACAGATAAAGAAAGAATTGTTAAATATCTATTAACGTGAAAGGACAGTGCAGAACCAACCTGAACTACGGCACTATGGAAAGAGATTACAAAAACAGCCAATACCATCATGAACACAGATAGGGTATACAGCGATATCGCTTTAACAGGAAAAACAGGCGATGCACTCACCAGTGCAAATACACGAAACGATCAACAAAAAACAAAAAAATCAGAAAAATGAATAAAAAAATGATGTGATATAGCACTCTTTGTATGAGCATACATGATGAAATGATCTGATAATCTCACCTATACCATCACCGAGACCGATGATCTAAAAAATGAAACTACTGAAGCACCAGAAGAACCTAAAGGAACAGCATATACAGTGAATGCAGCAACAACGATGAAAAGTGCCACTGCATTAACAACACCAATTTCATTAACAGAAGGTGACAAAGTAACGGCAGTAACCAAAGAGGGGAAAGATTTAACACCCCAGACATGAGAAACCCTCTGACTAACAGATGCTGCAGATAAAACAAAAATATTTACAGAAGTAGAGACAGAAGACAAAGTAAAATGATGGGTAGAGAGTACATATTTAACAGCAGTACCAACAACACCAGAAGTAACAAAGGAAAAATTAGCATTCATTGGTTGAGAAACACTCGTAGATAAAACTGGGATAGTAACGACCTTGGGATGATCAAAAAAGATACATGAAGTCATAGATGCAACGATTACAACTGCACCAAAAAAAATTAACATAACAACAGCAACAGGCAAAACCACTGAAGCAACACTAGTAACTTTAGCAGATGAAACAAAAACATATGTAGCAACAACTAATGCAACTAAGACAGGTTTAACAATAGCTGATAGAATACAATTTGTCGCTTGAGATAAAATAACACTTGTAGAAGCAGTACCAGAAACCACAGTAGCAGATACACGGACAGCAATAGATAAAAAGTTAAAAGAAATAGCCACCACAATAGCACAGGGGTTTTTTGAAAAAACACCAGCCCTAACGGGGACTAGTACTGATGCATATACAGCAGAAATACAAAAAATATCTAATTTATTCACGGGCACTGATTATGATAATCTGATAGCAGAACCAAGCCAAACAACAGTAAAAACTCTAGTAAAAGACAACATGGATCATTTCAAAAACATGTTTACATTCTGGAATCTACAGATAGCAGCAAAAAATACAACATATACAAATGGTATATCAAGTACAATAACTGATGATCAGCTAAAATATATAGATACAAAAACACAAGACTTTGCAGTAACAAAAGCTGAAGGTAAAACAATAACTATTAGTGTTACAAAAAAAAATGGCGATATAGGAAAGGATGCAAAAGAATGAACTATTACTATATCCAAACATACAACAGATAAATTAACAACCACACGAGTAGAAACGACTTCTGCACCTGTTAAATAGCCTTCGCTATCCTTTCATTTTTTTGTCCTCCTTTGGTAAAGTGAAGTCATACGGAATCCCGCACAGCGGGAGAGGAGAACCACGGAGTGGGGGAGGATTTAAATAATCTAAATAGCCTTCGCTATCCTTTCAGCTATTCATGTCCCAAACCTATAAATCGGCTTCCGCATAAGAACCAAAGGAACAATGATGCCAATAAGGCTTCCAGCGATGACATCAGTCGGTCGATGCACTGCAGACGTCACCCTAGCAAATCACGTCACTAATGAAAATATGATCAGGATTCCTCCAAACCGGAGGAATTTTTTGTCCTTGTTTTTTATCCCTCGAAAAAGTGACATCATCGCGATACTCATACTTACTGCGGCATGATCAGAAGGGAAGCTGCTTGTCGGAAGAAACTTATTAAGAATCGTTTCATGCTTAAGGTCAACTAATCATAGCACGACATTTGGTCTGACCTTGTCCACAAAAAATTGGATACCTACATTTAGTATATAGGTTACCGCTACACCAGCTAGGATATACAACGCTGCTATCTTATACTTTATTCACTCAATCATGCGTCATGCATCATGCGTCTTGCATCTTACAATTCAGTAAATATAGAGTGCCAACAAGTACACCGGGTAGGTAAGTACAAACACATCAGCTAAAATCGGTATTCGATAGGACCAAAATACACTGGCTTGCATCCAGGCAAACAACGATTTCAACAGATTAATTCACCATTGTGGCTCAACGATTTTAAACATTGTTCTTTTTATAAAATAAACATATTGATTGTAATTTGCACGTCTCACACTTCGGCTTCTTAGCTGTACAATAATAACGTCCAAACAATACTAATGCGTGATGCGCCAAGTCTTTGTACATATCTGGTATACGTTTTTCAAGCAACTCTGACGTTTTTTCCGGTGCTGTAGTTTTGACCAGTCATAGCCTATTACTTACTCTATGGATATGCGTATCCACAGCTATAAACGGCTTATCATACAACACATGTGCAATCAACTTCGCAGTTTTTATTCACACTCATGGCAACTTCATCAACTCTTCAAGCGTATCCGGTATACCTCATTTTTCCTCGACCTTCCTCGATTTTCCTCTATTATTTATAAGTATTTGAGCAGTTTCATAAATATGTTTCGCCTTCGTCCTATAGTAATTAACCGAAGAAATGGTACGTTCAAAATTATCGAATCCCATCGTCAAAAGGTCTTCAGGATTTTTTATGTTCTTGAAAAGTTTAGCGGTCACCCTATTCACCTGTACATCAGTCGCTTGCGCAGATAACATGACGGCAACGACAAACTGAAAAGGAGTAGAGTAGTGCAACTCAGTTTCCGGGCTCGGGAAAAGCTCTTTGAGATAGGTAAATATGAGAGTAAGTTTTTTATCCATGCAGTAGGTATATTTTTTTGGTCTCCTAATGCAATTTTAAACAAGAACCTTGTAAAATACACATATATATGTACTCTAGAGAATAATTTATACGGTAATATATCTGAAATGTCGCTTGCAGAGAAAATCAGAAACAATGAATTCCGACCAGAGGTCTATACTTATCCTACGCCAAGGGCATATTTGCCAATCAAAGATTTTTCTCTCGATAAGGTGCAATTTTCCGACGATATCAATCTCTATGTGCACATCCCGTTCTGCAAACAGATATGCTCCTATTGCGGATATCTGAAAATCATAGACAACAGTCCTCTCATCAAAGAAATCTACGTCGATTGTATCATCAAAGAAATGGAAATGTACAAAAAAATAATCAGAACCAGAACGATCAGGACGCTCCATATCGGAGGAGGAACTCCATCATTACTAAGCCCCGAAAACATAAGAAAGATAATAGAAAAAATAGCAGAGATCAATCCTAAGCTTTTCATGACAGCACAGGAGATAAGTTTAGAAGCATCACCAGAGACGATAGAGTACAAAATATTTCTGGCATACAAGAAAGCAGGGATTAATAGGGTAAGCATAGGTATCCAATCACTTGATGACCAAGAGATACTGTTGTGCAATAGAAAAAATACCTCGCAAGTCTCAGCCAAAGCGATTAAGCTATTACAGAAAGTGGGATTCAAAAATGTCGTCGTAGATCTCATGATCGGCATCCAAGGGCAAACCGTCAAATCATTTGAAAACACTATCCATAAGCTCATAAAACTACGTCCAGATACGATAGAACTCTATGCATTATGAATGATGCCGAATACGAGGATACTAGGACAGAAAAAAGAATTAATGAGTAATAAAGATATTTATACTTGCTACAATAGAGGAAGAACATTATTGTTGCAAGCAGGATACCAGCAGAATTGCCACAATAGGTACGCATTGCCAAAGACCTGATGATTCCTACAGGAAGACTATAACTTCGCCGACATAAGCACAATCGGATTCGGTGCAGGGACAAGAACATATGGGATCAATATGTATTATAGGAATACCTATTATTCAAATGCACACTTCAAGGCGATAATGGAATATATCGAAGACATCAAAGCGAACAAACTACCTGTGAAAAGCGCAGTCAAAATCACCAAGGAAGAGAAAATGAGACAATACGCTATCTACAATATTGAACATCTTGATATCTCAGAGTTCAAGAAAAAATTCGGCATAGCTTTTACAAAAAAGTTTCCGAAACTCTATCACGAGATGAAAACATTGAAATTGGCCACTCAGGGGAATAACAGAATCCAACTTACGACTCAAGGACTGAATTACAGAGATCTGATAGCCAAACAATTCTTTTCTCCTCATATAGCGAAGTTGGAGAAGACGTATAGATATTCAGTGAATATCATCATCTTCGGATTCTCATGATCAGGAAAATCTGTCATAGCAAATGCCATAGGCAAAAAATATAATCTCAAAACAGTACATCCTTCAGGAGTACTGAGAAATTTATGTGAAAAAAAACCGGTAGATATCAATAAGACAGAATATAATATGGGATTCCGGGAGAGCAAGAAAGGAGTACAACTTTTCAATGATCGTCTCAAAGACAAAGAACCGCTTGATATTCAGGCAACAAAAATAGTGCTTAATGAATTACATAAAGGGAATGTCGTCGTAGATAGCCGGGATTTGCCTCGATTGACCAATAATGGCGTGAAGATATATCTCAAAGCGGATATCAAAATCAGAGCCAAAAGAGTCGCCCTTAGAAGCAAGATAACAGAGCAACAAAGCATCAAGCTCTTGAAAATGAAATACCAAAAAACCAGAGAGCTATTCCAGAAACTCTACGGGATAGATATCACCAAAAATCGTGAAGTATTCGATTATATCCTAGAGACAGATACGCTGACAGAAAAAGAAGTGCTGCAAAAAGTATGTGATTATCTGGAAAAGAGATATCCAGAATTAAAAAGATAATTATATAAATATTCAGGTTTACCTGCCTATGGCAGGGTCAGTAGGAATCGAACCTACGCCACTAGCTTCGGAGGCTAGTATGATACCATTTCACCACGACCCTATCTTATATTTTAAAATTTCAAATTCAAAATTGTAAATTTAAAATTAATCCTAGTTCTTCCATATTTCATAACTGACACGCTTTTGAGCTATGCAGTCTCTGACCATCTGTTCATTTCTATTAAGCGTAGACGTGCCACTTTTGATTTCCAAAAAAATGATTTTACTCAGATTTCACCTCGAAAGCCCATCGAGAACAAGATAATCGACTCCTTTTCACAAAAACACGAGATCCTTGTAAGAATAAGGAAAATTTGGCAAGAGAGGGGCTATTTTTTCATGGACATGCCCGAGAACGACATTGCGAGACCTGGTCACCGCATCACTCCTTTGCCTCTTGATAGCTATCATAAAGTACACTTTCGCTACCAAATATCAAACGATTAGTCAGCCAATTACTCAGACGATAATTAATCAAATATCAGGATTCATAACAAACGATGAAACGATAAAACGTCAAAACGATTAAACGATGTTTTATAGTTTAGAAAAAGCTGAAGAAAAAACAACCCAAGTCTATCTCAAAAATATACAAAAAAAACCGTGGGAGAAACCACGGCAAACATAAGTCTTTATAGAATCCTGTGTACAAACACTTAATGGAAAATACCTTCATGTATATACGAGATGCCACGTCTTGCGTTCAGTTTTTTTTCACAATCAGTTGCATGATCTGTATCAATCCATTCTTTCAGTTTATCCAGACTCTCTTTTGCGACTTTTGGATGTCGACTAATTACCGGATTACGAAATAATGAACTGAAAACATAAGCAATTCTTTTATCGAAATCATATTTTAACTTCGACATTCTTGTTAATAAATGAATCACATGGATAATTCCCCAGGTAAGTGAAGAAAACATAGCAATAATCCCCATGGTTTTAATGCTACCATGCAAATCATCAGTTATCATCAACACAAGTACAACTCCAGCGAATATCGAGACCAAAAGGACTCCGATCATCTCGAAAATTTCAATTTTACGTTTCATAATTTTTACATTTTTGTTAACAACAACCAACATATCTATTTGACACACAAAGTCAATACAAGGTAAAAGGGGAAACACTTAAGAGAACAAAGCATCTTCTGAAATCATCTGTAAATCATCTGAGATTCTTTCTCTTAAATTTGCATTTTTTACCCTTTTCGGCTATAATTGATGTAGACTAAAGATCAAAGATAAAAGACCAAAGAAGTCGTTTATATCTTTCATCTTGTAGCTTTAATCTTTCATCTAAATGTATGGTCGAAATAGATTACAAAGCAAAATTAGACGAGGCAGTACTGCAGTCAGATGTAGTGAAAATTTTTGATAATCTCCTGACGGTAGCTGTAGAAGTCGATGCATCGGATATCCATATCGAGCCCTTGGAAAATTACTGCAGAATCAGGATTAGGATAGATGGAATCATGCAAGAACTCGTACAATATCCAAAAAATCTACATGAAAGTATTATCTCGAAATTCAAGATAGAATCTGGACAAATGAGACCAGACGAAAAAAGGGTTCCACAAGATGCCAGAGTTTCGAATGTTACACTAACGAACAAAGAGATCGATCTTCGTGCAAACACACTGCCAACGGTGCGAGGGGAATGTCTCGTAATGCGTATCGTCGATAAATCAAAAAAAATCCCGCATCTAGAACAGTTAGGTATCGAAGGAAGCAACAAGAATATCATTTTCAGACATCTGAAATATCCAAACGGCATCATCCTCATGACAGGACCGACAGGATCAGGTAAAACGACAACATTGTACGCCTGCCTCGATTATGTAAATACGACAGAAGTGAATATCATCACCTACGAAGACCCGGTAGAAAATAAGATGCCAGGCCTCAATCAGGCACAGATCAGATCAGATATCTGATTCACGTTTGCGAATGGACTCAGAGGAGGACTTAGACAAGATCCTGATATCATGATGGTCTGAGAAATTCGTGATAGAGAAACCCTAGATATGGCGATGGAATCAGCAATGACCGGACACTTAGTATTCTCAACCGTACACACCAATTCATCATCAGAAACGATTACCAGAGTATACAATCTCTGAGCAAAACCGTATATGCTTGTAGGGACATTCAACTTAGTGATGGCAGAAAGATTAGTTAGAAAGGTTTGTGATCATTGTAAGGTGCAGACATCAGTCAAAGACGATCCAAAGTATAAATTCGCCAAAGAGAGCTTCAGGAGTTTCGAAAAAGAAGCACTCAAACAGGAAATTCTCAGCAGAGAAATAAGCCAACAACAACGAGATGATTTCATCAACAATGCAATGATTACGACAGGAAGTGGGAAAAATCCTGCAACAGGGGAGAAATGTCCTGTCTGTGGAGGAAGCGGATACAAAGGCAGAATAGGACTTTTTGAAATGATGGATTACACCGACGAAATAAAAAATCTTCTCTTGAACGGCAAATCAGCATTTGAAGTAGAAGATTTAGCATTACAGAGATGAATGATCAACCTTGAAAGAGATGGCGTTTTCAAGATAATTAAGTGAATGACGACGCTTGATGAAGTGTATAGATATGTGAAAGCGAGATTCGATAAATAAACTAATAAACAAAACAGGAATTAGTTATTGGTTATTTGTTATTGGTTTATTAGGTTGTTGTTTAGTTCCCAATACACCAATTCCCAATACACCAATAACGTCGTGATAAAATAGTCTTTATATAATAAACAGCATAAAAGTCGTATGAAAGATGGTCGTATTAGCAAACTAGGATTCTTCGAAAAGTTTATCATCAAAAAGTTTTTTGCACCCAAGCTCAGCCAAAAGACCAATTTTTTCAGATTATTAGCATTAGCACAAAGATCAGGTCTCGGACTCAGAGATGCATTGTTTTCTATCAGAAATTCTGAAACTAATAAAGGACTGATTATCATCATCCAGGATTTGATTGACCAACTTACGCAATGATCCACCCTTTCACAAGCGATGCAAAATCACGACTATTTCTTTCATGAAGAAGAAATCGCATTAATACAATCAGCAGAAACTATGGGTAATCTTCCAGAGATTTTAGATGAGATTGCCATAGAACTAGAAAACAATCAAAGGATAAACGGGAAAATAAAGAAAGCAATGGCGTATCCAATCGTGCTTATTATCTTTGCTATCATAGCAGTTACTATTTTGCTTATTTATGTCATTCCGACAATTGTGACAATGTTTCCTGACCAACAGAGTCTGCCAGGTATAACGAAATTTATGATGTGAGCATCAAGTTTTTTACAGAAAACACGATATCTTCTCCTTTTAGCTGTGATAGGAATCATTTTGCTGTATAGATTTTTATATAAATATGTTTTAGCATTCAAAATCTTTATCGATAAATTAATGGTAACGATACCTGCAGTTTCATGAGTTGTTAAAGTCTATTACATGTATAGATTCTCTAAGTTACTCAGTCAATTATATAGCGCTTGAGTGAGCCCAATCCTTTCATTGGAACTTATGGGAAACACTTTCACCAACTTTTTTTATAGAAAGAAAGTCATCGAAATAAAGGAAAATCTCAATGCTGGATTCTCATTTGCGGAATCAATGGAATGATCATCATTGTTTGATCCGATATTAGTTCAGATTATTCATGTAGGAGAAGATACCGGAAATATCACTGAAGTACTACAAAAAATGGCAGATTTTTATCGTGATATGTTGCAGACAAAAATAGATATTCTCATGGATCTCATCCAACCGCTTCTAATGGTAATAATTGCCGGCGTAATAGGAATCATCGTAGGATCAATCTTCTTACCTATGGCTGATCTGGTGAATGTCATTAAATAGAGTTTAGAAATTTTAATTCTTAGTCGCTTAGTCATGGAGGAAACAACCATAGTACTTCTTATATTCATAAGCACCTTAGCGTTTCAGTATTCACAAGCACAGGAAGTCTGAATGATTGGGAATGTACTCTTTGAAACACAAGTTACACAAGATGTTTCTCATGGATTTCTCATAAACGAACTAAGTTATAATGTCATAAAATTACATCTAAACATAGCAGGAAAAAATATCGAGATAGCAAATTATGAAGGGGAATCACTCAGCACAATAAAAAGATTGGAAGAACTGACCAAGACAGATGTCATTACATTATTGGATTTATCGACAGACAAAGAGCAAGCGTTAAATAAATATCTCGCTGACTGTTACCAAGAGTTGCAAGTAGGAGGAGTTATTTCTATATCTATAAAGCAAGAGATGTCATTATTGCAGACAGATATGCAATCATGCATAGTAGATAAAAATCTAAGTGATAAGGCATATTTTGACGCCATAGACAATTACGATCAAACAACAATGAAATCATCTCTCACAGATTCTATCAAATACGAAAACTGTTCAACCGAAAATAGGATCTAATACAATGCAGAAGTAGGCATAGCAAGAAAACTCGTATTTTATCTGGGAGTCTTACAAAAAAAATATGATGTTCTCTCTGCTAAACAAGATATATTGGCAAAAAATTTCACGATATTCAGAGATAATATTTTATCCGATCTCAATCAGATTAACGATCTGCTTCAACAATATACTTTCTAACAAATAAGACGGATTAGACTGATATAGATGGATTAGGTTATCTATCCCGTCTGTTTTAAGTTGAAGTTCTCAGTCAAATAAATAGTATCGAGTTTAGGAGTCTTATCCTGGAATATTTTTGTATAGTACATTCACCATAAATCTAGGAGCAAAAGCGACGAAGATTTTGGTTTGAATGTACTATATAGTAAATAGTATAATGTTCTAAATTCCAAAGTAATTTACTATATATGGAGACAAAACATATCACTAGAAAAAATACTCATATATTCACCATCATAGCTTGCGTATGATTAGGGATTTCTTGTATCTCGATTATCAGAGCAGGTAATAAAGGAATGATCTATACCGCACTATCATGAAATATGCCAGTTGTATCATGAAGTATTTTAGGACAAAAAATAACTAATATAGAAAATACATTACAAGCAAACGAAGCAGTCAAAAAGCAGGAATACGAAAAGGCATTGCAGCTCATTAGCTGAAATGCAAGTGAAGACTATTACAATCGTTGAGCTATCCAGACCTTGCTAGCATACAAAAATGCACTCCAAAGCAGTATCTCATGATTACAAAACGCACAAATATTTGTTGCTCAAGCACAGCAAAATTTCGATATTGCCAATAAACTATCAGATTCGAAAACGATAACAAACGCTATCATAACCAATCAAGAAACTATCCAATCATTATCTACAGTCGTTGATATCAAAACCTGTTATGGCATAGGACAGACTATCATTACAAGCATAGACGAGATAAATGCTACGATAAAGAACATCAAAGAAACGTTAAACCAAGAAGAAACATACATCATAAAAAGAACATCCAGTCTACCTCCGGACTGTTATGAAAAATTACGTTCCATCCTGGATACCAGTAGAGAACAAGTAGGAATATTACAATTACAGATGGAGAAAGACAAAACAAACTATATATCTGATCTTTCCGACAAAATAAAGGATCCGACGATCTGCATACAGACACCATATGAAAATATTATTTCTTCAATCATCAAATGAAAGGAATGACTCCAGCAATATCAATTACAGCATATCAACACCATAGAAGCACTCAAGAGTAATAATAGCCAAGATATAGATGATCTCTGTAATCAAACCAAAAACGATGCACAGATAAATCAGCAGATAGAAAATGCAGTACAAGAATTACTTCAAAAACTAGAAGACAATAAAACGGAGAATCAAACACAGAAAAAAAATTCGACTACAGTGAATTACAAAGATTTTTTCAATGAAAACGAAAAGAAAATATTGCAAGAAATAGAAACCACTAACCAGTGACGAATAGATACCATCCTCGATATCAGAGGCAAATGAAATTACACACCGGAAAAATATATCAATACTATGTTCAATCAGTTTTATGGCAATTCGGGAGACTTTATGGATTTACATAAGTAATATTATTCATTCGTAGAGATAATTCATGAATTATCTCACAGCAAGACATTTCATGAAATGTCTCTACGAAATAAAAAAAATACCATTGTTCAACACCTTCTACCTTTTACCTTCTACCTTTCACCTTAATGCTCTCAATCAAAAATCTCACCGTTCAAGTCGATACCACAACGATACTAAATAAGATTTCCATGGACTTCGAACTCGGAAAAAATTATTGCATCATCGGAAAAAACGGTTCTTGAAAGTCATCACTAGCACTAACGGTCATGTGACATCCTAAATACTCAATTACTAATGGACAATTACGAATTAGCAATAATGCAATTTGAAAACAGAAGGACAGCCTTCAACCTTCGACCTTCGACCTTCTACCTTTAAGTCCTCATGAAAGAGCCAAACTCGGCATTTTTGTTGCTCTTCAACATATTCCAGAGATCAAGGGAATTAAATTGTTTGAATTTCTCAGATCAATCTATGATGCAAAGAATGATTCGACGACATCATTTTTGGCATTCAAAAAGATCATTGAACCTTTGATGAAAGAGTTGTGAATAGATATGGAGTTTCTCCGAAGAGATCTTAATGTAGGATTTAGTGGAGGAGAGAGGAGAAAGATAGAAATATTGCAGTTGAAATTATTGGATCCCAAGTATATTTTCCTCGACGAGATAGATAGCGGTTTAGATATCGACGCATTCAAGTCCGTCGTCAAAATGATGGCAAAACTAAATCATGACAAGAACACCTTCATTATCATCACGCATATCTTCGATATTCTGAAACATCTTCCCGTCAACCATGTCTATGTCCTCGAG
>Ga0209697_10006926_pt1 | contig 13502 bp, 10 predicted proteins | sample AliMusrvi5mmetaG_FD_184115 | JGI IMG/M metagenome (GOLD analysis project Ga0209697, IMG submission 184115) | Freshwater lake bacterial and archeal communities from Alinen Mustajarvi, Finland, to study Microbial Dark Matter (Phase II) - Alinen... | ecosystem: Environmental > Aquatic > Freshwater...
TTATTATCCTCTTTTATTTTTCTTTATTTTAGCTTCATTTGCCAATGCGCAAAAGACTGGTGTTAAAGGCAAAGTAACCGACTCAAAATCCACCGAACCTCTGGTGGGCGTAACCGTTTCTGCAGAAGATAAAACGGTTGTTGTAACCGATATCCATGGTGAATACTTCCTGGAATTGAAGGCAGGCGAACACATCATTACTTTTCAGTACATCGGTTTTGCAACCGAGAAACGCAAAGTTTTTATTAATGATGGCAAAATAAAAACCATGAATATCATGGCTGTGGTTTCTTCAAACATGCTCAATGAAACGGTGATCAGCGCCGGAAAATTTGAACAAAAATTGTCGGATGTAACAGTTTCTATCCAGGCCATCAAACCGGCAATGATTGAAAACAACAATACAAACAGCATCGAGACAATTGTTGATAAATCACCCGGAGTAACCATCCTGGATCATCAGGCAAGCATTCGTGGCGGAAGTGGATATAGTTATGGAGCAGGAAGCAGAGTTTTGCTGCTCGTTGATGATCTGCCAATGCTATCAGGTGATGCAGGTGATGTGAAATGGGAATTTGCCCCCGTTGAAAACATCGAGCAGATAGAAGTAATTAAAGGCGCTGCTTCGGCTTTGTATGGCTCGTCTGCTTTGAACGGGATTATCAACATCAGGACCACACAGCCAGGGCTGATCCCTCAGACAAAAATTATTATCAACGATGGTTTGTACATGAATCCTGAAAGAAAAGAAATTATTTGGTGGGGAGTCAATCAACCATTATTCATGGGTATTCAATTCCTTCATTCCAGGAAAATAAAAAACCTGGACTTTACCATTGGCGGCAATCTTTATTTCGATCAGGGTTACCGGCTGGATGATAATAAACAGCGCGCCCGTATTAATGTTAACCTACGGTATAAAAGTAAAAAAGTCAAGGGACTTTCCTATGGAATTAATGCAAATGCGTTGAATAATAAAGGCCATAATTATCTCTTATGGCTCAACGGCGACAGCGGTGTTTACCGTCCATCCGCTTCCTATTCGCAGGAGATCAATAACAGCCGCATGAATATTGACCCGTTTATTGTTTACTATAGAGATAGCACTGTGCGGCACAGTTTGAGAGGTCGTTATTATCAGATAAACAACAGCAACAGTTCGAAGCAATCTGCACGTTCCTACGTTTACTATGCAGAATACCAATTTCAGAAACATTTTAAAAGAAACCTCACTCTCACCACAGGGCTTACCGGCTCCTATGATTATGTGGTTTCTGATCTGTATGGCGATATTAACCATTTTGCTACCAACGGCGGTGTGTTTGCTCAATTTGATAAAAAAATCCGCAAACTCACTTTGTCACTTGGAGCACGCAATGAGATTTACAGAATGGACAAGAACAATGATAATTCAAAACCGGTTTTCAGAACCGGTTTGAGCTATCAGGTAGCCAAAGCTACTTTCCTTAGGGCTTCTTTCGGGCAGGGTTTCCGTTATCCTGCAATAGCTGAAAAGTTCATTTCATCTTCAGTTGGCGCTATCAAGTTGTTCCCCAACGACACACTTAAACCCGAAACCGGCTGGAGCGCTGAGATTGGTTTCAAACAGGGTTTCAAATTAGGAGGCTGGCTTGGTTATGTTGATGTCGCTGGTTTCTGGACGCAATATCACAATATGATTGAGTTTACCTTCGGACAGCATTATCCCAATGATTCAATTGCTGCCAATCCGGGTATCCATTATTTTGATTACACCGGGTTTAAAGCGTATAATATCAGTAATGCACAAATTAATGGCTATGATGTTACCGTGATGACCCAGGGAATATTATTTGGCTTCCACACAACGATATTGGCTGGTTATACTTTTACCAACCCTATTGATCTCGACCTTAAAAGGGATTCATTAAAGACAACCAAAGGCGATATTTTAAAATACAGGTTTTACCATTCAGCAAAAGCGGACGTTGAAATTGATTACAAAAGTATTGGATTTGGTATAAACATTGAATACCACAGCTACATGATCAATATTGACAAGGCTTTTGAAGACCCGATTAAATTGCCCGATGGACATCCTTTGATCCAGAATGGCGATACGGTATTTATCCTTCCGGGACTTAAAGAATACAGGGAAAAGCATCACACAGGCGATATGATCTTTGATGCCAGAGTTTCTTATCAGATAACTGAACAGGCTAAGGTTTCATTTATTGTTAAGAATTTATTTAACCGTGAATACATGGGTCGTCCCGGCGATGTACAACCTCCAAGAAATATTGCTCTTCAGTTGTCTTTTAAATTTTAAACAGGAAGTTATCTTTCCTTATTTTGAGAATTATATGTTATGAACTCCGGAGTTCTGATGAATTGCCCGGGTAGATATTTTTTTCTTATCTGATCACAATATTATTTACCGGAATTGTGTAGTAAGCGGTTGAATAAGTTTTTATTCAGAACTAATGACCAATTCTTTTCTTAATCATTTTCGACAATCTCTGATTGACTCTACCATCATAGTAGCATATTCATTTCTTGTGATTCATAAAAAATCATAAAATACCTTAAATAAATATTTGTAGTTGGTGTTTTTAATTTAGAGAAATTAGGGTTATTCCTATAAATTTTAACGTTAAAATCAACTCTATATTTTATAACCATTCTCTTCCGGATTTTTTCATTCAATGGATAACAATTTTGACTTTTCTCAAAAAAAGTACATTTGCAGAAATTCCTAAATCAATAAAGTATGAAGCAACTATTAACTTTTCTCTGTTTATTTACAATTTTTTCAACAACATTTGCTCAAAAGACTGCTATTACAGGTAAAGTGATAGATTCAAAATCAAAAGAACCTCTTGCCGGAGTTGCTATTGTGGCTGAGGATAACACAGGAGTTGTTACTGATGATAAGGGAGTTTACATCCTGGAATTGAAATCCGGTGTTCATACTATTATTTTCCGCCGCATGGGTTATGCCAGCGAAACACAAAAAATTACATTGACTGCAGGTGAGATCCGCGTTATCAATATTAATGCCACTGCCTCCTCAAGTATGCTTGATGCAATGGTGGTGAGCGCAGGAAAATTTGACCAGAAATTGTCGGATGTTACCATTTCTCTACAGATCATTAAAACTGCAATGATTGAAGACAACAACACCAACAGCCTTGAAACCATAGTTGATAAAACTCCTGGTGTAACAGTTCTTGACGGACAGACAAGCATACGCGGAGGAAGCGGTTACAGTTATGGAGCAGGTAGCAGGGTGCTGCTTCTTGTTGATGATCTTCCGATGCTTTCAGGCGATGCAGGTGATGTAAAATGGGATTTTGCCCCCATTGAAAATGTGGAACAGATTGAAGTGATCAAAGGAGCTGCTTCAGCGCTTTATGGTTCATCGGCTTTGAATGGCATCATTAATATTAGAACACAGGAGCCGGGCAATACTCCACGCACAAAAATTATCATGAACGACGGGATCTATATGAACCCACAGAGAAAAGAAATTATCTGGTGGGGGGCTTCACAACCTTCATTCCAGGGCATTCAATTTTTACATTCACGAAAAATTGGAAATTTAGATCTTACAATTGGTGCCGATCTATATTCAGACCCGGGTTACAGAGAAAATGATGACGAACAAAGATTCAGAATAAACGCCAATTTTCGCTACAGGGATAAAAAGGTAAAAGGACTTTCATACGGATGTAATTTCAATACCATGAAAGATAAAGGTCATGACTACCTGATGTGGTTGAACGGAGATACCGGAGTTTACAGGGTTTCCCCTTCATTTACACAATTGAAAAACAATAGCCGTACGAGTATTGATCCTTTTATTGTGTATTATAAAGATACGACCGTTCGCCATAGTCTGCGTACCCGCTTTTACCAGGTTAACGACTTCAACAATTCTGCACATTCTTCACGCGACGATTTATTGTATGCCGAATACCAATTTCAGAGGCACTTTTCAAGACATCTTACAATGACTACAGGGCTTACGGCTACCTATGATTATGCTATTGCTGATCTTTATGGCACAGGTAGTCACTATGGTGCAAACGAAGGATTTTTCGCACAGTTTGATAAAAAAATCAAGAAAGTGACATTGTCTCTTGGTGCACGTTACGAGATGTTCAAAATGGATCATGATAAAGACCAGTCGAAGCCTGTTTTCAGAACAGGTATTAATTATGAGTTGGCCAAAGCATCTTTCATCAGGGCATCATTCGGGCAGGGATACCGCTATCCTTCAATTGCTGAAAAATATATCGAGACTACTGTTGGTCCTATTCATCTTTTCCCTGATGATACGCTAAAACCGGAAACCGGATGGAGTGCAGAAATTGGATTTAAACAGGGTTTCAAGATCAGTGGCTGGTATGGTTATATTGATATTGCAGGTTTCTGGACACAATATCACAACATGATCGAGTTCACTTTTGGTCAACATTATCCCAATGATTCAATTGCAAATAATCCGGGTCTCCATTATTTTGATTACACCGGATTTAAAGCATATAATATCAGCAACGCACAGATCAATGGTGTGGATATTACTATCATGGGACAGGGCAAATTTTTTGGACTTCCTGCAACGGCGATGCTTGGCTATACTTATACGAATCCCACAGATCTTGACCTGAACCGGGATTCACTGAAATCGCACCCCCAGAATAACATTTTAAAATACAGGTTTTATCATTCTGCTAAGGCTGACTTTGAAGTGCAGTATAAAGATTTTGCAGTTGGCGTAGGTTTGGATTATCATAGTTTTATGATCAACATTGACAAGGCATTTGAAGAGCCTATCAGGCTACCTGATGGTCATCCTCTGATACAAAATGGCGATACTGTGTTTATCCTTCCGGGACTTAAAGAATACCGTGAAAAGCATCACAGCGGCGACATTGTTGTTGATGCCCGTGTTTCATACCAGATCACTGAGAAAACTAAAATTACCTTCTTGGTAAAGAATATTTTCAATCGTGAGTATATGGGTCGTCCGGGAGATGTTCAGCCTCCAAGGAATGCCGCACTGCAGCTGGCATTGAAGTTTTAGGATGACGTATTATTGCCTATTGTTCATTTTTTTCCCTTGACTTCAGTTTATAGTTAGTTATTGCCAGTTGTATATTGGTTTTTGATTTCTTCACTAAAATTGAGGGGATTGCATTTTGCTATTTTATTAATAAACGTTAAATTATAACAATGATTTAACAGAATTAATTTGAATAAGTATATTTGCATCGTTCAACAAACCACATACAATATGAAGCACTTCTACTTGTTCCTTTGTTTTCTAGCGTTATCCACAATAGTAAATGCACAAAAGACTGCCATTACAGGCAAAGTAATTGATTCAAAAAGCAAGGTTCCTCTTGTTGGCGTTGCCATAGTTGCGGAAGATAATACCGGCGTAGTGTCAGATGTCAACGGAGTGTATATCCTCGAGCTTAAAGCTGGCGCTCACACGATCATCTATAAGTACATGGGCTATGCAACTGAAACAAGAAAAGTGACGCTTACTCCTGGCGAGATCAAAACAATCAATATTGATGCTGAAGCCGCTTCCAGCATGCTGAATGAAATGGTTGTCAGTGCCGGCAAATTTGAGCAGAAAATGTCGGATGTCACGGTTTCCATTCAAACTATCAGGCCGGCAATGATAGAAAATAACAATACCAACAGCATTGAGACTGTTATTGATAAAACTCCCGGCGTTTCCATCATGGATAGCCAACCAAGCATACGCGGAGGAAGCGGATATAGCTATGGTGCAGGAAGCCGTGTTTTGGTTCTCGTTGATGATCTGCCAATGCTTTCGGGCGATGCCGGCGATGTGAAATGGGACTTTGCTCCAGTCGAAAACATTGAGCAGATCGAGGTCATCAAAGGAGCATCTTCAGCCCTCTATGGTTCATCGGCTTTGAATGGCATCATTAACATAAGGACTGAAGAGCCCGGGAATGTGCCACGCACAAAGATCATTGTCAATGATGGTATTTATATGAATCCACTCAGGAAATCTATTATTTGGTGGGGCGCATCACAGCCCGATTTTATGGGTGCTCAATTTTCGCATTGCAGGAAAATAGGAAGCCTAGATCTTACAATGGGAGGCTACTTTTTTTCAGATCAGGGCTACAGGCAGGAAAATGATGAACAAAGATTCAGGGGAAATATCAACCTGCGCTACAGGAATAAAAAAATCAAAGGACTGTCGTATGGACTTAACCTTAACGCTGAAAAAGTTAAAGGTCATGATTATCTTTTATGGCTCAATGGTGACACCGGAGTTTACCGTATTTCACCTTCTTACATCCAGTCAATGAACAAAAGCAGGTTTAGTGTAGATCCTTACATTGTTTATTACAGAGACAGCACTGTGCGTCACAGTCTGAGAGGAAGATACTATCAGATCAATGACTATAACAACACCAACCAGACCGACAACAGTTATCTTTTTTATGCAGAATACCAGTTCCAGAGACATTTCAGAAAGAACCTGACAATGACCACCGGCATAACCGGAACTTATAACTATGCTGTTGCTGACCTATACGGAGCCGATGCCCACTATGCCAATAACGAAGGATTTTTTGCCCAGTTTGATAAAAAGGTAAAAAGATTTACTATCTCGCTTGGCGCTCGCTACGAATTGTTCAAAATGGACCACGACCAGGATCAGTCAAAGCCTGTGTTCCGTACCGGTGTGAATTATGAACTGGCCAAAGCCACTTTTCTCCGTGCATCATTTGGACAAGGTTACCGCTACCCATCAATTGCCGAAAAATTCATCAATTCCACAGTCGGCGCTTTGCACCTTTTCCCCAACGATTCGTTGCAACCCGAGACAGGCTGGAGTGCGGAAATTGGTTTCAAACAGGGATTCAGGATCAGCAGTTGGTTCGGCTATTTCGATATTGCTGGCTTCTGGACTCAATACCACAACATGATCGAATTTACATTCGGCCAGCATTATCCTAATGATTCGATTGCCCATAACCCGGGAGTGAACTATTTTACCTATACAGGTTTCAGAGCTTATAATATCAGCAATGCGCAAATTAACGGTGTTGACATCACCATCATGGGGCAGGGCAAATTCTTCGGACTTCCTGCCACATTGCTCATGGGATATACTTACACCAACCCCACCGACCTTGACCTGAACAGGGATTCATTGAAATCCCATCCGCAAAATAATATTCTTAAATACAGGTATTATCACTCAGCCAAAGCCGACTTTGAAGTGTCTTATAAAAAGTTTTCTGTAGGTTTCAATGTGGAATATCACAGCTTCATGATCAATGTTGACAAAGCTTTTGAAGAACCAATCAAACTGCCCGATGGACATCCACTGATACTGAATGGCGACACAGTGTTTATCCTGCCGGGATTAAAGCAATACCGCGAAAAGCACCACACAGGCGATATCGTTTTTGATACCAGGTTGTCATACCAGATCACTGAAAAAACCAAACTTTCAATAGTGATGAAAAACGTGTTCGACCGCGAATATATGATTCGTCCGGGCGATGTGCAGCCACCAAGGAATGTTGCAGTGCAGTTGGCGCTGAAGTTTTAGGGAAAGATTGTTTGAAACGTTTGAAGTGTTTGAAACGTTCAAAGTTTACCATGCTGGATAGAAAATATCCCAAGGGATGAAGGTTCAATGTTGCAAGATTCCAACAGGAAATAAATGAAAAATGTTCCACCTTTTTGAGGGACGGAACATTTTTTTTTGAATGAACATTGTTTTATTGCACTTATTGGGAGACAAGGCTGCGCACCTTTTTACTAGCGATCTATGGTCTCCACTTTTATTTTCACATTGTGATAAATTTATCTTCCTGCCAATATCGTCTTACTGTCCCGTCGTGCAAAGTAATTTCCAATACTCCGCCGGCCCATTCTGCTTTGAGCACCAGAACACCAACCGAGATTGTTGTATAGTTAAATTGATCTTTATAGACCAACACTTTTGGGCCTTTAATTTTAATTATCCCAAAGCTTATAAATTTATAATCCCATGCCATAATATCTTGTTTTTAAATTGTTACTTACTTATTGGATTTTTCAGGTTCCGCATTGTTTTTCTCCTTTGATTGCAAATCCCTGACGGCGGAAAATCCCTGACGGCGGACAGCGGAAATCCAATCAATGAGCCTCAACAGATACAATGGCATTCCCGTTTAAATCTGTTAAAACTAAACTGGCCCTTATATCAGTAGCAGCGCCAATTACAGTAACCTTTGCGTAAACCAGGCCAACGGCAGCCGAATTGGAAGGTATGTATAACGGAGCTGATGTGCCGGTGCCACCATCCGGCTGCAAATTGTTGTAGCTTACCGTGCTTAGCGGATTGCCTCCGGCATCCTTTATTTGGATAGTTCCGGTTCGTGGTTGATTACATACATTCAGCACATGGCAGTACAACTTCAGTTTATTTGACTGCGCATTCTGAAAACTAATGATTGGGGTGTACAATGTTACAGTTGCCATTTTTAATAATTTTATTGGTTAATGTTTATTTTTAATTAAAATACTGTTTAAATCATTCAGTTTCTCAAGTGATTTCCCTTTTTCCCTTTTTATTTAAACGAGATTTGCCACAAACAGCATATCGTATCGGACTTACAAATCCCTATCTATTTTCCCGGATTGAAAATCCTTATAATAAGACGTCAGGGATTGCAAATCCCTGACGGCGGAATCTCTGACTGCGGACGGCAGTTTAATTTTAAATTGTTGTATCGCCAACAGTACGCGAAGTTATGGCGCCTTGTATCATAACAATGTTCTCTGATACGCTCAGATCAATTATTATCGCACGCCGGGAACCATCAAACACGTATGTTACAGGACTGCCTGCTTCATCTGTAACAACATAAAAATTTCCTGTTTGGGCAATAGTTTTTTTATAAGTTGCGTAACCATTTGCCGTAATTGCAAATGCCCATGTTCCCGTAAATAGAATTTTTTTGTACACTAGTACACTTCTTGTTGTATCCATAATTTTCTTTTTTTAATTTTTCCCTACTCATTGGCTTTTCGGGTTCCGCCCCGTTTTTAGCCCGTTGGAAATTTTCCAATGGGCTGAATGGTTTCTGGTCTCCATTTTTTCTTTTCTGATAAACCGACGGGTTAACCCGTCGGCTCATTCAATATTTTCAATCTTTATCTTGTAAGTTTTCTGAAGCTTCCGGATTCATAATGCTTGCAAACTCTACAAACTCTACAAACTCTACAAACCCTACAAACCCTTCAAACTCTTCAAACTCTTCAAACCCTTCAAACTCTTCAAACTCTTCAAACCCCTAGTACAGTTCTACAATAAACCTTGTTTCTTTACTATCGCTAACATTAACCAATGTGAGGAAGCGGTTTTTAGAGTAGTCGGTTACTTTAAATTGTATAACATCAAATTTAAGTTGTTGTCCGGAGTTTATAGCCACTCCTTCGCTGTCGGTGCCACCGGGGGTGCTTGCCAGGTAAGCCATAATATCGCTTTTGCCTGTGCTTTTTATGCGAATAATATCGCCGGCTTCGAAGGTATGTGTGAGTGTCGGATGATTTTCCGATGGGTCGAGATGTCCTTTCCAGATGGTTTGTTCAGGATTGGTTAAACTTTCAACATCAAACAGTGTGCGAACCATATCGGGTTTATCCGGGAATTTATTGATCAAAAATGCCAGGTCTTGATACTGCATAAGCATGGCAGCTTTGCGTGCATTTTCCAGGGCGCCACTGCCTGTTTCTTTCGAGCCTTTTGCGCCAAGCTGAACATGGCGGGCATCCACTAAATCATTCAAAGTTCCGTTTACCAACAGTTTTACATCTGCCAGTGCAGCATCAGTGCCGATGGTATTATTCAGGCTTCCAACGGCGGCAATGCGGTTATCTTTTGTACCTTTATAAAATGGTTTATGTTTATTGGGGAACAGTTCAACATAACGATCACTGCCTTTTTCGTAAACAGCCTGTATCATTACATCATATTTATTGATTCTTTCGGGCAACAGTTTCAACTGCTGATTAACTGTCAGCGTTTTCCCTTTTTGCACACCGCCTCTGCTTTTATAATCGTAATATTTTGCTTCGAGAACAAGGTGCAGGGGATTATACCTGTTGTACAAAATCGGGTAATCCAGGTCTGTTGGAAATTCATTTTTGCGCTCAAAAAGAAGACCATTGTGAGCAACCGATAATTTATACGCCAGTTTAAAATTGTTTTTGGTTTCATGCTCAAATTGATTGTTTAAATAATGCCATTCTTTCTTCATGATTTAAAGGTTTTAGTTAATACTATTTATAATTGTTTGTAATTATTGAAGTTGAACTTAAAAAAAATTGTTTTATTTTCGTTGATTGATAAAAGGGAATGATATTTATTGCCATACGGTTTTAAATAAAAATGAAGCAAATAAGAGTGTTTGCCTTCATATACAGTAAGGTATGAAGGCGAGTAAAAGTGTTTGCCTTCATAGGCTGTAAGACATGAAGGCGAGTAAGAGTGTTTGCCTTCATAGGCTGTAGGACATGAAGGCGAGTAAGAGTGTTTGCCTTCATAGGCTGTAGGACATGAACGCGAGTAAGAGTGTTTGCCTTCATAGGCTGTAGGACATGAAGGCGAGTAAGAGTGTTTGCCTTCATAGGCTGTAGGACATGAAGGCGAGTAAGAGTGTTTGCCTTCATAGGCTGTAAGACATGAAGGCGAGTAACTTTTTTCGCTCTCCAAAATAAAAGTCGTATTTGCAAAAGCAAAATAATCTATTCCCTCCCGACAAACTGCATTGAACGAAGGTAAAGAAAATGTGGAAGAGGTGTTATTAAAGTTACTTGAAGAATAATTGTAAGATGTTCCGTTGGAATTATTTTCTTCTACAGCCATGCAGCTTTCAGCCTCCCTTTCGCAACCGGCAATATTCTCCCCCTCTGTGTTTACAGAGTATTTAGATGAAAATATATCTGTAGTAAGAAAAGACATCATGAAATTTGAGGCTGCTAAATTATAAATTATTTCTGGTTTACCAAATTTATTTTTAAAAAAAATCTTAACATGAAAAAAAATGAGGAAAAGGAATGGAATGGTGTTTAAAAAATCAATACTCATGATATAGCCGCAGGAACATGCGTAAATACTACGTTCTGCCAATTGGTATATGAGTAATGTATCGGGAAAAAAATGCAGGTTGAGAGGGTTAAAAAAATAGTAAAGGCGTAACAGAATGAAAAAACATCAATGCCCTCTGCATTGCTTTCTATAAACGGGGCATTTGATGGTGGGAATGAAAATGAGCGTTGTTTTTGCCCTTCGATGAAATCAAAAAAATGGCCGGAGGAAAAGGAGGCGTTTTGATGGTGATGGTCAGGTTTCGGGTTTCGGGTTTCAAATTTCAAATTTGAGCCTGCTCCGAAAAGTAATAAAACACAAAAATGCCGCTAAGACACTAAGACATCAAGATACGCAAAGCATTGAAAAGCAAGTTTGTTTTTTTGCGAAACTTCGAGTCTTTGAGCCTTTGTGGCAAGAAATAGACTTATCGGAGTGGACTCAATAAGGGGATTTAAAGAAAATAATTACCATTTTAAAAAACAATAAAATTTGATGTTCTACAAACATCAAGGATACCGGAGATGCTTTCTACTACAATAATAAAGCCTTCTACAAAGGCTCTCAACACAGCACCAGTGTTGAATTTCAAGAGATGTTTGTAGAACATCTAATTATTGTAGAAAATGGCTTCGCGGTGGCAAAGGATGTTTGTAGAACATCCGATTATTGTAGAGAATAACAAAGAATAATCACATGAAGAACGGTAATTATTTATTTTATTTCCCCTAACGGAAATTCAAAAATTTATTAATTTTGTTTCGTATTTCAAAAATAGAACTGATGAAAGCTTATTACATTAGCCGCAATTCTGTCCTTGCAAACTTTGTTGATGAAGGCACTCTTTTATTCCTTTTTTATATGCTTACTGATGAACTCAACATGAGTTGCCACCTTTCAGGGCTTTTCGATGAGTATAACAACCGCAGCAAAATGAGCGAGGAGGCCATGCTCAACAGGTTTTTTGAAACATCAGATAAGTTTAAAAGTAAAGAAGAAGAAGAAAAAATGCGTCGTGCATTTAAAGTTTCGCAGAAAATAAAATTCAAAAAGCATAAAACCCATGAAGATTTAAAGCTGCAATTGTTTCATCAAACAATGCATAAAAGCATGACCGAATTTATGGAATCCGATTTCGAGGTAAGGCTTGAAGATGCGCATGCCGATCACCTGGTTAAATTGCAGCCGTCAAAAAAAATAAATACTTTACCATTCTTCGATGAGAAATCCGACGATCATAAAAGGGATGATTTTTACTCAGGGCTTATCAAAAAATGTATTTTATCAAAAAATGATTTTCACATTTTCCACATGAAAATTTTTGAAGATCGTAAGTTGTATTCCTTTGGAAGGTACTCCGGAGAAAAACCATTAAATTTTAAAGAAGAACTTGCCAGGAGAGATGCAAATGTTGATAGACTCTTTAAAAAATGGTGGCTTAAAGCCATATTCTACACTGTGTATATTATCACATTTATTCCTGTAAATTTGTATAATTTGATTGCATTGCTCTGGAAAAAAAACAGGGTTATTGATGATGCGGAGATCAATGATGAGTTTGACGATGACATGTTTTCAATTATATTGTTCAGGATGCCTTATAGCCACATTATCGAAGCAGATAAAATAAAAATGATTCACGGTTATCTGAATGAAAAAATGAAAATTGTTTCTGACAAACTTATCGAATTTAAATCTCAACTTTTGCAAACAAAATTTAACGGCAACCTGCGGGAAATAACAATGCAATCATACGCAGAAATACAGCCCGAATTAAATGAGTTGCAGAAAAGAATTGATGACGAAATTTACTTACAGCAACTTGTTCATTCGTGGGATAAAAGTTTGTATTACGAAGTGCACGCTTCCATTTTTTCAATTTCACAGATCGTAGGACTGTATGAGCGTAACGGAACAATTCCTGCATTTATTGGCGAAGCTTTGCGCAAAAATATTTCATTACAAACAGATATTAATAATTGCGATCTTGTTTTGTTTTGGTGCTTCAGAGAGTATGTATGATCGCCATTAGTCAATAGTCATTGGTCAAAAGTCAATAAATAGCGCAACCTTGAACATTGAGTCCACTCCGAAAAAACTATTTTTACCACTAAAACACAAATATACTTCACCCCGTGGGATAACTCTGTTTTAAAAATTCTCATTAAATCTGAAAAATATCCAACGGGGTAAATAGTTTTTCGTGTTTTAGAGTTTTTGTGGTAAAATTAAATTTATCTGAGTGGCCTCAACATTAAACTTTAAACCAATTCAAAAAAATGTAAAATGTAAAATGAGAAATAATAAATGTAAAAGTTCAACGAAATCACAAATCACAAATCACAAATCATAAATCATAAATCCCAAACGTTAACCA
>Ga0209697_10006931_pt1 | contig 13498 bp, 8 predicted proteins | sample AliMusrvi5mmetaG_FD_184115 | JGI IMG/M metagenome (GOLD analysis project Ga0209697, IMG submission 184115) | Freshwater lake bacterial and archeal communities from Alinen Mustajarvi, Finland, to study Microbial Dark Matter (Phase II) - Alinen... | ecosystem: Environmental > Aquatic > Freshwater...
CCTATTTTAGTTAACGTACTCAGTATTGATCCTTCTGGCACACGCCAATTAAGTTTAGCTGAACTCAGTTCGCGCTATGGTGGCGCTATTGCCGTCAGAGAAGATGAGCAACATCACTTGATTCCTGAGCAAGGTGTTTATCGTCTACAATTAGACATTAAAAATACCAGCGATACACTTCCGTATGCCGTTCGAGGTCGATTGAAACTAACTACACCTGCTGAAAGTATATCTGGACGTTTAGTTCGTTCTGCACTTGCCGTTATGATCAGAGAAAGCGGCTGGTAAGTTTAAGATCATTTATACTGTCGGTATTTAAATATAAGTTTTGAGTAAAAAAACAAACAACTCAACCTACAGAGCTCAATATTTCCGCAATATTTCATGAACTATGTCTACTCAAATAAAGAACTCTAAAATAGCCGGTGTAGTATTAGCGGGGGGGCGTGCTAGGCGTATGGCTAATCAAGATAAAGGTCTAATTCAATTTAAAAATAGAGCGTTGATCAGTTATGCCCTTGAGGCCTTGAAAGCTGTTTCCGACCTAACCTTCATTAATGCCAATCGTAACCTCGTAGCTTATGAAGCCTTTGGCCTGCCTGTTATTACAGATCAAACCCATAGTTTTGATGGCCCTTTAGCGGGTATCTTAACGACGTTGATCCATACAGATACCGAGGTATTGCTTGTTATGCCCTGTGACACTCCCTATTTTAAGGCAGAACACTTACAACAGCTATTGACTGCTAGGACAGAACACGATGCCGATATTGCTATCGCTTTTGATGGTGTACAACTACACCCACTATTTTTAGCGCTTAAAGCTTCATTAACCCAGAACCTACAGGACTTTTTGGCTAGTGGTCAGCGTAAGGTTGGAGATTGGCTAAAGCCGCTAAATAGCGTCTATGTCGACTTTAGCCATGAGCCCACTATCTTTATAAATATTAATAGTTCAGATGAATTAGCGGCACTTGAAGCTCAAGATACCTAAACGACTTTAATGATTAATGACAGCTTTCTGTGACTCGGGATATTTATAATAGCGACTTTTATCTGCGGGCTCTGAAGAGCCTAAAACAGGCGGCTTAGTATTTTCTGTAACCGAACTAGGCAATTTGATTGATGTTTCTGCCACTGCTGCTTTAACAACCTTACTAATACCAGCCGGCACTTCAGACGTAGCTTTTTTAATAGGCAATGTTAACACCTTAGCGGTAGCCTCTTTTACTGGCGGATTAGGTATTTTGTAGCTGTCTGGTTTAATTACAGACTTGGCATCATTAATACTCACCACCTTATTAGCACTAGTCTTATCACTGGACGGCAAATTGTTTTTAACCACAGGCTTTTCAGATGACTGAGCTAAAGCAGGATTACTTGGATTTATTACGGTCTTTGGTTTTTCAGCAATCGATACTTTTGCAACAGGTGCTAATGATGACTGAACTAAAGTAGCATTGCTTGAAGCCACCACGGGCTTTGGTTTTTCAACATTTGTTGCTTTAGAGATAGGCTGTGCAGACAACTGAACTATAGCTGTGTTGCTAGGTGTTATTGCAGGCTTAACTTTCTCTGCAATCGTTACTTTTGTAACAGGTGCTACCGATGGCTGCACTACAGTTGTATTGTTTGAAGTAAGTATGGGCTTGGGTTTTTCAACAATCGTAGCTTTAGCAACAGGCGCTAATGATGGCTGAACTATACTAGTACTATTTGACGTCATTACGGGCTTAGCTTTTTCTGCAATCACTTCCTGATCTTCTGGTTTTGCCTGCGCCTCTTTAGTTAAACCATTAATCAACGGTGATAAAGTCGGCTTTAGAAATTTCATGATTTGCACAGGCAATGAACTGGTAAAGTGATAAAGCCCTGAGTTCTCGCCCTCGACATAAGCGGTCATCACCCCAAAGTATTTCTCGCCAATAAAAAAGGTAAAAGTAGCCGCCCGACTCACAAACTTTGACTCTATGAGTCGTCCACCTGGGCCCCAAATTTGCTTACGATGATCTCCAGTGCCGGTCTTGCCACCCACTGACAATAACTGACCCTGCTCATCTTTATAAATACCGTTTAGCCTTGAGGCAGTTCCACCTTCAACCACACCTACTAAGGCGCCCCTAGCTACTTTGGCAATTTCTGGAGCAAAAATCCTCTCACCTGGAGTAATCGTTTTATTAAGCAGAGTTTCATAAGGCGTACCTTGGGCATAATGCAAACTATCAAAACGCACCACAGGTAATTTTATACCATCATTAACCAGAATACCGGTCAGTTCGGCTAGAGCAGCTGGTCTATCACCTGAGGCTCCAATAGAGGTTGCATAAGAAGGCGTGAGTGCATCAAAGGGATAACCGACACGCTTCCAAGCGGTATGGATTTCATTAAAGGCATCTTCTTCCAGCAAGGTCATAATACGTTGTTGCTGGGCATTGACGCGATGATTTTTAAATAACCATCGATAGACTTCCTGGCGCTCATCGACACTGGCAGCCATGATTTGTTCTTGACTTGCTTTAGGGTGTTTGGCTAGAAAACCCGCCAACCATAACTCTAAGGGATGAATTTTGGTGATATAGCCTTGATCTTGTAGATCAAATTTTTCCACTGAGTATTTATCAAACAAACTATACGAATCGTAATCATTAGTCGTTACAGTTTTTGCAAAATGTTCTTTTAGAAAAGCAGTTAACGCGACCTCATCTTGATCAGGATAGACAGAGCGAAATAACATACTTAATCGTGCAGGGGTAACGCCGACCCTACCTGATAACATAGCCAAAACTTCTTTAGGTGTTTTATCTTTATATTTGGCATAAAAGCGTTGTAAATAAACACGCCCCTCATTATCAGCAAAACGCTGTAAATATTCATTTCGCTTTGGGTCATCAGGACTATCTAGCCAGCGTGCAAGACCATCTGGTTTATAAAGATGATGATAAACTACTTCACGCATCAAACGTATAAACACTAAGTTGACAGAATCGCGTAACGCATCGCGCACTGACATCATTTTCCCATCTTCATCGGGCGTAAAGTTATTAAAATGATGTAGGCCACCTCCAGTAAAGAAATATTCGCCAGGACTTGAAGAATAGGTTTTATCAAGAGCTCGATTAAGTAAATCTTCTAAATTGATTTTAGGCGTCAAACGTAACTGCTCGACCACCCAAGTCGACAAATTATCTCGTGGGTGTAGTTCTAGCGTATTTAAATTTTTGATAGATAATTTTTTGTACTGTTGATAGACATCAGTGACTAATTCAAGATAATGCACCATGGTACGTAATTTAGAAGTAGAGCCTAAATCTATTCTTATACCCTCGTTGATATCCAAAGGTTGATCATAATTATCGGTCTGAACTCGCAATAGATTACCGGCATTACTACGTTCAAATAACATCAGGCTATAGACTATAGGCGTAAGATCAGTGTTTTCATTTAGCAGCCGAAAACCTAATATACCTGCTTTGCGAGCGGCCTCAGGTTTACTTAATTGTTTAAGGGCATCAGTGACTGCTTGCTGAGTGTCATAATCTAAGGTGGTTTTAACGGTTAAATCTAAGCGATCTAGTTCATAATTTGATCTAACACCCAGTGCTTTAGCTAGACGAGTGCGTAATACATTTTGCGTCTTTCTTTCGGCCATAAACTTGGTAGGTGCACTAATGTTTCGATTCGGAGTTACGCTCGATAACTTTAATGCCGCATCACGCATAGCTACCGACACCACGCCTTGTTCAGTCATGACACGTAAATATCTATCGGTAAGCCTTTGTAAGGCATCAAAACCTCGCCCAAGAAAATACGAGGGTCTTCTTTGCGACAATAATATGTTTAACACTTGGCGATAAGCGAGTGCCTGTTGTGGAGTAATCTGCTTAGGTGGCTTTAACGCATCAGCTTTGAGTAATAGATTTGTCTGCTCAAAATCTGCATTAAACCAAGCGGATAAGCCATCACCTAAGCCATGCACTTCACCAAGCTTAGGTGTTGCGGCTAATGGCATTGAATTTAAATAAGACAGCGCTATTTCTTGTCTCATTTCAAGCGTATTCGGCCCCATTAAATAGGCGCGTACTGAAGCCGATCCCATCTGACGAAACTTATCCATAATGGAATTGGTGTAGCCATTCTTTGAATGTCGGTATTTTTCAAGTTGCGTCGCTAGCGTACTTCCACCAGGAACCGCACCCGTTACACCCAACTTATGAGCCATTAATTGCAAACCGGCAAAACCTAGACGATCCCATTCGATAGCAGGATTAACCGTACTATTATCGTCGCTTAGTAATTCTCTATTTTCTATATACAGTAAGGTGTTAAGAATTAATGGCGGGATCGCTTTAAAATTTGAATAACCATAAGCAGGGAATAATGCATTAAAAACGACTTGATCGTTTTTATCAGTAATACGAAGTCCAGCCTGACTTTTTTCATGATATACCGTAAATAAGCCATAATCAGCCAACTCAGTCATCATCGGTGAAACATAGGCTTGCGAGGTCACGCTAAAGCCTGTGCTTTCTAAACGCTCAATGACATCGGGTAATAAGGTATACCCTAACCTTTCGTCATATGGTCCATATTCAGGATAACGTATAGAGGTACTAGGGCCTGAAACTAATTTAAAGCTTAATTGTTCACTAATAGAAGATAAATAACGTGCCTGATATTTAGAGGTCTTAACTTCATCACGGACTAATTTAGTCACAACAAGGCCAATAACAACCAATGCCACAGCGATGTACACAGATCGAAACTTCTGCACTTTCTTTGGGGTACGCCTTCTCATAACGGCCATTGATGCTTGTTAAAAGATAATATTCTCAAACAAGGGGCACCTAAGATTAAGTTCTTAAGAATTGATTTCAAAATGATTATCTAATTTTTTAAGTTGTGCGTTAAAAGATGGGGTAAAGATAGCAAACATCAGAAACTTAATATTTTTAGCATTATAACAAATAATACAAAATACTTATCGCTCATCTATCCACTGCCCCCCTACTAATACTTGTAGCGGTTGATAGTCGCTTTTATAACTCATTTTTTGGCAGGCTTTTATCCAATATCCTAAATACAAAAATTCTTTTTTCATGCAGCGTGCTTGCTCAATTTGCCATAAAACCGCATAGACACCCAAGCTGGCGCTGGCGAACTTCGGATCAAAAAAAGTATAAACAGCAGATAAAGCGTTTTCAAACTGATCCACTACAGCAACACCTGCCAACTCATTGTCAATTGAAAACTCCACAAACAGGGTATCACACCAAGTAGATCCTAAAAAACCAAGATACTCTTCTGGGCTAGCTTTAGCCATATCGCCACTACCATGACGAATCATCTGATAACGTATATACAATTCGTAATGGGCTTGTTCAAATATTGCCGGTTTAACTTCGACTGTTATTTGACTGTTTTTAATTAGGCAGCGCTTTTGCCTTCTATTAGGCTTAAAGTGCTCTACCGCTAATCTAACCGGAATACATGCACTGCATTGAGCGCATTGCGGCCTATAAACCTCATCACCACTACGTCGAAAACCCTGTTCAATTAGCTGAGCATATAGGTCACTCGTTAATGCACAAGAAGGATGCACAAATACCGACTGAGCAGACTGATCATCTAAATAACTACACTCATGCGCTGCAGTTAAATAAAGTGGGATGGATATCATAGTTGTTGCCAAGCACAATCATTAGCAGGCTCATCACAATACTGATTAAGTAAGCCTATAAACTCACTGCGCTCACAATTGATCGCACCCAAACTCGCTAAGTGTTCGCTGTGGACCTGACAGTCAATAACCTGATAATCCCAAGCTTTAAGCTGTTCAACCAAGCTTACAAAAACAACTTTTGATGCATCCGTACAAGTATGGAACATAGATTCGCCAAAAAACACCTTTCCTAAAGCAATACCATACAAACCACCGACCAACTCACCATTCAGCCAAGCCTCAGCAGAATGAGCGTAACCAGATTGATGTAATCGACGATACGCTTGCTGTATATCGTCACTAATCCATGTTCCTTCACTGTAACTGCGTGGCTTTGCACAAGCTGCAATAACTTGATTAAAGGCTCGGTCAATAGTGAAGGTAAAAGTATTTTGACGTAATGTTTTACTAAGACTGCGTGATACTTTCAGTTGCTCTGGAAATAAAACTAATCTTGGATTAGGGGACCACCATAGGATAGGTTCACCTGGACTATACCAAGGAAATATTCCTAATCGATAAGCCTTAAGCAATCGTTTTTCTGACAAACAACCACCCGCTGCCAACAATCCATCGGGGTCAGTCATGGCTTTTGTTAAAGGAGGAAAATCTTGTCTTGGATTATGGGGATCTAATAATGTCAGTTGCATGAGTTAGTTTATTCACAAATACAGAAATCAAGGTGACATGTGTTGAGCCGCTTCTTTTCGCAACTCAACATGATGCCGAAGTTATATTAGGTTAAAAAACAACCTAGTTGTGTTAGATTTCTATTGAGTAATTAAAAATTACTTAGCAGTAAATATATTTATATTTACACTTATTTTTACTGCGGCGCACATACCGCTCATACTAATTCATCTAAGTATTTTTCAGCATCCAATGCGGCCATACAACCAGATCCTGCAGAAGTAATGGCTTGCTTATAAACCGAGTCCATCACATCACCAGCAGCAAAAACACCTTCAACGCTAGTTGCTGTCGCATTACCTGTAATACCACTTTTGACTTTAATATAGCCATGCTCCATAGCCAATTGGCCTTCAAAAATACTTGTATTCGGAGTATGGCCTATAGCGATAAATACACCATGCACATCTAAGTCGTGACTACTATCATCAAGGGTACTTTTAATTCTGACACCGGTTACCCCCATATCATCCCCTAGCACCTCTTCTAGGTAGGCATTCCATTCTATGACAACATTGCCTGTTTTAGATTTCTCAATCAATTTATCGGCAAGAATTTTCTCAGAACGAAATTTATCCCTACGATGAATGACCGTGACTTTTGAAGCAATATTAGATAAATACAAGGCTTCTTCAACCGCCGTATTTCCACCGCCAATTACGGCAATCGGCTTGTTGCGATAAAAGAAACCATCGCAGGTCGCACAAGCAGAAACCCCACGCCCCTTAAAGGCTTCTTCTGAATCTAAACCTAAATAACGAGCAGAAGCTCCGGTTGCGATAATCAGCGCATCACAGGTGTAAGTACCAGAATCACCCGTCAATTTATAAGGTTTAGTTGATAAATCAGTGGTATGTATGTGATCAAAAATAATTTCAGTTTCAAAGCGCTCAGCATGTAAGCGCATACGTTCCATCAGATCAGGACCTTGTAAACCTTCGACATCACCAGGCCAATTATCAACTTCGGTAGTCGTTGTTAATTGCCCACCTTGTTGCATACCCGTAATAATAACCGGTTTTAAGTTAGCTCTAGCTGCATAAATAGCCGCTGTATAACCGGCAGGGCCAGAGCCCAAAATCAACAAGCGACAATGTTTGTTAGTACTCATTTAAAATCCTCTATGTTCAGTAAGTTGCCTAAGATTATGCCCATGAAATAAGCTTTCGTAAATATTATTATGCATAACCTCAATTTAATGATACCAAAATGTATTCTTATGTTTTTTATATGGACAATAGTCATGTAGAATACGCAACTAATTACCACTTAACCCTGTTTTGTATGATTCCATACAAGTCGAGCTCTTAGATATGTCTGCAATAATAGATAAAAAACCGATCAGGGGCTTACGTGAAATTGGCATCCTAAGTTTTTTTACGGGAGCCTTATTTCTTTTATTAGCTTTATTTACCTTCAATACGGGTGATGCCGCTTGGACTCATAGTAGTGAACTCACAACGATCACTAATTGCTGCGGTGTTTTAGGCGCATGGATCGCAGATGTAATGCTAAGCCTTTTTGGCTTATCAGCTTATTTATTTCCTTTAATTATTACTTGGCATGGCTATTTAGTTTTCGCTGAGCCCCGCTTTAATGAAGAAAAACTATCCCTTTCCTTACGTAGCTTAGGTTCTTTAGCACTCATAGTTTCTAGCGCGGCTTTATCTTATCTATATATCTATCGTGTAGCTGTTCAATTGCCTGGCACTACAGGCGGCTATCTGGGCCAAGAAATTGGTGATAAAACTCTAGTGCTATTTGGCAATTCTGGCGCAACGTTGTTTTTAATCATGTTATTTCTTTCAGGCTTGACGCTCACTACCAATCTATCATGGCTTAGCCTTATAGACGCTATTGGTCGATACTGCGTATTATTTTATCAATTCATAGCCTATGGCTTTAATTATTCGGGCCATAGGCGTTCAACTGTAACGGTTCAAATTGATGATGAAATTTATCAGCCCACAGCCATACAAAAACAGCCAAACAACCCTAAGAAAGATAGCATTAAAAGCACACCGTCGATTACCCTGCCCCAAGTAGAAGAAAACGTAGAATCAAATTTTAAAACGACTACCCATCAAGCACCTCCAAAATATATTGCTAGTGAAGGCGTATTGCCCTCCTTAGCCCTACTTGATGAGCGAGACACCCGCGTAGTTGGTTATTCAGAAACTGAATTAGAAGAAATGTCTCGATTGGTTGAAGCTATCCTAGCAGATTTCAATGTAGCTGTTACTGTTGTTGGATTTTACCCTGGGCCAGTAATTACTCGCTTCGAACTACAACCGGCTGCTGGCGTTAAGGTCAGTCGCATTAGCACCTTGTCTAAAGACTTAGCCAGAGCCTTGTCAGTCACCAGTGTGCGCATAGTAGAAATCATACCGGGCAAATCAGTTGTCGGCTTAGAGATTCCTAATCGCGCTCGAGAAATGGTTACCTTACGCGAACTGCTGGTTTCTCCTAACTTTGTCAACGCAAAATCCATGCTGACCTTAGCTATGGGCAAAGATATTGCCGGCGCACCTATGGTTGCTGACTTAGGGAAAATGCCTCATGCCTTAGTCGCAGGCACCACCGGTTCAGGAAAATCAGTCGCCATCAATACTATGATCCTCAGTTTGCTTTACAAAGCGACGCCTGAAGAAGTACGTATGATCATGATCGACCCTAAAATGCTAGAGCTTTCAGTTTATGAAGGTATCCCGCATTTATTAACACCGGTTGTAACCGACATGAAAGAGGCCAGTAACGCCTTACGTTGGGCCGTTGCTGAAATGGAACGACGATACAAACTGATGTCCAAGATGGGCGTTAGAAATCTAGCCGGTTTTAACCAATTGATCGATGATGCTGCCGCCAGAGGCGAAACCATCAGAGACCCCATGTATCAAATCCTTAATCCGTTTGAAGATGGTGAAAGCTTTCCTGTACTAACCAAACTACCCAGCATTGTTATCGTCATAGACGAATTAGCCGACATGATGATGATAGTCGGTAAAAAGGTCGAAGAACTGATTGCTAGGTTGGCTCAAAAAGCCAGAGCAGCAGGCATACATTTAATCTTAGCCACTCAACGCCCCTCGGTTGATGTATTAACGGGATTGATTAAGGCCAACGTACCCACTCGTATTTCTTTTCAAGTCTCCTCACGCATAGATTCACGCACCATACTTGATCAAGGTGGCGCAGAAACCTTGTTAGGCAATGGTGATATGTTGTTTTTACCCTCAGGCACTAGCATTCCGATACGCGCACACGGTGCTTTTGTTGATGATCACGAAGTTCATCGCGTAGTTGAATTTTTAAAACAAACCGCACCCCCAAATTATCTGGAAGATATTACTCGTGACTCTTCAGAAAGTAATGATGGTTATAGCCCCAGTGGCGACAGCAGTAATTCAGAATCAGATGCTTTATATGATGAAGCTGTACAGTTTGTAACCGAAACTAGAAAAGCTTCTATCTCCAGCGTTCAGCGCCGCTTTAAAGTCGGCTACAACCGTGCAGCTACTATGATTGAAGCCATGGAAGCGGCTGGTGTGGTAAGTTCCGCCGAATCTAATGGCTCACGCGTAGTATTGGCACCACCACCTATTAAAGACTAGAGTGTTAGGCTGCAAACCTGCAGCCCAATCGCTTTATCTTGCAGAACTTATGACCTACTGGAGTAAAACAGCTTTAGCTGTTTTAAAAGTAATAGCTGAAGCTATTACATTCCTGCTTACTCCTCAAGTTTCATATACTTATAATTTTTTCTTCCTTGAACAACATAAACCATAAAACCTTGTAGGTCGTAAAACAACGATTTTCTAACTATCTTAGCTACGGAAAAAACATGGGACCTCATTATTTACAACATTTCTTTACTCCTAACTCTGTTGCTATCGTTGGCGCATCAGAACGCGAAAATAGTGTGGGCTATAGACTACTGCTTAACATGCAAGAAGCAGGCTTTAGCGGCGGACTTTATCCTATCAATCCTAAACATGAGCAATTATTAGGACTCAAAGCTTACCCTGATTTACATGCTGTTCCAGAAGACTTAGATCTAGTGGTCATCGCCACACCCGCACCGACAGTGCCCTGCATATTGCGACAATGTGGTGACAAAGGTGTTAGTTCAGTCATTATCATCAGCGCTGGTTTTGGAGAGCTAGGCGCAGAAGGCCAGCGTTTACAACAAGAGATACTAGGCATTGCCCATCGCTACAGCATTCGTATTATTGGCCCTAATTGCCTAGGCGTCATACGTCCTAGTGGCCAATTGAATGCTACCTTTGGTGATGGTATTGTTAAAGATGGAAGTCTTGCCTTGTTATCGCAATCAGGCGCTGTCTGTACAGCTATATTAGATTGGGCAAAAGTTCAGGACATAGGCTTTTCCACCGTGGTTTCTATGGGTGGTGCAGCTGATATTGATTTTGGTGAAGTCTTAGATTATCTAGCCACCGACAGTAAAACCACCGGCATCTTAATGTATGTCGAAGGCATACGCGATGCCCGACGCTTTTTAAGTGGCCTTAAAGCCGCTGCACGTTTAAAACCGGTGATCCTGATAAAGTCTGGTCGCCACGAAGCTGGCTGCAAAGCCGCCATGTCTCATACCGGCGCGATGGTGGGCGGCGACAAGGTCTTCGATGCAGCCATTGCTAGAGCCGGTGTAGTTAGAGCCTATAGCATTACCGAGTTATTTTCTGCCGCCAGAGTGCTAGCGAATAATTATGTGGTCAAAAAAGATCACCTAGCTATTATTACCAATGCCGGCGGTCCTGGTGTGATGAGTACCGATCGCGCCGAAGATGTAGGCATACAAATGGCTCAATTAAATCCTACCAGTTTAGAAAGTTTAAATGCTGTATTACCGCCGCATTGGTCTCACGCCAATCCTATCGACATTTTAGGGGATGCCACGGCTGATCGATATCGGCAAGCCTTAGAGGTCTGCATTAACGACGACAATATTGATGGCATCTTAGTCATATTAACGCCCCAAGCCATGACCGAACCCACCTTAGTCGCTGAATATATTATTGATGGCGCCAAGACTAGCCATAAACCAGTGCTAGCGTCTTGGACCGGAGGAGCTAAAGTACAGGCGGGGCGTGATTTATTTGCAAACAGCAAAGTCGCGCACTTTAATACCCCTGAAACAGCAGTCGATGCCTTTGCTTTTTTAGCCAATTATGCAGAAAATCAAATCCTGCTTAAACAAATCCCAACAGTAACGGATGAACTCGCCCAGCCCGATGTTGCAGGCGCACGCTTAATTATTGAACGCGTCCTTTCAGAAGGTCGCCAAGTATTAACCGCACAAGAATCTAAAGCCATTTTGGCCGCCTTTAATATCCCCGTCACTCAAACCATCAGTGTTGCTAGCGCAAAAGACGCTATGATTGCCTCAGAAACCTTACGTTTCCCGGTCGTTTTAAAAGTGAATATGGCTGAGTTCAGCCATAAATCTGATATAGGCGGCGTTAGGCTCAACATAAACAGCGTTCAAGAAATTTCTAAACACTACACTGAGATGGAAGCAGCCATTAAACTCACACATCCTGAGATCACAACGGTAGGTATGACCGTTGAACCCATGTTTAAAAGCGCTAGTGGCAGAGAACTGATGATAGGCGTAGTAAGAGATCCCGTGTTTGGTCCGGCGATTAGTTTTGGTTTAGGTGGGACTTTGGTAGAAATCCTACAAGATAATGCCGTTGCCCTACCCCCACTTAACAGCTATATGGTTGAGCAACTCATTGCCAAAACCAAAGCGGCCAAATACTTAAAGGCATTTCGACAATTACCCCCCGCCAACACAAAAGCTCTAATTGAAGTACTGCTGAATGTCTCAACCATGGTCAGCGAATTACCAGAAATCTTAGAGTTGGACATTAATCCTTTAATCGTTGATGAGCACGGTGCCATTGCCGTAGATGCTCGTATTAAAGCGCAGTTATGCAACCAACTCAGTCATTATGCCCACATGGCGATACATCCCTACCCTCATGAACTGATCTCACATCATCAATTAAGCAATGGCATTAATATCTGCATACGTCCCATACGTCCCGAAGATGCCGACTTAGAAACCAACTTTCACAGTCGTTTGTCAGATCGCACTAAATACTTTCGTTTTATGCAAGCCTTGCATGAACTAACCCCAGAAATGATCGTGCGCTTTACACAAATTGATTATGACCGAGAAATGGCTTTTATTGCCATTACCGAAGATGAACACAAAATCACTGAACTCGCCGTAGGACGTTACCTAACCAATCCCGACGGTCAATCCGTCGAATTTGCACTAGTGGTAGCTGATGATTGTCATAATCTAGGCATAGGCACACGCCTGATGACCAGCTTAATGCAATCAGCCAAAACCAAAGGCATGTTATTTTTTGAAGGTGAAGTACTGGCCATCAACCAACCCATGCTATCGCTAGTTAGTAAGCTAGGTTTCAGCATAGAAGCCATTGCCCAAAATCAAGACATCGTCAGAGTGGTAAAAGATTTAAGACTAGCTTGATAATATTAATGGGCATTTAAAAATCTAAGCCCTAGTAGAGAAGATGCTTGCTAGTGGTTAATCGGCCGATGCCGGTCGGGGTTTGTAACCCCGTCCTTTACGTTTAGATGCCTCAATAACTTTCGAAACGTTAAACGTAAAGGACGGGGTTACAAACCGCGTCCCGCTTCAGTTCCGGTAGGGATTTACGTAAGACTTTCCACTGGAATGACGATTTGGTTAATAACAGCGACTTTATGGTTGCGGACTTTTTTGTAATTTTAAGGTTTGTTGAATTTGCTTTAATTCACTAGCTGGCATTTTACTAATATGCTTTTTCACTAGCTCAGGCATCTCTATCATTTTGGCATTGCCAAATTCCATCAATTCCTTAGGACTTAAATTATTAAGCTGCTGTTGAACTAAGCCAGAAAGTTGAGTGCGTTGCTCTGGCTTCTGTCTGGCGTCAATTATCTTGTCCGGTTCGCGTCAATTACCCTGTCCGGTTTTTAGTTAAAAACTAGCTTAGTTTTTGATGCTTTGTTTTTTTCGATAACTTTCTCCTTCTATTTCAATAATCGTGG
>Ga0209697_10006933_pt1 | contig 13494 bp, 10 predicted proteins | sample AliMusrvi5mmetaG_FD_184115 | JGI IMG/M metagenome (GOLD analysis project Ga0209697, IMG submission 184115) | Freshwater lake bacterial and archeal communities from Alinen Mustajarvi, Finland, to study Microbial Dark Matter (Phase II) - Alinen... | ecosystem: Environmental > Aquatic > Freshwater...
CGAGCGGCCAGAGGCATCCACCAGGGTGAACAATTCCAATCCCACCGCCAGCTTGCCCGCATCGTTCAATGTCTCCTTCAACTCCGCCGACACCCCCTGCAAGGGCCGCGGATTCTTCACCGCCCGTTGCAAGCGCCGGCGCAACCACCCGTGATCCACCTCCGGAAACGCGCTGCGCAGCAAATCCAGAATCATGTCCGCCTCGGCCGGGCTCAACTGGTCATCCAGCGTCGCAAACGCCGCAAACGCGTCCACCAACATCCCCACATGCGCGTCGGTGCCCGGCCGCAACGCCCGCAGCCGCCCAATCCCCGGAATCGTCCGCAACCAAGCCCAGCGCATCCACCGCGGCGGAATGAACTTCAGATCCTTGCCGTGAAAATGCCAGGCCACGCCCCCATCCATGGCAGAGCTTGCACCCGCCCGCAAGACCTCCGCAAAAAAGGGGTTTTCTTTTTGCATCCCTCGCTTACCATCCCTCACCCCCATCAGGGCAGATTGACCCGTCCACCATGTCCGACCAACCGACCCCCCCTCCGAACAACACCCCCAACCGCAGCGCAGGCGATGCTGGCGGCTTCAACTGGCGTCTGTTGATTTTGCTTTCCGTGGCCAGCCTCATCCTCGGGCTTGCCTTCTTCAACAACCCGCTGTCGGGCAATCCCGTGAAATCCCTCAGCTACTCGGAGTTTCGCGCCTTTTGGGACGAAGGTCGCGTCCTCGTGGATGACCCCAAACACCACCCGCTCAAGGTCATCACCACCGACACCTCCTACGATGCCGAAATCAACGGCTGGCTCGCCCCGGATGTCCAGAAATCCGAGAGTTCCGAGGAAAAAACCTCCAGCTTCCGCGTCCCGATCAACCTCAGCCTCCAAAAGGACGAAATCAATTCCATCCTCGGAGACAAGATCCGCATCGAGGCCAAACCGGTTGCCGGCCAACCCGCCGCCAAGCCCGGCCCCGAAGTTCCGGTCGAAGAGGCGGCCGCCGGCGAAACGCTCTCGCTGCCCGAGTTTCGCAAGGCCCTCGCCCTCGGCCAAGTCCAAATCAAGGACGCCTCCAATCCGCTGCGCATCCTCACCGCCGCGGACAACTCCCAAGCCGTCATCGTCGGCATCCGCAAGGTCACCACCAACCTCATTCCCAAGAAAAACGCTGACGGCAAGGAACTTCCCCCCACGGCCTTCACCGTCCCCGTGTCGGTGCCCATCCTCAACGACGACCTCAAGCAACTCCTCAAGGACAAGGCGATCTATGAACGCCACAAGGACTATCTCGGCGGGGCCATCGTCACTTTCCTGCCCGTCCTGCTCATCTTGCTGCTGCTGTTCTTCCTGTTCCGCCAGCAAATGAAATCCGCCGGACGCGGGGCCATGTCGTTTGGTAAAAGCAAGGCCCGCCTGCTGGCGCTGGACCGCGTCAAGGTGACCTTCAAGGATGTCGCCGGCATTCAGGAAGCCAAGGAAGAACTCTGCGAAATCGTCGAGTTCCTGCGCGACCCCCGCAAGTTCCAGAAACTCGGCGGCTCCATCCCCAAAGGCGTCCTCATGGTCGGCGCTCCCGGCACCGGCAAGACCCTGCTGGCCCGCGCCATCGCCGGCGAGGCCGACGTCCCGTTTTTCTCCATCTCCGGCTCGGATTTCGTCGAAATGTTCGTCGGCGTCGGCGCGTCGCGCGTCCGCGACATGTTCGAACAAGGCAAAAAACACGCCCCCTGCCTCATCTTCATCGATGAAATCGACGCCGTCGGCCGCCACCGCGGCCATGGCATGGGTGGCGGTCACGACGAACGCGAGCAAACCCTCAACCAATTGCTCGTTGAAATGGACGGTTTCGACACTCAGGAAGGCGTCATTATCATCGCCGCCACCAACCGCCCGGATGTCCTCGACCCCGCGCTGCTGCGCCCCGGCCGCTTCGACCGCCAGGTGACCATCTCGCTGCCCGACGTCAACGGCCGCGAGGAAATCCTGCGCGTCCACGTCAAGAAAATCAAACTCGCCGCCGGGGTCGATCTGTCCAAGATCGCCCGCGGCACCCCTGGATTTTCCGGTGCCGAACTCGCCAATCTGGTCAATGAAAGCGCCCTGCTGGCCGCCCGCCGCGGTCTCAGTGCCGTGACCCTCGACGAAATGGAGGAGGCCCGCGACAAAGTCCGCTGGGGCCGCGAACGCCGCTCGCTTGCCATGTCCGAAAAGGAACGCATCGGCACCGCCTGGCACGAGGCCGGCCACGCCTACCTCAACATGGTGCTGCCCCACACCAGCCCGCTGCACAAGGTCACCATCATCCCCCGCGGCCCCTACCTCGGTGCCACCATGTATTTGCCCGATGGCGACAAGTACTCGATTCAAAAGAAGGAGGCCCTGTCCAGCCTCGTGGTCACCATGGGCGGTCGCATTGCCGAAGGCTTCCACAGTGATGACGTGTCCAACGGCGCCTCCGGCGACATCCGCCAGGCCACCGCGCTGGCCCGCAACATGGTCTGCGAATGGGGCATGAGCGAAAAACTCGGCATGATCGAATACGGCGAGGGCGACGCCCCCATCTTCATCGGCCGCGGCGATACCGGACGCCATCCCAACTACAGCGGCCACACCGCCAAGCTCATCGACGAGGAAATCAAGTTCTTCATCGACGACGCCTTCCGCCAAGCCAGCGAGATCCTCACCGGCGCTCGCGACAAGATCGAAGTCATCGCCCTCGCGCTCCTCGAGTATGAGACCCTCGACGCCTCCCACCTGAGCGACCTCATCGACTTCGGCGTCATGCGCAACCCGCCCAACGTGCCCAAGCCGCCGCCCGTCCCCGACGAACTGCGCAAAAAGCCAACCAAGAAAACCGCCGAGGAAAACCAACCCGAAGACCACGGCCCAATCCCCGGCGTCGTCGGCGCCCCAGCCTAGAAAAAAACCAAGCCGCGGTCTGTGACCGTCGCAGCGCACGGAGATCATTGTAGCTGAAGCGCATCTCTTCGGCTTCGCGCCCACAGAGAGCAGCTACGGTTCCGCGTGCGCCAGCCTTGTGGCGGCCCGCGCGCCTAGACTCAGACATCCTGACCCCAGCCGGAAAATGGTCGAATTCAGGGAAGTTGAATGAACCGAATCGAATCCGGGCAGGATGCCCGGACCACCGTGGCGCGGGCATCCTGCCCGCAGCCAAGCTGATAATTGGCTCATTCAATTTCCTTCGAGTTCAGGATGTCTGAGACTCCTTGGCCGATTGTCTCCGCCGCCTGCGCCGCCCTTTTTTGTCGGTCAGGAGAAAATCTATCGGGTCACCGAGGGACCGCGCCGCGCCATTTCTTTGCCACCGTCGGTTGCCGCGTCCACCAAGATTTTTCTCAGTGAATGGTCTTGGCAAAGGCACCCGGTTGGATATTTTCGCTGCCAAGGACGCTTCCCATGGATTCGTCGATACGCACCTGTCCCGTAATCAAACCTGCCGTGTCGAGCCTAACGGCTAGGTCGGTTCGTGGGAGGTTTCGCAATATCGTCCCCTCGTCCCGCCGCACCACCCTTTCTCCCGCCTTTCGATCCCCAATTTGGCTTTCTTATGTGCGCCAACCCCACCAGCGATTTCCAAGCGATAGGACCGGATTACGGAATTCTGACGCTACGCCTCACATCGTCTGGACAATGGGACCGGTCGCTGACCACGGCGTTGGAATGGCTGTCCAAGGAACCCGAGAATCTGCGCGGACACCGGGTGGCGGCCCAATCCCTGATCAATCTCGAACGCACGGCCGAAGCCAAGAAGCATGTTCAAACGGTTCTGGCAGGTAATCCCAACGATGATTTTGCACATCGGCTCATGGCCATGGTTGAATACAAGGCAGGCAACTTCCGCGCCGCCGATCAATCCATTCGTAAAGCTATGCTTCTTATGCGAATCGCTCCGGCCTCTATGACGACCTCGTGGAATTCTTTGAGAAATCCTAAGCTGCATCGTAGCGGCGGTCTGTGCCCGTCGCACCGCATGCTGAAGCCCTCTCTTTAGCTACGACGCTCACCCAGCGCCGCTTCAATCGTCACATGCTCTCGTGGCTGGACCCATCCTCGCGGCACTCCCACGGAAAGAACGGGTTCATCGGGTTGCTTCTGACTTACGCTCGGATGGGCCAATCGGCAAGGGAAACCATTGGCGAGGATGACTGTCCTACAGAAACGGCCTTTCCAAGGCAGGCGGTCGGCCGCTAGGTGGAGGCATGCGCTACACGATAGGACTTGACTACGGCACCAATTCGGCGCGGGCCCTGGTGGTCGATTGTGCTGACGGCCGCGAAGTCGGCTCCGCGGTGGTGGGCTATCCGTCGGGGCACCAGGGAGTTCTGCTGGATCCGGCAGACCACCATTTGGCGCGGCAGAATCCGGCGGATTACCTGCGGGTGTTGGAGGAGGCCACGCGGGGCGCGCTGGCGGCAGCACACGCGGCGGACGCGGGCTTTTCCGTCGCGCAGGTCATCGGCATTGGCATGGACGGGACCGGATCAAGCCCGCTGCCGGTGGATTCTAACAACGTGCCGCTGGCCTTGGCCGCGGCGTTTCGTGACAATCTCGCCGCGCAATGTTGGTTATGGAAAGACCACACCGGCATCCCCGAGGCGGAGGCGATCACAGCCATGGCCAAACGCCTGCGCCCACATTATCTGGCGAAAATCGGTGGCACCTATTCGTCGGAGTGGTTCTGGGCGAAAATCTGGCATTGCCTCAAGACCGATCCGGCGGTGTTTGCCGCGGCGTTTTCATGGGTCGAGTTGTCAGATTATGTGCCCGCGGTGCTGTGTGGCGTGTGCGACCCGCGGCAGATCCGCCGCGGTGTGTGCATGGCCGGACACAAGGCAATGTATGCCGACGACTGGGGCGGCCTGCCCGACACGGAGTTTCTAACAGCCTTGGACCCGCAGCTCGCGGCCTTGCGCGGGCGCTTGTACGACACCGCCTACGACGCCTCGGTTCCGGCCGGCATGCTGTGTGCGGAATGGGCCGCCAAACTCGGCCTGCCGGTGGGCATCCCCGTGGCCATCGGCGAAATGGACGTCCACTATGGCGCGATCGGCTGCGGGGTGAGCGAGGGCACGTTGGTCAAGGTCATCGGCACCTCCACCTGCGATTGCGGGGTCATCGCCGCCGACAAGCAACCTGCCGACATTCCGGGCATCTGCGGCATCGTCAAGGGCGCGATCCTGCCCGGTTTCTACGGCATCGAGGCCGGACAGTCCGCGGTGGGTGACATCTTCAAGTGGTGGGTCGAAGTCGTGTGCGGTGGAGACAACGCCCTGTTCCAGGTTCTAACCGGAGAGATCGCGGCGATGAAACCCGGCCAGAGCGGCCTGCTCGCGCTGGATTGGAACAATGGCAATCGCACCATCCTGGTGGACCAGCGGCTCAGCGGCCTATTGTTAGGGCAGACCCTGCACACCACCCGTGCCGAGATCTACCGCGCCCTGATCGAAGCCACCGCGTTTGGCGCGCGGGCCATCCTCGAACGGCTCAAGGAGTATGGCGTGCCGGTGGCGCGCATCGTGTGCTCCGGCGGCATCGCCGAAAAGGACCCGGTGCTGATGCAAATCTATGCCGATGTGACCGCTTGCGAGATGTCGGTTTCCCGCTCGGCGCAAAGTTGCGCGCTTGGCGCGGCCATCGGCGCCGCGGTGGTCGCCGGCGCCTATCCGGGATTTGCCACCGCTCAGGCCGCCATGACCGGAGTGAAGGAACATGTCTATCAACCCGACCCGGCCGCCGCCGCCACCTATGACAGGATATATGCCCTCTACCGCCAGACCCACGATGCCTTCGGCGGCGTGACCGCCTCCGCGGCCCTCGGCAATGTCATGAAAGACCTGCTGGCCATCAAACAGGCAGCCCAGGCATGTTAGAGAAACCCATTCCGCCCTCATTCCACAACTAACAGAAAAGATGACCTAACATCATGCCCTCCCCTTCCCTTCCCGAAGTCTGGTTCATCACCGGATCGCAACATCTTTACGGCCCCGCCGCTCTCCAACAGGTGGCCGCCAACTCGCAACATGTCGTCGCTGCCCTCAACGCAAGCGGCTCGCTACCATGCAAGCTGGTGTTCAAGCCGGTTCTAACCACGCCGGATGAGATCACCCGCCTGTGCCTGGACGCCAACTCCGCGCCCCAGTGCGTCGGACTGGTGGCATGGATGCACACGTTCTCGCCGGCCAAAATGTGGATCGCCGGCTTGCAGGCGCTGCGCAAGCCGCTGGCCGATTTGCACACCCAGTTCAACCGCGATCTGCCCTGGGCCAGCATCGACATGGATTTCATGAACTTGAACCAGACCGCCCACGGCGGCCGCGAGTTCGGTCATATCGGCGCGCGTCTGCGCATGCCGCGCAAGGTCATCGTCGGCCACTGGCAGGATCCGGAGGTCGCCCAGCGGCTCGCCGCGTGGATGCGCGTCGCCCGCGCCTGGCAGGCCGGGCAAACGCTCAAGATCGCCCGCTTCGGAGATAACATGCGCCAGGTGGCGGTGACCGAAGGCGACAAGGTATCCGCGCAGATGCGCTTCGGTTGGGCCGTCAATGGCTATGGCGTCGGCGACCTCGTGGCCCATCTCACCGCCGCCAGCGATGCCGCGGTGGACGCGCTGTGCGCCGAATACGATGACACCTACACCGTTGCGGCACCGCTGCGGGCGGGCGGTGAGCGGCGCGCTTCGTTGCGCGACGCCGCGCGCATCGAGTTGGGACTGCGCTCGTTTCTAACGGAAGGTGGGTTTGATGCCTTCACCACCACGTTTGAGGACTTGCACGGCTTGACCCAACTGCCGGGGCTTGCGGTGCAACGCCTGATGGCCGACGGCTATGGGTTCGGCGCGGAGGGCGATTGGAAGACCGCCGGCTTGCTGCGGGTGATGAAAGTCATGGCCGACGGCCTGGCCGGAGGCACCTCGTTCATGGAGGATTACACCTATCATCTCGACCCGGCGGGTGTCTTGGTGCTCGGCGCGCACATGTTGGAAATCTGTCCCTCAATCGCCGCGGGAAAATCGTCGCTAGAGGTTCATCCGCTAGGCATCGGCGGCAAACAGGACCCCTGCCGCTTGGTTTTCGATGGCGCCGCCGGCCCCGCGGTCAACGCGTCACTGGTCGATCTGGGCAACCGCTTCCGCCTGCTGGTCAATGAGGTCGAGTGCCTGCCGCCCGCCCAGCCGCTGCCCAAGCTGCCGGTCGCCCGCGCGCTGTGGCACGCCCAACCGGACCTCAAGACGGCCACGGCCGCGTGGGTCCTGGCCGGCGGCGCTCATCACACGGTACTTTCGCTTGCATTGGCCACCGAACATCTGGAAGACTTCGCCGAGATCGCGGGCATTGAACTGGCCGTGATCGACTCAGACACGCGCCTGCGCTCATTTAAGGACCAACTCCGCAACTCCGACCTCTACTATCACCTCGCCCAGGGCATCCGGGGCTAACATCCATCACTTCCGCAATGCCATCCTATCGCTCCATCCAGGAAGAATGCTGCGAAGCCAACCGCTCGCTGCCCGCAACCGGGCTGGTCGATCTGACGTTCGGAAACGTCAGCGTGGCCGACCGCGACCTGGGTGTGTTTGCGATCAAACCCTCGGGCGTCGAGTATGCCAAACTGCGGCCCGAAGATATGGTAATCGTAGATTTTGAAGGCAGGGTAGTGACCGGCTCGTTGCGGCCGTCTTCGGACACCGCGACGCACCGACGCCTGTTGCTCGCCTTCGAGGGCATCCGCGCGGTGGTCCACACCCACTCGCGCCATGCCGTGGCCTTCGCCCAGGCCGGCATGGACATCCCCTGCCTCGGCACCACCCACTGCGACTACTTCAACGGCGCGGTGCCGGTGACCCGCGCACTGACCCCCGAGGAAGTGGCCGGCGATTACGAATGGGCAACCGGCAACGTGATTGTCGAGCGCTTCGCGGGGCTCAAGCCGCTGGAGGTGCCGGCCGTGCTTGTTAGAAACCACGGTCCCTTCGCATGGGCCGCCAGCGGTGCCAAAGCCGTGGAAACCGCCCTGGCCTTGGAAATCGTCGCCGACCTGGCGCTCAAAACCCTCGCGCTCAACCCACATTCGGCCGCCGCGCCGGCATGCTTGTTAGATAAGCACTTCTGCCGCAAGCACGGACCCGCCGCCACTTACGGCCAGCCGGGCTGACCCACCTCGAACATTCCCCCCGAAACACACCACGCCAACATGCAACTCCATCTATCGAACACCCCGCTGGCCGCCGTCACCAGCCACATGGCCGGCATCGACTGGCTGATGATCGCCGCCTATTTCTCCGTCCTGCTGTGTGTCGCCTGGTGGGTTGTTAGAAAGAACAAGGACACCGCCACCGACTATTTCCTGGCCGGACGCAATCTCGGCTGGTGGGTCATCGGCGCCTCGATCTTCGCCTCCAACATCGGCTCCGAGCACATTGTCGGACTCGCCGGCTCAGGTGCCAAGGACGGCGTGGCGCTGGCCCACTATGAGCTTCACGCTTGGTGCCTGCTGGTGCTCGCCTGGGTGTTCGTACCGTTTTACATGCGTTCGCAGGTGTTCACGATGCCGGAGTTCCTCGAACGCCGCTTCTCGGTGGGTTCGCGCTATGTGCTCTCGATCGTGTCCATCATCACCTTCATCCTATCGAAAATAGCGGTGGGCATTTTCGCCGGCGGCATCGTCTTCGGCACCTTGCTGCCGGAAGTGCAAATCACCATTGGCAACACGGTCATCGACAGCTTTTGGATAGGCTCAATCGCAGTAATTCTGCTGACAGGCTTGTACACGGTGATCGGTGGCATGCGCGCGGTCGCCTACAACGACGCGGTGCAAGTGGTCGTCCTGATAGGCGGCTCGGCCGTGCTGACGTTCTACGGCTTGCACAAGTTGGGCGGCTGGGGCGAGTTGCGCCACGTCTGCGGCTCGGACATGTTCAACCTGTGGAAACCGCTGGTGCCGGTGGGCCAGACCGCCTCGTGGGCGCCGATCAAGGAACTCGACGCCTCGGGTGCCGTTGTCAGGCAGGCGTGGTATTTTAATAACAACTTCCCCTGGCTCGGCATGGCCATCTGCGCGCCGGTCATCGGCCTGTGGTACTGGTGTACCGACCAGTACATCGTGCAGCGCGCGCTGGGTGCGCCGAACCAGAAGGTCGCCCGTGAGGGCAGCATTTTTGCGGCGTTTCTCAAGCTGTTTCCGGTGTACCTATTCATCATCCCCGGCCTGATCTGTTATGCCCTGGTCAAGCAGAACGCGATTCCTGAAATGACTGCTGCCTTCCATGAAAAGGGCTCGCAGGGTGCCTTCCCGATGATGGTCCAATACCTCTTGCCGGCCGGCTTGCGCGGCATCGTCGTCGCCGGACTGCTCTCCGCGCTGATGGGTTCGCTCGCCGGCGTGTTCAACGCCTGCTCGACCCTCTTCACGGTGGACATCTATGAAAAGCTGCGGCCCACGGCAAGCCAGTCGGAATTGGTTAGAATGGGCCGCCTCGCCACGGCAGTGATGGTGGTCATCGCGCTGGTTTGGATCCCGGTGGTCAAGGGCGCTAATGGCTTGTATGAATATCTCCAATCGGTGCAGGGCTATCTGGCACCACCGATTTTCGTGGTGTTTTTCTTTGGCGTGTTCTGGAAGCGCCTCAACAAGCAGGGCTGCTTCTGGGCGATGGTCGTCGGTTTCATTGTCGGCATCTTCCGCATGGCGGTGGACACCCCGATCACCCTCGGGCTGTTCAAGGAGTATCCCACCGGCTCGCTTCTGTGGATCGTCAACAACATCAACTTCCAGTATTTCAGCATCCTCATCACCGTCGTGTCGGCGGTGGTGATGGTGGTTGTGAGTTATTTAACCGCAGAACCCGACCAGCCGCAAATCCAGGGTCTGACGTTTGCCACGGCCAGCGCCGACGACAAGGCGCAGACCCGCGCGAGCTGGAACTGGATGGATGTGGTGGGCTCGCTGGTGATCCTCGCCTTCATCCTCGGCGCCTATCTCTATTTCACGGGCTGAGTCATGAGCAAACACATCGTGGTTCTGGGCGGCGGCGTGATCGGGCTGGCGGTTGCGGAGGCTTGCAGCCGCCGCGGGCATCGGGTGACCTTGATTGAACAACATGGTGAACAGCGCAGCGGTTGCTCGTATGGCAACGCGGGCATGGTGGTGCCCAGTCATTTCGTGCCGCTTGCGGCACCCGGCATGGTGGCCATGGGCCTCAAATGGATGTGGAATCCCGAGTCGCCGTTCTATATCAAACCGCGGCTGGATCTCGACTTGCTACGCTGGGGCCTGCGCTTCGTGCGGGCCGCCACGCGCGCCCATGTGGAGCGCTGCGCGCCGCTGTTGCGCGACTTGCACCTGGCCAGCCGCCAGGCCTATCAGCAACTTGCAGCGCAAGGCGAGGACATCGGCTTGGTGAGCAAGGGCCTGCTGATGCTGTGCAGGGAATCCCACACGCTCGATGAGGAAGCCGCGATGGCAGCCCGGGCGCGAGCCCTCGGCGTGCCGGCCGAGGTGTTGGATGCCGCCGCCACCGCCCGCCTCGATCCGGGAATTACGATGGACATCGTAGGTGCCGTCCACTACCCGCTGGACTGCCACCTGATCCCGGAGCGTTTCGTTGCCTTCCTGCAACGGCGCGCCGGCCAACAAGGGACCCGCTTTCTTTGGAACACCCGCGTCGAGGGTTGGAGCCGTGACTCCGGCAGACTCCGCGCTGTGCGCACTTCCGCCGGCGAAATCGAGGCCGACGAGTTTGTCATCTGTGGCGGCGTGTGGTCCGACGGCATGATTCGCGAACTGGGCCTGTGCCTGCCGACGCAGGCCGGCAAAGGCTACAGCGTGACCCTGCCAAACCCGGTCGAGCTGCCCGCGTTGTGCTCCATTCTAACAGAATCTCGGGTGGCCGTCACGCCGCTGGGCACCAGCCTGCGCTTTGGCGGCACCATGGAAATGAGCGGCACCTCCGAAACCGTCAGCCCGCGCCGCGTCGAGGGGATCCTACGGGCGGCCTCTCGCTATTTCCCTAACTTCAAGCGCTCCCACTTCGACGGCCTCACCCCCTGGCATGGCTTGCGCCCGTGCTCGCCCGATGGCATGCCCTATCTCGGCCGCAGCGCCGCCGCACCCAATCTGTTAGTCGCCACCGGCCATGCCATGATGGGCCTGAGCCTCGCCCCGGTCACCGCCGCCATCGCCGCGCGACTCCTCGACACCGAAGCGCCCGGCTTCGACCTGCACCTCCTCAGCCCCGATCGCTTCGCGTGAGCAAGAGATGAAGAGATACAGCGTGGAGCCGATTTCCAGGGCGTCCGCCAGCAATCGTGGGTTGAACGCGATCAAGGGCGGGTTGCCCTGGATTTCCACGGGCACGCGCAACACGGCGGCGTTGGATACCGAGCGCTGGGTGGTCTGCATGACCCAGCGGAGGCTCGTGGCATCCTTGATCGCACCCAGTATCAGGCTTCTGACCCTGACCATTCCCGGCCCACTGCCAAGAAAGTCAGGCCTTAGCGAAACCATCGCGATTTCAACATGATCCATAGACTTGAGAGGGGTATTGAAGCGTTCGATTTTTGTGCATGCCTGCTTGATCGCGGCTAGGGGTGCCAGGCTGCCCTTGGTTCCGTTCGGCCCGGCAACCAGGGATGAAGGAGGATTTTCAAAATCTGAATTCATTGATCCAAGGTAGTTCGAACCTTCCAAAGGATATGGTGGAGCACATGAAGGCGTGCTGCGATGAACTCCATACTGCCGAGCCGGACATGGAGGCGGTTAGGGCGTGTGCCCATAGCGCAGCAAGGATTCTGGAACCTGTTCTGGATCATTGGCTTTTCCGTAAGTTCTGGGGGAGGTTGCGCGTCATCGAATTCAAGCAGGCATTGACCGAGCGCTTAGAAAAGTTGCATTCCGATAACGATGATAATGATGTCGATAACGAGTACCATAACCCGTACGACTTCTCTATTCGCACCCTGGAGATTGCCGTCGCGCAATAGTGCGTCACGCAGGCCACGCTCGATCCATTCCGGACTTTCGCCGGGGCCTTGGGCAATCAGGCGCGCCTTGGCTTTGGCGATGAAGGCTGCGGTTTCACCGAACCTTTCCTGGCACGCTTGCGCGTGGAGTTTTTTTTAGCGTCCCGCCCTTCGTCGCCGGTGGATGATTCGGCAGCCCGCAGGGCGAGAGTGTGTGGATGTTGAGTTGCCCGAGTTGCGCGGTGAGTTGGCCGAATAGTTTGGCATTGTCGATGTCCTGGCGCAGTTGGGCGGCCTGGGTGACGCGCATGCGTCGGCTGAGGTTGCGGCCGTCATGCCAGCACTGGTACTTGAAGTATGGGCCGCGGCGCACTATGCCCTTGCCGCCGGCGTCCGGGTGTTCGCGGTATTCCTCGGCAAGGGTTCCAGGTTGCATGGTGGTGATGACGGCGATTCGGAGATAGCCTTTCCTGACACGCCGGCTGAAGCCAGAGTTCCTCGCAACGGCGGCCGGAGTCCGCCGCTGTCCTTGAAACTTATGGTTGCCGGACCGCTGCCGGAAGCGTAGGCTTGCGGCAGATAGCACCAACCAAAATCCAAATGCAACGATCTGATCGGCTTTTCGAGCTGTCCTTGTGGGTGGTTACCCCACCGGGACGCCGATGCCGAGGCTTTGCGTTGGTCATCACTCTCGCGCTCTTGGTGTTACTCACGTTGCTGGTCGTGGGACTGTTGGGCCTGTCGGCGATTGCGTTGCGCGCCTCGCGCCAATCCCAGGCGGTGGCCATGGCGCAAGCCAACGCCCGCCTGGGCATGATGCTCGCCCTCGGCGAAGTGCAAGCGTCGCTGGGCTCCGACCGCCGCGTTTCCGCACCCGCCGCAGCCGTGATTGCCAAAGTGAAGCAACCGCACCTCACCGGCGCGTGGGACTCGTGGCGCTGGGACCCCGCGAAATCCTCGTCACCGGCGTACTCCGAGAAAAGCGCGAAATTCCGCCGCTGGCTGGTATCCACCGCCAATTCCGACACCGCAAGAAATTTCGCCTTGCCCGCGGCCGACCCGACTGGCGAGTGCGTCGAATTGATCGGTCCGCTGAGCAACCAGGGCGTCGCCAACTCGGTTAGGGCGGCGACCCTTGCGATCATGGACCCCAAGCGCGTCGGGGGCGTGGCATGGGCGGTTTTCGATGAAAGCACCAAGGCGTCCATCGATCTGGCGGATCCCGCGAAGAAACCCGCCTTCGGCGAGGAAGTCGCCTCCCGCAACGCACCTAACCGATTCCGGGCGGACGCCGTCGATCCCGTCAAACTCGCCAGCCTCAAAACCCCAAAAAACCTCGTCACCCTCGACACCGCTGTCATTCCCGCCACTCCGGACAACGCCCCGGACTTGCGCAAGCGCTTTCATGACTTCACCACCACCCAAGCCACCAGAATCTTCAAGGCGAATCTTGATTTTTTCGATACTGTGACGTCGCTCATTCTGAACAGTACGAGCTTCATCATTGTTTGTGAGAGCCTCAAAAG
>Ga0209697_10006935_pt1 | contig 13492 bp, 13 predicted proteins | sample AliMusrvi5mmetaG_FD_184115 | JGI IMG/M metagenome (GOLD analysis project Ga0209697, IMG submission 184115) | Freshwater lake bacterial and archeal communities from Alinen Mustajarvi, Finland, to study Microbial Dark Matter (Phase II) - Alinen... | ecosystem: Environmental > Aquatic > Freshwater...
CTCCGGTCCTGTATCGGGGAGTCCAGGTCGGCAAGATCGTGGGCAAGACGCTTTCGGCGGACGAACGCAGCGCGGATCTCGTCGCCTCGATCAACCGTTCCAGCGCCGCTCTCCTGCGCGACAACACGCAATTCTGGGAGGCGGGCGGAGTGCGCGCCTCGCTCGGCTTCCTCGGCATTAAAATCCGGACCGGCTCGCTGCAATCGCTCGCCCTCGGCGGCATCGAGTTTTCCACTCCAAGCGGCAAGCCAGCCGGGGAAAGGATCACCCAGGGACACGTTTTCAAACTCAGCGACTCTCCGCCCAAAGACTGGATGAAGTGACGCCGCGCTGGAGCGACCCACAAGGCATTGGCGCGAAAACGGGATTTCTTGTAGCGGAACATGGAACATGTTTCGTCAAGGCGGTTGTCGCCAACCCGCGAAGTTTCAATTTGCGGTTTTGTTTGGTGGAAAATTCGGAGAGAGTGCGCCGATGCCATCCGCTCTGCGTTTTCTGCTCCTGATTGCCGCGGGCGTTGCGCTGATTGTTGGCGGGCTGGCGTGGTGGGTGCTGCGCACGCCGGAATGGGAGCGGGCGGTTCCGGTGTCGAGTGTTCTGCCGCACGAGCTGGCGGCGCGCTCCGGCTTCCCGCCCGCCGGTGCCCTCGAGTGCAAGGCCTGTCATCTGGCGGAGTTCAACGAGTGGGCAGCATCGCAGCACGGCCACGCGAACCGTTTGGTGAACCCGCTGCAGGACGGCCCGGCATTCAATCCCGCCCGCACTTTCCATGAGGGCTTGCTCACCACCGAGGTCTCGGAAAAGTGGAACCGCCTCACCGTGCGGCAGACCGGCCCAGAAGGGATCCCGTCGTTTCACCGCGCCGTAGCCGTGATCGGCGTCGAGCCTCTGGTCCAATACCTGACTCCATTTCCCGGCGGACGACTCCAGGTGATCAACCCGGCGTATGACCCAAAAACGGGCGACTGGTTCGATATTTACAAAGGCGAACCGCGCGGGCCGCACGAGTGGGGGTTCTGGAAAAACGGGGGGATGAACTGGAATTCGCGCTGCGCGTATTGCCACACGACCGGGTTCGAAAAGAACTACGCCGCCGCGACCGATTCCTACGCCTCGACATGGAAGGCGATGGGCGTTTCCTGCGAGCAGTGCCACGGGCCGCTCGACGGCCACGCGGCGAAACCGAAGGTGCCGGTGCGGCTCTCGGCCCAGCAAGCGATGGAGAGCTGTGCGGCCTGCCACGCGCGGCGCGAGGAGCTGACGGGCAAGTTCCATCCGAGCGAAAATTTCAACGACCACTTCCGGGTCACATTGCCAGACCTGAGCGACCTCTATTACCCGGACGGCCAGGTCCGGGACGAGGATTTCGAATTCGGGTCGTTCCTCACGAGCAAGATGGGCAAAGCGGGAATCACCTGCCTCGATTGCCACAACCCGCACTCGGGAAAGCTGAGGCTGCCGGTCGAGAACAACGCGCTCTGCCTGTCGTGCCACGCGCCGCCCGGCCAGCGCGGGGCGATCCCGATCCCCGACACGGCGGCGCACAGCCACCACAAGTTTGACAGCCCCGGCAACCGCTGCGTCGAGTGCCACATGCCTCACACGACCTACATGGCCCGCGATCCGCGACGCGACCACGGGTTCACGGTCCCGGATCCGTTGCTCACCAAGGAACTCGGCATCCCGAATTCCTGCAACCGCTGCCACGCCGATAAGAAGACCGACTGGTCGATCACCTGGATGCAGGAATGGTATAAAATGCAGCGGCCTTCCCGCGAGCGTGCCCGCCTCATCGGCCGCGCCCGGTCAGGCGATCCGAGCGTCTCGGGGCCGCTCATGGACTTTTTCAAATCCGAACAAAATCCCGCCTGGCGGGCCTCGCTGGTGCTGATGCTCGAAGGGCGCGAACAGGATCCGGCCGTCCAGAATTTCCTGGCCGCCGCAGCATCCGACGAGAGCCCGCTCGTCAGGGATGCCGCCGTGCGCGCCCTCGCGCAGGCTAGGCCGGATGTTTTGCAGAAGGCCGTTTCCGATCCGTCGCGGAATGTCCGTCTGAGCGCCTCGTGGCAACTCCTCATGGGCGGCCAGCCGGTTTCCGACGGCTCAAAAAGCGAGATCGCGAGATGGCTGGCCAACGGCGGCGACGAAGCCGGAGGCGCATTCCAGCAGGCTCGCCTTGCCGCCATCGAAAAGTGCCTGCCGGACGTCGATCGCTGGACCGCGCTCGCTGTCGCGCGCGATCCTTCTTCGGGAATGTTCCAGCAAGCCGCCCAGCTCATGTATCAGACCGACCACCTCCCGCAGGCGAAGTCGTTTTTCGAAAAATCGCTCGCTGCCGATCCCAAAAATGCGGATGCCTCCTACTCGCTGGCCCTGCTCGAAGCCGAGCTCGGCAACTCCCAGCGCTCGCTCGAACTCCTGCGCACCACCGTTTCGCTGGCCGCGGATTTCGGCCGCGCCTGGTATAACCTCGGCCTCGCGGAAGCCGCCTACGGAGACCTGCCGGCCTCCGCCAAGGCGCTGGAGAAAGCGGAATCTCTCCTGCCGCAGAGCCCGGATCCGGCCTTTGCGCTGGCCACAGTGCAGTTGCGGATGAACGACCCCGCGAAAGCCGCGGAATCCGCCCGGCGCGCTCTCGCCCTCGCCCCCAACCACCCCGGGGCGTCGGGACTGCTCAGGCAGCTCAGGCAGCCCCCAAGGTGAACTTTGGCCCGTCGCATCCGCGCCCCGATGACAGGGATGGAGGGGGATTTCATCCCGAAAACGGTGAGAAATTCTTTCAGAATTCCTCTACAAGAAACGCCGTTTTCGGGTTCACCCCTCTTCGGCGGGTTCGGTTTCTTCCTCCCCGTCGCCGAAGATGGCGGCGACTTCATCCTCCTCGGTGCTCCGCACGATGTAGATCCAGCCGTCCTCGGTGCGGAGCAGGTCGGTCCAGCCGGCCATCTGGAGGGCGAGGAGAAGTTTCCGGAGGCGTCCGGGGTTTGGGAACCAAGCACCCAGGGAATGAAGCGGGCAGCGTTTTTCGTGGAGATGTGGTGCAGGAGATCGAGGGCTTCGACCCGCTCGGAATGGCTCAGGCGGATGACCGCCGCCAATTGGTGTCCGACCCCAAACGTGAGCCGTGCCGGCAGCAGCAGGATGTCTCCGAGCAGGTGCCAGCCCACAATCGGGCGGTCGCTTGCGGGGTGGAAGCGGTGCAGCCGCTCATCCACCGCTGCCCAGACGAGGAGGACGAGGGCGGCGGCCATTGCCGCCGGATGGACCCATGCGGGAAGGCTCATCAGGCGTTCCCCGAGGAGAACCTCCTGCCCGTGGGCGACCGTGAGCGCGCCAAGAATCACGCCCACAAAAAGCCCGTAGGCAATCGTCCATCCCAGCCATGCGCCGACAAGGCTCAGCAGGGCGGCGACCACCGCATGCCGGTTGTGCGAGGAAACCCTCCGGAGGAACAGCGGGTTCACCGGTAGCCGTCCGGGTCGATGACCACGGCCTCGAACCCCGCGTGCTTCAATCCGGCTTCGATGTCCGCCGCCCTCCCCGCGAGCAGGGCCATTTCTTCGGAGGCAACCTGCAGCCTGGCGGTGACGGGAGGGCCTTCGAGGAACCGGACCCGGAAGATTTTGAACCCGAGCGAGCGCACGAATTCCTCGCCCTGTTCGACCATGGAAAGCGCCGCTCCGGTGACGCGCGTGCCGTGCGGGATGCGGGAGGAGAGGCAGGGCTGCGCGGGGGCATCGTGGGTGGGAAGCCCCAGCTCCCGCGAGACGGCGCGCACCTCGGCCTTGGTGAGCCCGGCCTCCCGGAGCGGGGCGAGAACTTGAAACTCGGCCGCCGCCCGCGATCCCGGACGGAGGTCCGCGCAGTCATCGGCATTTTCCCCGTAGGCGATCGCCCGGAATCCGCGGTCCCGCGCGATGTTCTCCAGGCGGGAAAAAAGCTCGGCCTTGCAAAAATAGCAGCGGTTCGGCGGGTTGGCGAGGTAGGCCTCGTTTTCAAACTCCGCCGTCTGGACGACCTCGACGCGGGCACCGATCCGTGCGGCGGTATCGAGCGCCTGCTGCAGGGCCGAACGCGGGAGGCTCGGGCTGTCGGCAATGGCCCCGAGGACGCGGTCTCCGGCGGCGCGCACCGCGAGGGCCAGAAGGCACGTGCTGTCCACCCCGCCCGAGTAGGCGACAATGAGCGGTGACCGGGCCCCGATCACCTCCTCCACGTCCCGGATTTTTTCTTCGAGTGTCACGGCTCAATACTTTCGGGGATCAGAAATTTGTGGATTGTCTGCATGGCGGATCAAAAAACGGTCCTTGATTTCAGAAAACGATTGCATTCTGGCGCGGGAAATCCAAATCTCAATCCTCAACAATTCATTCCAATGGCTGACGCAGCAAACAAATACCCAGAAAACGCAAACGGAAAATTCTACGTGGACGATCAATGCATCGACTGCGACCTCTGCCGCGAGACCGCTCCCGCAAATTTCCAGCGCAACGAGGACGGCGGCCACAGCTACGTTTTCAAGCAGCCGGAGACTCCCGAAGAAGAGGCGCTCAGCAAAGAGGCCATGGAAGGCTGCCCGGTCGAAGCCATCGGAAGCGACGGCGAGTAGATTAGAGGGTTTCGCGGACAGGGCTCCCGGATAGCAGCCCGAGGCATTATTTATGTCGAACGACACGCTCCGCCGCAGGGCGCTCGCCGAGTGGCGTGGGCTTGCAGAGCCCTCGCCGAGAGCCGACCGCTGTTCTTCGGTGGCGGACCTCTTGCAGAAGGTGATGCCGAAACTCGGGCTCGGGGAGAGGCTCGGCGAACAGCAGGTCACCGCCGCATGGCGCGATGTGGTCGGGGATTTTCTCGCGACCCATTCGCTGCCCGTGGGATTGAGCGCAGGAGTGCTCACCGTGCAGGTCGTCCAGCCCAGCGTCCGCTACGAACTCGACCGCAACTGGAAGCGGGACATCCTCACAAAACTCCAGGAACGGTTCGGCAAAAAGATCGTGCGCGATGTCCGGTTCCGGCTTTGAAGGCGGCCACTCTCTTTTTGGAGGGACCTGCCCCGTCTGGTCCGACTTGATCCACGGACGCCACGGCGTTCGTCCCTCCATTATCATCGGAAGTCTCAGCCCCTAGTCTCCTGTCAGACTATTGATTTACAGAAGTTGGCGGTCTTTTCGAGAATTCTGCCAGCGCTTGCTGACCAGACAAAGGGCTTTGGTTCGAGGTTCTGAGCGTCGAGGTAATCTCGGATCGCCGCACCCAGTCCCCCGACACTCACAAAGTTGCCGCGCCGGATAGCCTCGTTGGTGATGAGGGCAAAAAACCTTTCAGCTTGATTGAGCCATGAAGCGTGTGTCGGCGTGAAATGAAGATGACAGGGCGTCCTCTAATCTGAACTTCGAGGGATAAAAAAGACGGAGAGGCTCATCAATAGAGGGTTTGCGGGTATTTTGAACTTCCCGCTACTGGCTACTGATTGGTGAGGGAGCCAAGGAGGTCGAGGATTTTCTTTTGAAGGGGAGTGGGTTCGGTGTCCTGGTCCCAGCCGGGGGCAGAGGGGATTGCCGCCTCGCGCCCTCCACTTCCAGCGAGCAGGAGCTGGCCTGCGAGATCATTCTCGCCCAAACTTCCGGGCCACGCCTCTTCATCGGAGACCGCAACTTCGGCGTGTTTCGTATCGCGCAAACCGCTTTCCGTTCCGGCTCCCACGCCTTGGTGCGCATGACCGAGGGGCGCGCCCGCAAGCTCCTCAAGCACCCCCTCTCCTTGGGCGAGCATGTTGTCTCCTGGGCGCACTCCCGCCACGACAAGCTCCAGCCCAATCTTTGCGCCGATCCCATCCCCGGCCGACTGCTCGCCGTCAAACTCCAGCGCAACGGCTTCCGCACCCAGCGCCTCTTTCTGTTCACGACCCTCACGCCAACCGAACTCTATCCGCCTCTGGAACTCGCCCGGCTCTACGCCGTGCGCTGGCATGTCGAATTGAATTTGCGCTACCTCAAAACCCAGATGCACATGGAGCAGCTCGAATGCAAATCTGCGGAGATGGCAAAAAAAGAATGGCTCGCCGGCTTGTTGGCCTACAATTTGGTCCGCGCCTCCATGCTCTGTGCCGCTCTCCGGGCCAGGGTGCCCGCGCTGTCGCTTTCCTTTAGTTCCTCGTGCCGTCACTTGCTCAACTGGCTGGCGCGATGGAGCCAAAATTTACCGCATCGGGCCGGGGAGTGGGAAAAACTCTTGGATCTTATTGCCCGCTCCCGCCTGCCAAAGCGCTCCAAGCCTCGTCCTGCCGAGCCCCGGGCTCAACGTCACTTGCGCCAATCCTTTCCGCCCTTGATCGGCTCCAGAGCCGAAGCCAGAAAAAAGTTAATCGCTCAAAACCATGAATGCTAGTGGCATTGGGCGGGACGCCCGTGCCCCCTGTTTTTCGCTGGGAGCAGATCGTCTGTTTATTTCCAAGAGATGGTATGAATCAGCGGCACGCCCGCTCCCAGGTGCACAAGGTTGTGGCGCTGTGAAATATTTCTTTCCTCGTGTTTGGACTGGCATTCGGTGGGGTGATCCCGCTTGGGTCTGAACCTTCTGTTCAAAGCGATTTCCGCTCCGGCCATCAGCCGGGTCTGTTGGCGGGCGGATCGAACCAGCGACCGTGTTCGCGGATGAGGTTCACGAGCCGCCCGACCGCCTCGGCCTCGGGGATATTGAATTCGACCGCAGTTTTTCCGACGTAGAGGTTCACTTTGCCGGGAGCGCCTCCGACGTATCCGAAATCGGCATCCGCCATTTCTCCGGGCCCGTTGACGATGCAGCCCATGACCGCGATTTTTACGCCTTTGAGGTGGATCGTCGCCTCTTTGATGCGGGCGGTGGTTTCCTGCAGATTGAAAAGCGTGCGGCCGCAGCTCGGGCACGCGACGTAATCGGTTTTGAAAATCCGGACGCCTGCGGCCTGGAGGATATTGTAGGCGATCCGCAGCGATTGGCTGGGGGCTTCCTCTGCCTGCACGAGGATCGCATCGCCGATCCCATCGCACAGCAACGACCCGATGTTCGTCGAAGCCACCAGGAGATTGTTTAGAAAATCCCATTCCGGTTTCCGGTTTCCACTTTCCGCTTTTTCAAAGCTGTCCTTGAGCAGGATCGGGTGCCTCGGAGCGACCCGCGCGGCCAGCATGCGGAAGGCGGGGATCACATCCAGCTCGCAGCCGTCCGGGATCGTGACAAGCCGGGGTTGCGGAGAAGTATTTACCGAAGCAACCGCCGCATCATCGCGGGGATCCATTTCGAGAAGGCCGGCGTCCTCGAAGACGATCTCCGGCTGGAAATCGCCGAGCGCGGAAAGTTTGTGGGAGAGCTTGTCGTAGGTCGCGCGGCGGACGGCCACACGGGCGAGCTGGTCTCCGCCGGTTGGAATGCCGGCGGCGGAGGTTGTTTGCGATGCCCGTTTTTCAAAAGAGAACGGATCGAAAGGAAGCGATGCGGAGCCCATCATTTTTTGCTGCCGCTTTTCCGCCAGCGCGACAAGCGCTTGGGCGACCGGGATCTCATGCACGGAGTCCTCGGTGAGCGAAACCCGGATCGTGTCACCGATCCCGTCCGCCAGCAGGCTCCCGATGCCGATCGCGCTTTTGATCCGCCCATCGTCGCCGTCCCCGGCCTCTGTCACCCCGAGGTGGATCGGGTAGCTCCAAGAGAAATTCGAAATGGAAGAATTGCTCGTGTCGCACGGCTTGTTCATTCCGCATTCCTCATTTCGCATTTCGCATTCTTGGAGCCTGGCGACAAGCAGGCGGTAGGCCTCGATCATGACTTTCGGGTTCGAGGATTTCATCGAGAAGACGAGCTCGTGGTAATCGAGTTCGCGGGCGAGACGGACGAATTCGAGCGCGCTCTCGACCATGCCGAGCGGCGTGTCCCCGTAGCGGTTCATGATCCGGTCGCTCAGGCTGCCGTGGTTCGTCCCGATCCGCATCGCGACCCCTCGTTCCTTGCAGAGTGCGACCAACGGATGAAACCGCTCCCGGATGCGCCCGATTTCGGCCTCGTATTGGTCGTCCGTGTATTCCCGCACGTTGAACTTTTTCGAGTCGGCAAAATTGCCGGGGTTGATCCGGACTTTGTCGGCCCACTTGGCGGCTTCGAGCGCCGCATCGGGTTTGAAATGGATGTCGGCCACCAGCGGGACCGTGCAGCCTTTTTCGCGGAGCGCGGCACGGATGTTCTCCAGGTTCTTCGCGTCATTGACCGTGGGGGCGGTGATCCTCACGATCTCGCATCCGACCTCGACGAGCCCGAGCGTTTCCTTCACGCAGGCCGCCGTGTCCATCGTGTCGCTCGTCAGCATCGATTGGACGCGGATCCGATTGTTCCCACCAACCGCCGTGGTGCCGATGCGGACCTCCCGTGCGGGCCGGCGTCCGGGATACGGGCGATAGACCGGGTTCATCGGGCCTATTTCGATTTTTCCGCAGCCGGCGGTTTGGGCACAAAAATGTCGCCCACGTCGTAGAATGTCAGGTAGAGCATGAACCCGATCAGCGCGATCGCGCACGCGGTCTGGACGAATTCCAGCACGCGGACATTGATCGGCTTGCGGCGGATCCCCTCGATGATCGCGAGCGTGATGTGCCCGCCGTCCAGCACCGGGAACGGCAGCAAATTGATCAGCGCGAGGTTCACATTGATCAGCACGCTGAACGCCAGCGCGAGCCGCCAGCCGTTCTCGTTTTCAAAGATCTGATAGTAGAGGCGCATGATGCCGACCGGCCCGCTGAACTGAGAGGCTTTGACATCGGATTTCGGCGAGAGGAGTGCGCCGACCATCCGGAAAATACTCGTCGCGGCATCTTTCACCTGGCTGACGGGATCGGGGTAAACCAATGTCGTGCGGCCCCACTCGATGCCGAAGTCCACCGGCTTTGCCTCGGGGGTTGTCGGCGGAAGCGGGAGCGCGAGCGGGACCTCGGTGCCGTTCCTCTCGACCGTGACGGCAAGCGATTTTCCGCGGTTTGCGTCCACCAGCGGACCGATCTCATAGAGTTGAAAAATCGGCTGCCCGTTGACCGTCGTGATCAGATCGCCGGACTGGAATCCTGCTTTATCGGCAATGCTGCCGCGAGCAACGATGCCGACTCCTGGAACGATGAGGGGTCCGATCTGGACTTCGCGCAGGGCGGGCCGCCGCCAGCTCGATCTCTCCGGCTTGGTCCAGCCGGTGGGGATGGTGATTTCCTGCCCCTCGCGTTTCACGGTGAAGTCGATGGTTGCTCCCTCGCTGCGGACGATCCGCCATTTGATTCCATCAGTGCCGCTGAAATGCTTCACCGGTTGGCCGTCCACGGCGAGAATTTCATCCCCCACGCGGAGCCCGGCCTTGTCGGCGGGCCCGCCCTCTTTTACATACCCGATGGTCGGGGAATCGAACTCGCTCTGCGGCTTGCCGACGGACCAGACAATGCACGCCATGGCGAAGGCGAGGCCGAAGCTGAAGAGCGGCCCGGCGGCGGCGACGATCATTTTATCGAGCGGCTTGACCGGAGGAAGCTCGTCGCGCGACTGCTCGACCTTGCCTTCCAGCGCCTCCATCGGAGCGAGCTGCGGAATGGCAACAAACCCGCCCGCAGGGATCGAGCCGAGCCGGTATTCCACGCCGCCGATCGTCTTTTTCCAGATCGGCTTGCCGAACCAGATCGCGAACTTTTCCACGACCAGCCCGCGCCATTTCGCCGCCAAAAAATGCCCGAGCTCGTGAACGACGATGAGCAGGTTGAAGATCAGGACGACCTCGAGGCAGATGAAAAGAAACTTGAGAATGTCGAAAACCATAAGAGACCGGGGACTCTATTCCATGGTCAGCCGCGAAGCAAGTGCCCGCGCAGTGCCGTCGGTTTCGATCAATTGCTCCAAGCCGGGATGGTCGATGTGCGGGCATTTTGCCATCACCCTGGCGACGATCTCCCAGATTTTCGGGAACCGGATCTTTCGCTCGAGAAAAGCCTCGACCGCGATTTCATTGGCCGCGTTGAGAACGGCCGGAAGGGTTCCGCCGCGGGTTCCGGCTTCCACGGCGAGGTCGAGCGCGGGAAAGTCGCTCCGTCGCGGGGCCTCAAAATCGAGTCGGGCCAGCTTTGCGAAATCCAGCGGCTTGAGCGAATTCGGCACACGGTCCGGCCATGTCACCGCATAATGAATCGGGAAGCACATGTCCGAATGGCTCATCTGCGCGAGCGTCGAGCCGTCCACAAACTCGACCATCGAATGGACGATGCTCTGAGGGTGAACGATCACCTCGACGCGTTCAATCGGTAGCCCGAACAGCCACCGCGCCTCGATCATTTCGAGCGCCTTGTTGAACAGCGTCGCCGAGTCGATCGTGATTTTTTTCCCCATCTGCCAGGTCGGATGTTGGAGAGCATGCTCGGGCGTGATCGCATCGAACTCCTCTTTCGGCGTGTGCCGGAACGGACCGCCCGAGCAGGTGAGGATGAGCCTTCTGACCGCCGAGACCTCGCGGCCTTCGAGGCACTGAAAAATCGCGTTGTGCTCGCTGTCCACTGGCAGGATGCGGACCCCGCTCTTCGCGGCCGCCTGCATGACCGTTTCTCCGGCCATCACCAGGATCTCCTTGCTGGCCACCGCAAGGTCTTTGCCGTGCTCGATCGCGGCGAGTGCCGGTCTCAATCCCGCTGTCCCCACGATCGCCACCAACACGAGATCCGCCTCCGGCATGGTAGCCAGTTCGATGAGGCGCTCCATCCCATCCGGCCCTTCGGTGCGGACGCAGCGCGCTGAGGGGAAATCCTTCGATGCGGCGGCGAGCGCCTCCGCGTTCCGGTGGGCCGACATCCCGACGACCTCCATGCGGTCCGGAATATCGCGGGCGACTTTGAGTGCGCTCTGCCCGATGGAACCGGTGGCACCGAGGATGACGACACGCCGTTTTTTCATGACACCCCGAGGACGAGCCTCATGTAGAAAAACAGAAGGGGCGACGTGAAAAGCAGGCTGTCGATGAGATCGAGTGTGCCCCCGATTCCCGGGAGTATCGCGCTCGAGTCTTTCGTGTTGGCCCCCCGCTTGACAATGGATTCGGCCAGATCGCCGATCACCGCCGCGACGCCGAGCAACAGCCCCAGCACGATGATGTCGTCAAAACGGAACGCCGAGAGTTTTCCCGGCATGAGCGCATACAGCCAGCAAGCAGCGATCAGCGACGTCACCAGGGCGCCCGCGAAGCCCTCCCACGTCTTGTGCGGGCTGATGTGCGGGGCGAACGGGTGCCGGCCGAAAAGGCTTCCGAAAACATAGGCACCCATGTCGCTGAATTTTGTCACCATCACCAGGAAGAGCACGTAATATTGTCCGGTGGTCGTCCCGTCGGCGGCCCGCGGGGTCAGGAAGATGATCTTCGTGATAAAGCTGAAAAGCCACGGAATATACAGGAGCCCGAACACCGTGTAGCTCATCGCGCGCAGCGGATCCCCCGACGACCCGCGGAACATCTGCCGCGCGAACGTGACGATCAGAAAAAGGACGAGAACGACCAGTTCGAAGTCGTAGGCATTTTCCGGCCCCTGGTCCTTCATCAGCAGGAACCCTCCCGCCAGCAGCACCACCGCGCAGATCAGGCCGGTCAGGGTGAAAACCCCGATCCCGTCCGCCTCGAGCATCCGGTAGTATTCCCAAAGCGCCACGAGCGCCATGAAGGCCAGCAGGCAAAAAAAACCGAAATCATAGCCCGAAAAAACCGTAGCCAACATCAGGACCCACAAACCCACCGTGCTCGAAAGCCGGAGAAAAAATGTGAGCCTCTTGGGTTTCATGCGTGTCCCGAGAAACAATCAGACCGGCGCGGCACCGGCAATCCCGAATCCCGCTTGATCGCGACTCGCGCACCCGACATGCTGGACGCCCCCAACAAACCCCGTCCCATGCATATCCCGTCCCTCATTGAAAAAAAGCGCGATGGAGGAAGTCTGGAAACCGCGGAGATCGCGGCGCTGATCGCCGCGTATTCCGCGGACGAAGTGCCGGACTACCAGATGAGTGCGCTGGCGATGGCGGTTTTTTTCCGGGGCATGTCGGATGCCGAGACCGCCGCCCTCACAGCGGCGATGCGCGACAGCGGGCGCATTTTCCGCTGGCCGGAAGGATCGCCCCCGAAGGTGGACAAGCATTCTACCGGGGGGATCGGCGACAAGGTTTCCCTCGTCCTGGCCCCGCTTCTCGCCTGCGACAGCCTTTGGGTTCCGATGGTTTCCGGGCGCGGGCTCGGGATCACCGGCGGCACGCTCGACAAACTCGAGAGCATCCCTGGTTTCAACGTCCACCTCGACGAGGCCGCTTGCCTGCGCCAGATCGCAAAGATCGGGGTTTTCATGGCCGGCCAGACGGCAAATTTCTGTCCCGCAGACAAACGTCTTTACGCCCTGCGCGACGTGACGGCCACGGTCCCGTCGCGGCCGCTCATCATCGCCAGCATCATGTCGAAGAAGCTCGCCGAGTCGCTCGACAGGCTCGTGCTCGACGTGAAATTCGGCAGCGGGGCATTCATGAAAACCCGCGAAGAGGCGGAGTTGCTGGCCGCCGGGCTCGCCTCCGCGGGCAGGAGCAACGGGGTCAAGACATCGTTCCTCCTCTCCCCGATGGACGAACCGCTCGGGCGCACGGTCGGCAACGCGCTCGAAGTCCGGGAGGCCGTCGAAACCCTGCAGGGCAACGGCCCGGACGACCTCGTCGCCATCACGCTCGACCTCGCCGCCGCCGTCTCGGATTCGCCGAGGGACGTTCTTGCGAAACGCCTCCAGGACGGCTCGGCATGGAGAAAATTTCTCGCGCTCGTCGCAGCTCAGGGCGGCGACCCGCGCGCCTTCGAAAATTGGGATCACTTTCACCCGGCCCCGGTCGTCTGCCCGTTCCCTTCTCCCCACGGCGGGGTGATTGTCAAAATGGATGCGGGCAGGATCGGCGGGGCGGCCGTGAGGCTCGGGGCGGGACGCCACAAAACCAGCGACGCCATCAATCCTGCGGTGGGTTTTTCCGGAATCAAAAAAACCGGCGAGCGCATCTCAAAAGGCGAGCCGCTGCTCCGGATCCACGCCGCATCAGACGCGGACGCCGATGCCGCCGCGCGTTCTCTCCGCTTCGAAGTGCGCTAGCAGCATATCTCCTGGATGCGTTGTAGCGGCGGTCTGTGCAGGCTGTCGGACTTTGAATAGCAGGCGCTTTAGGCCGAGCCCGAAAGCTGCCGGTCAATTTCCACTCTGGCAGAGCGACGACTGGGATCAAAAACGGTCATTTGGTCAAAACTTTTCGGGAGCGAACAGCGCGGATGCATTTTGGGGCGAAGGGCGGCTCTGGTTTCTGCAAAATCCCCCTTTCAATCCGCTTTCTGCGCGGAAAGGAAGCGATTGAGCAATTGAATGTTGAAGGCAAGGCACACCAAATCCCATTCCGTCCCGACCTTGGCCATGCCACGGAGATGGCATAGCAATAGATC
>Ga0209697_10006939_pt1 | contig 13487 bp, 11 predicted proteins | sample AliMusrvi5mmetaG_FD_184115 | JGI IMG/M metagenome (GOLD analysis project Ga0209697, IMG submission 184115) | Freshwater lake bacterial and archeal communities from Alinen Mustajarvi, Finland, to study Microbial Dark Matter (Phase II) - Alinen... | ecosystem: Environmental > Aquatic > Freshwater...
TGACTTTTATATCTGGATGGTTAGGACTCGCTGGCGCTTCAAAGATGTACTCATGTGGCCATTCAAATACATTGCGAGCAGCATTTTTTACAGCCTCTGGACTTACTGTGTGGACCTGAGTATTTTTTGGGTCGCTAGGAAGGTCTAATCCTAAGATCCAAGCTTCAAATTCTGCAATGCGGCTATAGCGCTTTTCTTCACTATCCCGCTTCTCCTCTTCTTGCGACATCAGCAAGGTAACCCAAGCCCAAGCAATATCTTTAGGCGTAGAAAATTCCTGAGACAGTATGTGGCTAGCTCGCTTGAGGATGGGTTTTGATTTGAGCTTGGTCATTACATTCTTTCGTTGATGCCTTCAATATGAGGTGGTAAAGCTAGGGAAGGCTCCGGTCCATGCGGATAAGGCTCACCACAGACTACAGAATACTCTTGATCAAGATGAAAGGCCTTAGATCTCCCTAAGGCCTGCTTGTTTTCACTGTTCCAGACTTAATTCGGGAACATGGCTTTCAAGGCTTTGATTTGATAGTCAACCCTATCTTTGAGTAAGTCTTTGACGATCTCCGATCATAGGAAAAGAGTCTCATCTCATCAGCCTTTAGGCTATAGATTGGCCAGTTGGCCTGTCCACTGACATTGGGGTTGCCGGTTTTTGCAAAAGCAGCCCAGCTCTTAGACATCTTCTCTGACATTGTCTTATCTTGCGCGCTGTTTTTGTCAGTGATTGGATACCAATATTTAGCCCAAATCCCCTTCTGCTTTAAGTCTGCCGTGGCTTTCTCAATGCGGGCGCATTGGTCGGCACCAGACTCACGCTGTTTAGGGGCTTGCGGCATTAAGGGCAAACTTCCAAATACATAGCTGATTTCAAAAGTGTGTGGAACGCCGGGATATGCAGGGCGAATGTTCTTCGAATAAAACAAAACCTCACGTATTCACTAAAATCGGCAAACAACTGATAATCTAGGTCCATGCTCAATTTAAAAGGCTAAGTTACCAAGTAAAGATTCAATGTCAAAAGAACAAGTAAAAATTAAAACCTACCAAATGTCAGAGAGGTCTCAAAGGCTTGATTTTGAGATCCGAGACTGGAAGGTCAGGGACCCAATCATCGCACCCCATCGACATGAATTTTTTCAGATTCATATCAATGTCAACGGGGGCTCAAGGCATGGGATCACCAATAATGAATCTATTTATCCTGATAGATCGCTGATTTTCATACTTCCATATAGAGTGCATTACAGCATTCCTGCCGATAATCCAAACTATCACATCATCAATTTCAGTGGAAATTTTTTAGGATCGAATCTAACTGCTGAATTATTTGAAACCGAGGAATTGGTCGCCTTGGAGCATCCAGAAGTATTGCCTTTTTTACATCAAGGTTTAATTGAATTCAATTTTACAAATGAGCAATTTTTATACATCATGAATATCGTAGAAAGACTATACGAAATAAACAAAGAAAGAAAAATTGGTTGGAGAGAGCGAGTTCGTGGCGGACTTTTAGACTTAATTGGCTATGCATGTGAAATCTATAGCTCCCAAATTTCACAACTCACGGACAGTCCATTAAATCATTCAAGCCAAACAGAATCGTTTAAGAGGGTAATTCAATATATCGATAAGAACTTAAAGACCGAATTAACACTCGAATCTGTTGCACATGCAACCTTTCTATCACCAAGCTACATCTCTCAGCTCTTAAAGCAAAAAACTGGGCTAGCGTTTGTAGGTTGGTTGACCATGAAAAGAATGGAGAAGGCCCAAGAACTTCTACTCATGACAGACAATAGAATTTCAGAGATTGCAAGAGAGGTTGGATTTAGTGATGAAGCTTATTTCACAAGACGCTTCAAACAAAGGTTGGGAAATTCACCAAGTGAGTTTCGCATCAGCAGACAACTTAAGGTAAGTTAACTAATTGCCTAAACTTGAACCTCTGGAAAGTCATTAATATAGGACTTTAAAAGCTCATTTTCTCGAACATGACTCTCGATAATGACTTTAGCTATATCGTAAAACGAAATGATGCCTACTAGTGCTCCTTGTTCTAGAACAGGCACATATCGCTGGTGATGACTGACCATTAAATCATGCAAATCTGCTACATCATCATCCAAAGAGGTGGTGATAGGATTGTTAAGCATAACAGCCTCCACTGCTAGTTCAGCGACTGGTGGCGTAGGACCCCGCCTCAATTCTTTTTGTCTTTGAGCCAATATATTGATAACTTCTCTAAAGGTAACAAGGCCAAGCACTGCGCCGTTATCAATCACTACTAGGGAGCCTAAATTACGGTCACTCATCATGATGACGCATTCAGATAATTTCATGCTTTTCGGGACTGTAGAAACTGCGCCGCCCTTTTCCCTTAATAGATCAACTACCTTCATTGACAATCCCTCTATTGTTGTTAATAACTATAAAATTATTTGATTCTCTAGACCTAAACCAAGCGTGTTTTAATAAATTTCGGCTCAAGGTAGTCCAAAATTCCAAAGGCTCCACCTTCTCTTCCCATGCCGCTTTGCTTAACGCCTCCAAAAGGCATTTCAGCACTAGCAATGGCCAATTCGTTAATGCCCACCATTCCCGCTTCAATTCTTTCGCTGGCAAGAGCGGCTGTCTTCAGTGATTTTGTAAATAAATAAGCAGCTAAACCATATGGGGTTGAATTTGCGCGACGGATCACATCATCAAAATCCGTAAAACTAGAGATCGGTGCGATCGGCCCAAAAGGCTCATCGATCATAATGTTTGCTGATTCCGGTACATCACGAAGAACGGTGGGGGAAATAAAATTACCCAACCCAAGACCAGTCGGCAAAGTTCCACCTGCAATCAAAATAGCGCCTTTACTTTGAGCATCCTCAATCAGGCTCATTACATGCTTAAGTCCACGTGAATTGATCATGGGCCCCATACCAACCTTGGGATCTAAGCCATCACCTATAACGAGCGATTTAGCATAGCTAGCGAATACATCGCAGAATTTTTCATAGTGAGCAGCGTGAACATAGAAACGAGATGGTGAAGCGCATACTTGGCCGCAATTTCTAAACTTGAATCGAGCACACATTTCTGCAGCATCTTCTATATTAGCATCTTCAAAAATAATGACTGGAGCGTGTCCGCCCAACTCCATTGATACCTTTTTAATACCTTCGGCCGCTAAGTGCAAAATCTCTCTTCCAACGGCGGTAGACCCCGTCAAAGTCACCTTCTTAACAATTGGAGACTCCAGTAGATATTTAGAAATTTTTCTAGAGTCTCCCGTTACTAGGTTTACAACCTCGGGTGGCAGTCCTGCATCTAATAGAGATTGGATAATAGCCATACTAGAACCCGGTGCTTCGCTAGCCGGCTTCAAAATAACAGAACACCCTGCGGCTAAGCCTGCAGCCAATTTTCTTGCGGGAAGTAATGCGGGAAAGTTCCATGCAGAAAAGGCGGCAACTACGCCAACCGGCTCATATCTAACGCCCATCCGTATATCCGGCAATCTTGATTCAATAGATTGGCCATAGATTCTTTTAGCTTCTTCGGAATACCATTCAAATTGATCAGCCGCGTCACGCCACTCACCTTCCGCCTGAGCAATCGGCTTTCCCGTTTCTGTTGCCATTAATACTGCATATTCTGAATTTCTCTCTCGGATTAGGTCGGCAGCCTTGCGCAACAACTTGCTTCTATCCCATGGAGAAACCATGCGCCACAAAGCAAATCCACGTTCTGCGCTATCTAAGGCGTTTTGCAAATCCATATAGTCAACACTTGGTATTAGTCCAAGTACCTGACCAGTGACTGGGCTACTAACCTCTTTTACAGAATGATCAGATGAGTCCGGGGTCCATTTGCCGCTAATAAAGCAGCCAAAATTTTTGTAAATCCCAAGCTTGGAGTTTTTCATTTTGAGATTCAGTTAAATATTTCTTGAAAGATAAATATCTTGAACAGAGTCGCACCAATTACCAACATTCCAACTTCCATAAGCACCTAGACCAGCTCGCTCGTCAGTTCCCGCATAGACCCTTACGTGGAGAACTGATAATCCATCAGATAGATATGCCTGATCTAATGTCTTATGTAGAGCTACAGCTCCACCATCGACTGTAAAGGCGTGAACTCCAGAAACCGCTGAGGCTAGTTTTGCATAGTCAACTGCGACGCTATCATTTGTACGAAAATCTACACCGTACTGAGCTTGCTGAAGGCTTGAAATCGCCGCCATACGTCGATTATCAAAAATAATAATCATTCCTTTTGCACCATGCTCAACTGCACTAATCAAGGCCTGGGGATTCATCATGAATGACCCGTCACCAGTGAATGCCATTCCATATTTAGGATTATCAGCCATGCCGTTAGAAATAATCGCGCAAGTTGAAAAACCCATATAGGATGCGCCAGTCTCCGTATAAGTTTCTCCCGGAAGATCGTCCTCGACTGTTTGAAAGCCATTAGCTTGCACATCACCAGCATCGAAAAATTTTATCGCTTCGTGTTTTTTCGCAAAATCACATACCACTTTGATTGCTGCAGGTTGAGTCAAAACATTTTCACCCCAAACCTCATCATAAACACCTTCGATACTCTGTATTTTTGCAAGGAAAGATTTCCACTCTACCTTTTTGTGCAAACACTCATGTAACCAGGCTTGCTTTGGAAGCAGATATTCTGCGGAATTTGGGAAGGCATTATTAAGCTGTCTCAAAATGGCACCAATATCACCATGCAAACCAATCGTTTGGTTATAGTGTGTCAGATCACCCAAGTCTCCATTAATATTAATAACCTCTTTGACGTTTGGATACCCAACACCCGAACAATCAGACTGACAAACAGCTCTTGAGCCTATGACTATGAGAAGGTCTGCATTTTGCATCGCAAAGTTTCCGCTGATGGAGCCTTTACTACCTCCGACGTGCATGTTTAATGGATCGTTATCAGCCAAAACACCAGTTGAACCAGGCGATAGAACTACTGCAGCACCCGCTTGCTGTGCAAACTTCCTAAGTTCGCGATAGAACTTTCTGCTACCACCGCCCGCCTTAATTACAACCCTAGGGGCGGAGCATATTTTTTCAACGCTCGATTGAAGCAGCTCTTGACTAGCGATACTCTGCTTAGACACTTGTGGCCTTAAAGGCATTGCATTCAAGTTAAAGCGATTAATGATTTGCGGCTGAGTATTAATGGGCAATAATAAATAGAAGGGACCGGATTTGATTGGATTAAATACCGTTTGTGAGCCTATTCTGAGTGCATTTCGAATGGCTTCTGGAGTGTGGAGCACATAAGATTTACCCATCAAGGCCGTTAATTGCCCATACAGATTCTGTTCCTGCTTGGGAATTTGTTGCATGTTGTAACCTTCACCATAGGTAGTTTCATCACCATAAATGTGATAAATGCCCACGCCATTAGAAGATGCAGCCAAAGAGCCAGACATGGCTTGCAATGCTCCAGGTCCAATAGATGTCACAACAGCACAGCCCTCTTCATAAACCCAGCTTAATGCAGTGCCTGCATGAGCCATTTCGACTTCGTTACGGAAATTGAAAACCTTAGTAACGCCTGCATCTGTGTAGATACGCAATATCTCACCAAGATGGGTGGAGCCGTGCCCAAAAATAGCCAAATACTTAGAAACACCCTGCCTTAGAAGTCCCAATACCAATGCCTCTGACAAACAAACCTTTAATTTATCGACGGAATGGGAAGATATAAATTCCTCAACTCCTCCCGCCTTTATGATTGCACGAGCGCGATAGGCCACTCCATCCATTGAAGGGCTGTAAAGGGTTTCAGTCTGTTGGTCGGATGACATTATCAATTACTCTTCAGTGTTTGCTTCATAAATGCTGAAACCAACTGATTTTCAGCGGTGATATCTTTTAGAAATTGTGTCGAGTCAGCAAATGATGCCTGGCAACCAAATTTCTCACATTGTTTTTTAAACTCAGGAGAACTCAGGGTTTTTTGCATTGCCACCTGAATGCGCTCTGAAATATTTTTAGGGGTGCCTTTAGGTCCGGTTACGCCGCGCCACATATCCGCTTGAAATTGAATGCCCTGTTCTGATGCAGTTGGCACTGTTGGAAATGCTGGATCACGCCGAGATCCAAGTACGCCAATAACGCGAATAGACCCACTATTAACAAAAGGCATCAAGGCGCCTGGCGCCTGCACTACAGCCTCAATATTTTCACCCATCAAACTAGTAACTACCTGTGATGAAGCGTAGGGTACATGAGTGACTTTGACACCCTGCGAGTCGAAAAATGAGGCGCCAGCATAGTGAGTAAAGCTACCTGTACCAGAGTTTCCAACGCGCAATTCTTCAGGATTTTTACGAGCGTAATCAACCATATCCTTGAGATTTTTCCAGGGGGCATCAGACTTCACTGCGACCACAGGCAATTCTAAGGTTGCTCTAGCAATATGATCAAACCCCTGATAGTCGATGTTTAAAGCGCCAGAGTAATATGTTGACAGAATGGAGTTTGAACTCCAAACAAATGAGTAGCCGTCTGGATTTTTTCCTGCAATGTATTTATAGCCTATTGCACCACCTGCACCCGGCTTGTTATTTACAACAATTTGAGTACCAAGCTCTTTTGATAAATTATCCGCAAATATCCTCGCGACTACATCTGAAGAGCTGCCAACTGGAAATAACACCACTAATTCAATCGGCTTATCTGGATATTTATTAGACTGTGAAAATGAGGTTGTTGAAAATATTAACAGTGCGGTATAGAAAGCTACCTTTAAAAATTTAAGCATGATGTCTCCTCCAACTCTTTTTATAGTGTCAATTTTCTAAGCAACGGCGGTCATATGTTTTTTAATAGCAGGGTTCGAATGATGATTTTTCAATTTCAGAATTCCAGACAATACTTTTTCTGGTGTCGCAGGTAAGCTAGTAATGCGTACTCCCACGGCATCGTAAATTGCGTTAATGATGGCTGGTGCTGTTGGCGTAATACAAGGCTCGCCAATTCCCTTTACACCCAAAGGAGTCTTTGGATCTGGTTCAGTAATAAGAACAGAATGGATATTTGGGATATCTAAGGCTGTTGGCAGTATGTATTTAGCAAAACCAGAAGTTGTTACTTGTCCATTCTGTTGCGAATACTCTTCCATTAAGGCGTGGCCGAGACCCATAACAATACCGCCCTCAATTTGACCTTCTACCTGCTGAGGGTTTACCACTCTACCTACATCATGAGCGGCCCAAACACCAAGAACTTGAACTTCGCCAGTATCTAAATCAACCTCTACTTCAGAGATCTGAGCCCCAAAAACATAACTTTGCCATGGAGTAGCTTCACCGTTATCGGGATCTAATGCTGTGTGAGCAGAGGTGAATAACCCACTACCAACAATTACAATCCCTTTTTCTTTTTTGAGAGCATGGGTGGCTTCTCCCATTGTCATTTTTTTGGTTGGAGAATGATTTACCCAAACCTGACGATTTTCAGCTTGAATGGAATTGGGATCCACGCCCCAATACTCACCCATCGCTTTTTTGAACTTCACCATAGCTTCTCTGCAGCCCACCGCTACAGCATTGCCAATCATGTATGTCATACGTGTAGCACCGGCATGTGCCGCCTCGGGAACTCTTGCTGTGTCATTATCTGCTAAGACAATATCATCAGGCCTGACTCCCATTTCATGTGCAGCAATTTGACATAAGCCAGTTAAGATACCTTCACCAATTTCTGTCACACCTGTTGCAATTTTTACGGTACCGCCATCGTCAAGTTCTACCCAAACAGCAGCACGATCCATTGCAGCAGTTCTAGCGATTCCATACCATCCACATGCTACCCCGCGGCCGCGCTTTTTCATGCGTCTTCCTCCTGCTTTAGATGGGTGCCTAAAGTACATGACTTTCTAGTGGCAGTAGAGCCAATATCCAGACGCGTTACTTTACTATTGCCATGGCGATTGGGTATGCCTTTATCCCAGCCAGCTAATTTCATGACCGCATCCAAGCAGTCAACAGCCAAAACACGATCAATTTTTTGACGAGTATGCGTTGTTGCTCCATCACGCATCAAATTCACCATGCGTAATTCGATGGGGTCCATTTGTAACTTTTCAGCACACAAATCAAGATGCGCCTCAGTAGCAAATTCAGATTGGAATGCACCAAAGGCACGCATTGCACCACTTGGGGTATTGTTGGTATAGACGCCAATAGCATCGACCCAAACATTATCCAATTGATATGGTCCTGGACCTAAGATGGCGGACTTATTCATCACTCCGGGTGTAGACATAGCATAAGCACCACCATCAGAGACCATTACCATTTTTGTTGCAGTAATCTTGCCGCTCTTTTTTAGCCCCATTTTGTATTGAATGGTAAATGGGTGACGTTTTGCGCTAGCAATAAAACTTTCCTCGCGGGTGAAAACGTAACGCACAGGACGACGAGTTTTAATTGCGGCTAATGCCAACATACCTTGATAAATCATATCTTCTTTACCACCAAATCCACCACCAACAGTACTCATGATCATGCGAACTTTATTAATTGGGCGATCCAATATTTTTGCCAAAGCATGGCGATGATGGGTAATATTTTGACTTGGTGAATGAATAGTGACGCATCCGTCGGACTCGACATAGGCCAGACCTGCCTCAGGCTCTAAATAAGCATGTTCAATTTTTGCCGTCTGATATACCTCTTCCACAATCACATCAGCTTGCTTAAAGCCTTCTTCAATATCACCCTTGCGAATCTTCGTGTGTTTAGTAATATTATTTTTTGCAAATTCATGCAACTGAGGCGCGCCATCTTTCATGGCTAAGTGAGGATCAAATACGCCACCCAAGACCTCATACTTTACGATGATCAACTTGCTGGCCGCGATTGCAATGTCTAGCGTCTCTGCCGCAATTGCTGCAACAGCTTCCCCAACATAGCGAACATATTCACGCGCCATGATTGGTTGGTCTTCAATAAAAACACCGAAATTATCGATACCAGGAACATCATTTGATGTAATTACCACTTCAACACCGGGCATCGCCAAAGCCGCTTTTGCATCAATCGAGATAATTTTTGCGTAAGAATGAGGGCTTCTGAGAACTTGCATATGAAGCATATTTGCCATTTCCATATCGGCAGCATACTTAGCAGCTCCAGTGACTTTGCCAGGGGCATCTAAGCGCGGCGTAGATGCACCCATAATCGGCTCAGTGGTATTTTCTTCCAGTGCAGATGATGGCAAGGTCTTATTTAATACGTCTCGCGCCAACTCAACAGCATCAACAATTTTTTGGTACCCAGTGCATCGGCAAATATTGCCGCCTAAGCCCTCTTTAATCTGCTCACGATCTGGAAATGGCATCTTTCGGAGAAGTGACGTAGCAGCCATCACCATCCCTGGAATGCAATATCCACATTGGCTCGAGCCGCACTTATGAAAAGCCTGCTGCACTACGGTACGGCCAGCATCACGGTCTAAATCATCTACAGTTTCAATATTAGAATTGATAACTTTTTGCACTGGCATTAAACAGCTTTTTACCAATACGCCATCAACGAACATAGAACATGTGCCGCATTCTCCTGCCCCACACCCTTCTTTATTGCCTGTGAGATGTAGCTCCTCACGAACAAAATCAATTAATCGGTAATGATTGGGAACATTTCGAGTCACGCGCCTTCCATTAACCGTGGCACTGATTTCCACTAGGGGATGATCTCCTAATAGATGACTATTTTTAATATGTGAGTTAGACACTTGTTAATTCCTCGCCATAACGAATTACCTTTAGGCCAACTTGATTGAGCACTGAAATAACCCCTCTTTCAACAAAGTTAACCAAGACTTCCCTACGGTACTCTTGCCGACTTCTTGACTGGACATAATCACAAGCTTCTTCTGCAACTTGCCTGACCATTAGACCGGTGACAGAACTACCAATGAGGGAGCTTTCAAGATCTCTTAATCTCCTGGGTACAGGGCCTACTGCACCGATGGCAATACGAATGTCCTCTAAGGTGGCTTTATCTTTTGATGCTTTTCCAATTACTGCTAAACATACCGTGGAAATAACTAAGGAGCGGCGATGACCTACTTTTTCGTATGCGCTACCATATCCAAGCAATGAATCGCACTCGAAGCCAGCGACAATTTCTTTCTGACCGAGCAATGTTTTTCCTGGGCCTTGAATAAAATCTGCTAATGGAATGACTCTTTTCAGAATTTCACCCTGCTCGCGTCTCATAAGCAGAATATTGGTATTTAAAGCCAATAGCGCTGGCTGAGTGTCGCCTGCTGGCGATGCGTTAACCACATTACCGGCTACAGTAGCTTGCTCTCGAATTTGATCATCAGCAAACCAGACTGCACATTTAGCTAAAATGCTTGCATGCTCGCGGAGTAATGCATTGTTCTGCAGGTCAGCAATCGTGGTGTTCGCACCAAAAGAGATTTTGTTGCCATTCTGCTGAATATATTTCAGGTCAGCAATTTTACTAAGGTCAATAACAGAAGATAAGTGAACATCTCCAGCCCTACCATAACGAGCCCAGGGGAGAATATCAGTGGCACCGGCTAATATCCTAGATGCAGGTTTAGCATCTAGGATATCGAACACCTCACTCAGTGATCCGGCTACAACATAATGATCGTATGTCAGCATAGATCGTTAAGCGCTTAATCTTTACGCATCTTAACCACAACTTTAATAGCATCGTCAATACGCTCGCGGGCATATCTTAAAGCAGTTGGCACCTCTTCCAAGGGGAATGTATGAGTGTGAATCAACTTGGCTGGGAAGCGTTTTTGCCCCATCAATGAAGCCGCTCTATGGGTTGCACTTTTGCCTTCACCACGAATGCCGTATAGATAGATGTTATTTCGCACTAAAGCTGCAACATCAATTGGGACTGGCTCACCAGGGAATGCTGCCAAACAAATTCTTCCGCCACGACGCAGCATGTTGGCAGCATCATTTACCGCTGTCGGAGCGCCCGAACATTCGAGAACGTAATGCGCACCGCCCTTGGTGTATTCCTTGACCTTCGCAACAACATCTTCACGCGTGACGTTAATCGTGTAATCTGCGCCAAGCTTTTTACCCATTTCCAGGCGATTATCGCGTGTACCAGTCAGAATGACTTCACTAGCACCGAGTGCTTTAGCAACGCCCACACCCATCAAACCAATTGGGCCAGGCCCCATCACCACTACAGACTGACCAGCAATTAATCCCGCTGTGACGTCTAAGCCGTACATAGCTGTACCGGCAGTAACAATCAAAGTGGCTTCTTCATCAGACATATCATGAGGAACATGTACCAAGGTATTGACATTGTTTACGGCGTATTCTAAGAAACCGCCATCTGTTGTGAAGCCATTCGCCCTATGGCCCTTATCTTGATTACCGTAATTTTTTCCATAATTTAGACAGGCGGTATACATGCCTTCACGGCAGCGTTCACATCGACTACAACCAGCATGAATCTCCACTGCAACCCGATCACCAATTTCAAACTCATCAACACCTTTACCAAGCTTTACAACCGTACCCATATATTCATGACCAGGGGTAAAGTTTTTATTAAATGGTAGTCCGCCCTCAATCATTGCTGGAGGTCCGCGGTGTATGATTTCAAGATCTGTTGCGCATACGGCAATAGCATCAATACGAACCAAAACCTCTGCAGGGCCAGGTTGCGGTACAGGCTTCTCAACCAAGGTTAAGGTATCTGGATCACCCAAAACCCAAGCCTTCATTGTCTTTGGGATATCCATTAGTTTATTTTTTGCGTCCAATTTAATCTCCTGATCATTTCAATAGCGTCTTAATCTAGCGCAAACTCAGTCTATTTAATTAAAATTCATTAAACAATAGCGATCTTTGATGTACCTCTTTTTGTACTAGAGAATCATGGGAATATCCAACCCAATGATCAATAAAGGGGTTTTGCAGGTATAGTTTATGAACTAGGGCGATATAAAAGGCTCTATTACAAAAAAGAGATTGGATGCCAAATGAACGAGAAATCCCCCCCAATTAAAATAGCGATAGTTGGCTATGGCTGGTGGGGAAAGACGCTAACTACTTTACTAGACCAAAATCCTCTCTTTAAAATTCAGGCAATCATTGATAACAATGCTATAGCGAATACGGAAGCCAAAGCGGCAGGATTCTCCACTCATATTGACTTGGATTTCGCACTAAAAGACCCTCAAATTCATGCTGTTTTCTTGTGCACCCCACATTCAGAACATGCATATCAACTACTAGCGTGCGCCTTTGCAAATAAACATACCTTCTGCGAAAAACCCTTGTGCCCAACGCCACTTGAGGCACTAAAGGCGGTAAAGCTTTTTGAACAAAAAAATTTAATCTTAGGCGTAGGTCACGATCGGCGATTTAGCGCGCCAATATTGCAATTGATCAACTCTATTAAGGCGGGTGAAATTGGGAAAATATTACAAGTTGATGGCGTCTTCTCCCACAATAAGTTCCTTAAACTCCCAAGTAACCATTGGCGACTTTCTACAACCGAGTGTCCTGTCGGTCCACTTTCATCTGGGGGACTTCATTTGATTGACTTGGCCATTTCAATCCTGGGGCCAGTTAAATCAGTGTGGGCAAAATTAGGTTCAGCAACAAGTCTGCTGCCGAATGGCGATGCGCTATCTATCATGCTCAATTTTTACGGCGGCCAAAATGCAGTACTGTCGAATATGCTAGTGTCCCAATTTGATGGACGCTTTACCGTCTATGGCACAAAAGGCTGGATTGAAATTAGGGAAAAAACCCATAAAGAAAATCTGGGTGATTGGGTAGTGACTAAAAAGATAGAGGGTTCTGAGTATTCTGAAGAAGTTGTGAAATCTGCAAGCGGCATTGAATTAAATTTGGAGGCTTTTGGTAAGGCCATCCTCGAAAAGAGTGAATACCCAATTAATTACAGCGAAGTTCTCCATGGCATTGCCACCTACGAGGCAATTAACGACTCCATTAAGACCGGTACTGTGAATAGCGTTCTACGCATAAGCTAAGCAGTCATCATGACCTTGAAAGCTAGCTCGCATGATATTTACCGCAGATAAGACTTCTTTTGGACCGCCAAGCTGTATATCGGGCTAATTAAGTCATATGAATCTGCCGTTCAAGCCCATATGCCATATTTTCACTAAAATAAGCAAATGACTAAAATTCCTGAACTTCTTGCCCCAGCTGGCAGTCTTGACATGCTCAGAACCGCTTTTGATTTTGGAGCTGATGCAATTTATGCGGGTCAACCGCGCTACTCCTTGCGAGTGAGAAACAATGATTTTGGCAAGATCGAAGTTCTCCAACAAGGAATTGACACGGCACATTCGCTAGGTAAAAAGTTTTATCTAGTATCCAACCTGCTTCCTCATGGAGCAAAGACGCGTACCTACATCAAAGATATGTCACCCGTAGTGGCTCTGAAGCCCGATGCCCTCATC
>Ga0209697_10006956_pt1 | contig 13464 bp, 8 predicted proteins | sample AliMusrvi5mmetaG_FD_184115 | JGI IMG/M metagenome (GOLD analysis project Ga0209697, IMG submission 184115) | Freshwater lake bacterial and archeal communities from Alinen Mustajarvi, Finland, to study Microbial Dark Matter (Phase II) - Alinen... | ecosystem: Environmental > Aquatic > Freshwater...
GGCTACGCACGGTCAAGCCACCCCTTCATGGAGGAAAATCTCCCTCAAATCGCTATTCGCGTAAAGATCAAATAGGCAAAATAGACAACTCGCGCAATCTAATTCTCGGACAGACTCCTAGTCTTCTTCAATCGGCGACTCGGGTGCTTGCCGTGGCGCAGAGCGCTGATCGGCTGGCTTTTCTTCCCACTTGAATCCTGCGTCAGCATAAACCTTTTTCAACCAAGCTTGCGACACGGTGCCCTGTTCCTGGCCAATCATTTGCAGCAGGCCGGCATTTTTCTCGGTCCAACCGTGAAATGGGATGATCGACCAGTCATCCGCATCGGAGGTGAAGTTCGACCAGAGTTCCTTAAAGGGCGTAAACTCAACGGCACGGATCAAGTAAATCTCGGTCTTGGGGAGATTCGCGGCTACGTCGACCTGGTTCGTGCCTAAGCTGAACACCTTCTGCATGAAATCTTCGCCGACCTTTTCCATGCCGAAAACTTCGTTCAACTGGAGTCGTCCAGTTCCATACATCGAAGTTAGAAAACTGAACGGTGGCGGGCGCAGGATCGTGAAATCCTTCTTGCCAGAAGCCAATTCCTTAAGCGACTTGCCTGAGTTCTCCTTTTTCTCCGCTACTTTCTTCAACGTGTCGACGGCATCTTGTGCCAACTTACGGGCCTCGTTGAGCTTCCAAACCCGCAGAACCTCGGCCTGAATGCCCTCATCCTCCCACTTCGGGACGTGATCGGGCTGATCCTCGGTCTTCCAGAAAACAAAGTGGGTTCTCCCTACATTGGGGAACATTCGCAAATAGTCAGAAACTTCAGACTTATAGAGCGTTGTCGCCCCGAACATCCGTTGCTGGCGATTGTCCGATTTTCCCAGGTCGAGTTGTGCAAGGTCGTACTGCGAAAGCAGGCCGGTTCGGCCGGCACTCATGTTATACTCGCGGGCCAAAGCACCAAAGTCCGGGGGAGTTGGTTTCTGGGCATCCACCTTGTTCTTTACTTTGACGTCGTAATTCGTCCATTCCTGCCGATAGTTTGCGAGCACGGTTTGGGCCTTGACTAATTGATCCTTCAACTTTTCTTGGGCAATTTCTTCACGAATTTTATCGCGAAGCCTCTGTTCAGCAGTCTTGATCGGTGGGCGCGACGTTATCTTGCTCTCGCTGGCCTTCTTGGTTGCCTCGGGCACGGCCGACTTGTCAGCCAGATTCTTGTTGTCTGCTGGCTTCGCTGCCGGCGGAGTTGTGGGCTGGGGGGCTGGCTCCCTCTTTTCGTCTTTCGGCAGGGCTGCTTTTTCTCCCGGTTTATCATCGGCGAACGCAACAAGCCGGAATGGAGATCGCTGTACTTTGGTAGAACTGCCCGACAACTTCGTTGCTGGCACCGCCTTGGCAGGCTCTGGGCTATTGGCGTCCCCCGGGTTCGGCTTGGTGTCTGCCGGTGCCGTCTTCTCTGTGTCAGGCTTCTTCTCTGTGTCAGGCTTCTTCTCTGTGTCAGGCTTCTTCTCTGTGTCAGGCTTCTTCTCTGTGTCAGGCTTCTTCTCTGTGTCAGGCTTCTTCTCTGCGTCAGGCTTCTTCTCTGCGTCAGGCTTCTTCTCGGTTTCGAGTTTCTTTTCCACAGCGGCTTTTGCGGCAGCGTCTTCTTTTTCGCGTTCGGCCTTTTCTTCTTTCTCTTCCTTCTCAAAGTCTTCTTTGTCGCGGGCGTATCGTTGCGGGTCCTTCTCGTATCGTTGCGTTATCTCGGCGTCGGTTACCATGGAACGATACTTCTCCTCATCCGCTTGCAGGTATTCGAGATTGACCTTGCGAGGCACCTGAAAGCCTGGATCCGGCGCATACGGCGAGGAGTGTGACTGTTTATGATCCTCAAAGAATTGTTTGAGTGTATCCCCGGAAGGGTCCGGAACTTGTTTGGTGAAATCTAGCGGCGAGACGAGTGCGACCTCGATCGTGGCCTGCTCGTTAAGTCGCTTGAAATAAGCCCAGCGTTCGCTTGGAGTTGTTGCGCCACCGATCCACCCATCTAACTGGTGAAACAACTGCCGATATCGCAACGCGAGCAATTCCTCACGCAAAATTGCCAGGAAGGTGGCTTCCGAAACCCCCTGGCGAATACCTTTTAGAATCTCGATAATCTCCTTACGGCCGAGGCTTTGATTGGTCAACGCATCAAAAAGAAAACTATCGCGGGTCTTGTCGTCGACCGTGATTCCCATCGCTTCCGCCTCGCGGGCAAATAGCCACTTCTTGACGACCTCTACATCCTCGGCAGGCCCGATGGCGTCCATCACGCGAGAAATGTTACTGAGTGCCGGCTTGTTGTCAGGAAGGTTGTGCGCGAGAGCCCTAAGGAACTCGATGAACACCATCCGATTGAGTCGTAGCGAATTAAGCTGCCCCACCCCGATGTTCCCAAACTTGGTTGTCCGCACGACCGGTGCATCGCGCCCCCCCGAGCTGCTGAACGAGCCCACCATGGGGCCGCTGAGGAATACGAAGGCGATCACCGCCATGATCGTAATTCCCGCCATCCACATCTTCTGATTCTTGCGAAAAACACCGAAGGGACTTGCCATGACTCAGGTATACCTCTATAGATGGATATAAGAATCTAACATTTTAGATTCCTGCACGGCAAATGCAATGGCAAATTGGCAGGTCGGGAAATCACGATTGTGCTTGGCGTGCCACCTGTTACAATTCTTCAGTCTCCTAGTATCGCCCTCATGCAGCCCGATTGCAGCGAAAAAAACAGAATTGCCATCGCTAGCCTCACGGCTCACGTAGCACAGGATGGTTGGCTGATACTTATCACAATTGTTCTGAGTCGAATTGCCTAGATAGCCCAGATTAACATGGCCAAGAAAGAATCTACTTCCCGAACCAATTCATTGGTGATTGTCGAGTCGCCGGCCAAGGCCCGCACTATCGGCAAGTTTCTCGGCAGCGGCTTCACGATTGAGGCCAGTATCGGGCACATTCGCGATTTGCCGAACGGGGCCAAAGAAGTGCCTGAGGAGTTCAAGCAGGAGGATTGGGCCTACCTGGGAGTCAATGTCACCAAGGATTTTGATCCGATCTACATTATTCCTGCGAAGAAGGCCCAGCAGGTTCGCAAGCTGAAGGCTGCTTTGAAGGAGGCCACGGATCTCTACCTAGCGACGGACGAAGATCGCGAAGGGGAGGCCATCAGTTGGCATCTCTGCGAGGTACTTAACCCCAAAGTTCCGGTTCATCGTCTGGTTTTTCACGAAATCACGGAAGAGGCGATTCGCGACGCGCTCGCGCATCCGCGGTCGATCGACCAGGCCCTGGTTCGCGCGCAAGAAGTGCGACGGATTGTTGACCGGCTGTATGGATATGACGTTTCGCCTTTGCTGTGGCGGAAGATCAAGCCGAAGCTCTCGGCCGGCCGGGTGCAAAGCGTGGCGGTGCGACTGATCGTCGAGCGCGAACGGCAGCGGATGGCCTTCCGCGCGGCCACCTATTGGGATCTTGTCGCCACGTTTGCCAAGTCGGGCGGCGAGACGTTCGAGGCCGTGCTCGTGTCGATCAACGGACGCAAAATCCCAGCCGGCCGCGACTTCGACCCGACCACCGGTCGGTTGAAAGACCCGACTTGTCTGCTGCTGAATGAACGGCAGGCCGGCGAGTTGGCCACCAAGCTCCGTAGCGAGGCATCTCGCGTGGCCGATTTGGAAGACAAGCACTACACCACGCGGCCCTATCCGCCGTTCACCACCAGCACGCTGCAACAGGAAGGCAACCGCAAGCACGGCTTTACCGCGCGGCGGACGATGGATGTGGCCCAAAGCCTCTACGAGAACGGGCACATCACCTACATGCGCACCGACTCGACCAACCTGGCTACCGTGGCCATTGAGACGGCGCGGCAAATCATCTCCAGTCAGTATGGTAAGGAATATCTACCCGACCGGCCGCGGATCTATCAGACCAAGGTCAAGAACGCGCAGGAGGCTCACGAAGCAATTCGGCCGGCGGGCCATCCATTTGCCTTGCCCGAGACGCTGCGTAATGTGCTCAGCCCCGACGAGTTCCGACTCTACGACTTGATCTGGAAGCGGACGGTGGCCAGCCAGATGGCGGATGCTCGGGCACGTCGGATTACCATCAGCGTGGTGGTTGACGGGGCGCGTTTCGAGGCTAGCGGCAAGATCATCGATTTTCCCGGGTATTTGCGGGCTTATGTGGAAGGCTCCGACGATCCCGATAGTGAACTGGCCGGCCGCGAGGTCGTGCTTCCGCCGGTTGCGGTGGGCGAGGCCCTCAATTGTCGGCAGTTGCAGTCGAAGAGCCACACCACGCAGCCGCCCAATCGTTACAGCGAAGCTTCGCTTACCCGGGCACTGGAGGAAATGGGCATTGGCCGGCCCAGCACTTACGCATCGATTATTGATACGATCCTTGCCCGCGACTACGTGTTCAAATGGAAGCGCGGCAACGTGCTGGTGCCGACCTGGACGGCCTTCGCCGTTTCGCAGTTGCTCGAAGCCCATCTGCCGGACCTAGTGAACTATCAGTTTACCGCCGAGATGGAAGACGAGCTTGATGCCATCAGCCGCGGTGAACTTGATTCCCTCGAATACCTTCGCCAATTCTATTATGGCAAGGACCAGAAGGGGCTGAAGGATTTGGTCGCGACGAAGACCGGCGAGATTGACGCCCGCGACGTCTGCCGCGTACTCCTCGGTAAGCCCGAGGGACAGCCGGAGGTCTTCGTGCGAGTTGGCCGCTATGGGCCGTTCCTGGAGCAAGGCGATCGGCGGGCGAGCATTCCCGAGCAGACGCCGCCCGACGAACTGACTGTGGAAACCGCGCTGAAGATGCTGGAAACCTCGACGCAGAGCGAAGAACCGCTGGGTCACGATCCAGACGGCAAGCCAGTCTATCTCAAGACAGGTCGCTTTGGACCCTATGTGCAACGCGGCAACTCCGACGAGGAAGAGAAGCCGCAAAACGCCTCGCTGCTCAAGGGGATGCAGCCCGAGGACGTGACGCTTGATGTGGCACTGAAACTCTTGTTGTTGCCACGGACCTTGGGTCAGCATCCGCAGAGCGGCGAGCCGATCGTGGCCTATAACGGCCGCTTCGGACCCTATGTGAAGTGCGACACCGAAACGCGTTCGTTGCCAGCAGAGTTTTCGCCGTTGGATGTGACGTTCGAACAAGGCATGGAACTTCTGGCCCAGCCCAAGGTCGGCGGTCGCAGTGCCGCGAAGCGGGAACCGCTTCGAGTTTTTGAAGCCTCACCGGTGACCAACAGTCCGGTGCATTTGCTGGCAGGCAAATATGGTCCTTATGTGACCGACGGCGTGACCAATGCCTCGCTTCCCCGCGGTACCGCAGCCGAGGAGGTGACGCTGGAATATGCCTTGAATCTGTTGAAGGTCCGGGCCGAGCAAGGCCCCTCGAAGCGGCCCGCGCGTCGCACGGCAAAGACCGCTGCCCCGAAGAAGGCGGTTGCAAAGAAGAAGACGGCGAAAAAGGTCGTGAAAAAGACGGCGAAGAAATCTGAGTAAACGACACTAAGGATCGCCATAGCCTGCTTTGCAGGAGCAATAATTCGTGCTATCCGACACCTCTCCCGATGCTGAAAAGATTCAGATTGATCGCCTCCGCAAGACGAGTGTCGCCGAACGACTCTGCCGCGTGCGCGAGTGGTCGCGAATGCTGGTGCATCTCCCGCGTCAGGGAATTGCTCGTGCAAATCCGGGCCTTGATGATCGTGGGCTTGACCTGCTCTGGGTAGAACAACAGTATGGCCAAGAACCAGCCGTCAAGTTACAGGAATATCTGGAGAAGAGGCCGTCATGCAAGGCTACGACGCACTGAATGCCTTGCTCCCCGTAATTGACATGTTTGAACGGTTGGGCGAGCCATATTACGTGGGAGGCTCATTTGCCAGTTCGGCGCATGGCATCGCGCGTGCCACATTTGACGTCGATCTGGTCCATGAAGAAGTGGGCGGTCGAGTTGAGAATGGCTGATCTTCTTGACCGCGTCTTGCGTGAAGCAGGCGAATAGCAGGGCAGGAACGCACCCCCTGTCCATCCCCAAAAGGACAGAAGAGTTTCCGGATAGCCTCTCACTCCTCGCCAGACTCCTTCCGCCCCAAGGCTATCGCGTAGGCGGTGGCGTGAGTGCGGCAATAGGCGATGCTTACGAGCACTTCTGCCACGCCGAGTCGCTCGATGATGTCTTTGATCGCCCCGCGCACGGCAACGGTGGGCTGGCCGGAAGGGGCCTTGCGGATCTCGATTTCCGTCCGAGCCACGCCCCGCCGCGTACTGATTCCCAGGGCTTTGAAGAAGGCTTCCTTGGCTGCCCAGTGCGCGGCAAAATGCTGCGTTGATTGCCGGCGACTTTGGCAATAGCGCACCTCATCCGCCGTGTAAACACGAAGGATGAACAATTCCCCGTGCCGCTCGATCATCCGCGCGATCCGCAGACATTCCGTGATTTCGGTGCCAATTCCCAGAATTCTTCCCATCGTCAATTCATTCCGTCCAAGTGCCTCTTCTGATCCAAGCATACTGCCTCATCCAGCACTCGCACCATTTGCTCGCGCTGGGTTGCCGAGAGCCATACTTCCATGACCTTGGTTTGCTTTTGTCCACGGTACGCCAATTCTAGCCGGTACGGTCCGCAACCGCTCGCGCAGTGCGAAAGGCGATACTGGGTCAAGCCAATCGGTTCCTCGGCCGGCAGCGATACCGCCTCGGCCAGCCGCCGTGCTTTGTCGGCAGCCAAAGAACCGGTGCGCGTCGTGCGATACCAACTACTGCAAAGTCTGCAATACGGAGCCTTGCAAGCCAAGTAGACGATCGTCAACGTGGCAAGGAGCATCAGCAGGCCATCGAGGGCCCAACTCGCCCAGGCGGTTGCACCGCGAAGAGCAAACTCTGCAGTTACGGGCCGCCCCCGATCCGCCTGTCGCTGCATGAACCGTGCAAAATCGGTCGCTGCGTCCGGCATCATTTCCTGGAACTCTGCAAGCAAGATGCCTTGCGGTTTCTGGGCCATCATGGCTGCTTTAGAATCGAGGAAGCTGAAATAATGTTGTCCTGCCACGGCCACCGCAACTGCCAAAATGGCACCGATCCAGAGGGTTGTGCGGTGGCCGACTTGCCCCAACTGCATCAGTCCCGCCAGCAACAGCCCATGCCCACAACCGACTAGTAGCGGAAAAAGCACCATTGGTGCCCGAAAGTTCTCTACCCAAACCGCAACGCGAGCGACCGCCACACCAAGGATCGGCACCGCGAACATCCAAAGCATCGCCTGGGTTGCCACGAAGCGACCGACGAGTCGCGGAGGTACAGTGGTTGCAGAAGAATTGTGCTGGATGGCCATTACTTCATGCTACCATCCCCTTCAATATCTGTCACGACCTGTGAAGATTCTTCCAAAGTCGCTCGTAGCTCCGCTTTTTGGCGGTCCGCTACCGTAATTTCCTTCGAGTATGGGTATATGGTGCCCGGGCGAGACTAGGAGTGATCGTTTGCGAAATTTGCAGTACTCCTGAGAAAATGCCAAGTGAAAATGCCAAGTTGACGGGGGCTTGGAGTATAAGTAGGCTAATATCTGAGGAGAATCGTCTGACGCACCGCGACGTTTTCTGTTCGCCCTGGACAGCAGCCGTGGGGGCCGATTTTCCTGGAAACCAAGACGATCTGATGGGCCCAAAACCAGAGCAGCACCGACCCTCGCAGTCTGGTCTTCCCGATCGCGGAGAAGCAGTGGCCTCCGAGGCTGTCGATTCGCGCGATCCCCAGGAGAAGATTCCTTGCCCCTTTTGCCTTGCCTCGGACTTCGCACCCCACATTCGGATGCCCTACAGCCTGCTGGCCGTCTGCGGCTTTCTGTTCCTGGCGGTGGTTGTCGTCTTCGGTCAGACGGTCAACCACCGCTTTGTTGACTTCGACGACGATGATTACGTCTACGATAACCAGCATGTTAAGGGGGGCCTGACCGCTGCGGGGATCGCCTGGGCCTTCACCGCGTACCACTCCTCGAACTGGCACCCGCTGACTTGGCTCTCGCACATGCTGGACTGCCAGTTCTATCACATGAGGCCAGGCGGCCACCATCTGACCAACGTGCTCTTGCATGCTGCCACGGCGGTTCTCTTGCTCCTGGCGTTACAGCGAATGACGGGGGCACTCTGGCCTAGCGCGTGGGTGGCGGCGGTCTTCGCGATTCATCCCCTGAGGGTTGAATCGGTCGCATGGGTGGCTGAGCGCAAGGACGTATTGAGCGGGCTATTCTTCATGTTGACTCTTTGGTTCTACGCTGGCTATATCGAGCGCCCGGCATCTTGGAGTCGGTATATCTTGGTGGTGGCCTCGTTTGTCTTGGGACTGACGGCCAAGCCGATGCTGGTGACGTTGCCGTTTGTGCTCCTCTTGTTGGACTGCTGGCCGCTGGGAAGACTGGCGAGCAAGCTGGGAGTGGACGGTGGACGGTGGACGGTGGACAGCGGACAGCGGACCACGGTTGGCGACCGCTCCGGCTCCTTTCTGCCCACCAACCACCGTCCTTTCTCCACTACTTTCGTCCGTCTGGTTGTCGAGAAAGTTCCCTTATTTGTCCTGGCTGCGGTTTCGTGCGCGGTAACGCTTGTCGCCCAGCGCGAAGCCATGCAGCAACTGTCCTTTGCTGGGCGAGCCGGCAACACGGCGGTGGCTTACGTCGCCTACCTGGGAAAAATGCTTTACCCGGCCGGGTTGGCAGTTCTCTATCCTCTTCCCGATGGCCCGCCACTGGCATGGGAAGTGGTTGCGGCGGTCAGCCTGCTGTTGGCAATTTCCACGGCCGTCTTGGCGGTAAGGCGGAAGTGTCCCTACCTGCTTTTCGGGTGGCTCTGGTATCTTGGAACCCTGGTTCCGGTGATCGGATTGGTGCAGGTGGGCAGCCAGGCGATGGCCGACCGTTACACGTATTTGACGCAGATCGGGCTTTACATGGCGTTTGCCTGGGGCGCAGCGCGCGTGGCCAGTTCTTGGCCCTCTCATCGTTGGCTCTTTGCAGCCGTCCCAGCCCTGGTCTTGGCAGGGTTGATGGTCTGCGCCTGGCAGCAGACGCGGTACTGGCGCGGCAGCCAGTCGTTGTGGACCCACACCTTAGCCTGTACCTCGCAAAACCATACCGCCCACTATAACCTTGGATTGGCTTTAGCCGACTGCGGGCAGATTGACGAGGCCATCGATCAGTACCAAAAGGCATTGGAAATCAAGCCCGACTACGTGGAGGCGCACACCAACCTCGGAAACGCCTTTGCTGGCCGCGGCGAGGTTAAAGCAGCTATTGGCGAGTACCTTAAGGCACTGAAAATCAAGCCCGACTGCGTGCCAGCCTACACGAGCCTTGGGAACGCTTTGGCTGACAGCGGAGAGGTCGATGCGGCCATGGCCCAGTACCACAAGGCCCTCGATATCGAGCCTGACTGCGCGGATGCCCACAATAGCCTCGGCCTCGCCCTCGCTGGCCTCGGGCAAGTCGATGAGGCCATCGCCTGTTTTCGTAGGGCATTGGAAATCAAACCCGACTACCTGCGTGCGCACTACAACCTCGGGCTAGCGTTGGCTGGCCAAGGAGAGGTTGCTGGGGCCATCGGCCATTATCGCAAGGCCCTGGAGATCAAGCCTGACTACGTAGACGCCAATAACAACCTCGGCCTTGCCTTGGCCGGTCGCGGAGAGATCGATGAGGCCATTACTTGTTTTCGTAGGGCATTGGAAATCAAGCCGGACTATGCCGAGGTCCACTACAACCTCGGGCTGGCGTTGGCCTGCCGCGGGCGAGTTGATGAGGTCATCGCCCATTACCACAAGGCACTGTATCTCGCCAAGCAACAGAACAAACCGGCCCTGGCCGAATCCATTCGGGCGAAAATTAGGCTTTTCCAGCCAGTCGGCCCTGCCGGCAACTCGCCGTAATTACCAAAATTGGACGCTTCATCGAGAGTTCTAATGTTTACAGCGGACAGTACAGCCGGAGAACCGCGGAAGAATACCGTGGAACAGTCGCATGGGGAAAATCGCGACCCGGAACCCCTGCGTCATGCGGCGCTGCGGGCGACACTTGCACCTGCGGCACTCATCGTGCTGGCGGCAATAGGCGCGTACCACAATAGCTTTTCGGGTCCATTCATTTTTGATGATGCGGTAATCCGGAGTAATCCGACGATCCTCCGACTCTGGCCGGTCTGGGTGCCGCTGTTTCCTCCGGACGACAGAGGTTACGCCACGGATCGACGTCCCGTGACCAATCTATCCTTGGCGTTCAACTATGCCTTGTGTGGAACCAGGGTTCCATGTTACCACGTGTTCAACCTAGCGGTTCATATTTTAGGTGGGTTGACGCTGTTTGGCATCATTCGGCGAAGCCTGCGGCTGCCGTCAGTGCAGTTGGCAAGTGTTGCAACTCCGCTGGCGTTGATCTGTGTGTTGATCTGGATTGTCCATCCCTTACAGACCAATGCGGTTACCTACATTATTCAGCGGACCGAGGTCTTGGCTGGCTTGTTCTATCTACTGACTTTATACTGCGTCCTGCGCGGTGCGGAAGTGGATCGTTCCGGGGCATGGTATCCGGCGGCCGTGATTGCCTGTTTTTTGGCCATGGGCAGCAAAGAGTCGGCTTTTTCCGCCCCTGTGGTGGTATTGCTCTACGACCGGCTGTTTCTGGCCGGCTCCTGGCACGAGGTTCGCCGCCGCCGTTACTGGCTGTACGTGGGTCTGGCGTCCGCGTGGCTCGTGCCTGCGCTCTACGTGGGACATGCTCTTGCCGTCGCGGCCGTTCAGCCGGCGCGGTGCGTCGTAAATTGTCCAGAGGTGGGGTGGCTGGACTATGCCTTGGCTCAGTTCGAGTCGATATCGCTCTACTTGCGGCTCTCGTTTTGGCCCCATCCCCTGATTCTGGATTACGGTCCCGGAGGGGTCAAGACGTTTAGTCAGGTTGCTCCTTACGCGGCTTTTGTGCTGGTGTTGGTCGGGGGTACGCTGGTCTCTCTGTGGCGCTGGCCCGCACTGGGTTTCCTGGGGATATGGTTCTTCGCAATTCTGGCTCCCAGTTCGAGCATTGTCCCGATCCATGCCGAGTGTGCAGCCGAAAAAAGGATGTATCTGCCGCTTGCGGCTGTTATCCTCTTGACCGTCGCTGGCGTGTACTGTCTGGGCAAACATTGGCGAGATCGGCAAAAGACGCCGGGATACGGCCAAGTTCTTAACCTCTACCTGAGCTATGCGTTAGCGGGTGCAACCGTGATCGCGTTGATGGTCGTCAGTGTGCGGCGGAACGAAGACTACCGCTCGGCCCTGACGATCTGGCAGGACACGGTCGCAAAGCGACCTTGCAATGCCCGAGCCCACTTCGGCCTTGGGACCGAGTTGGCCAACCGCGAACGCATTGTCGAGGCCATCGAGCAGTACGAAAAGGCCCTGGAAATCAAGCCCGAATACGCCGAGGCCCACAACAATCTCGGCGTCGCTTTAGCTGGCCACGGAGAGGTAAACGAGGCCACCACCCATTACCGCAAAGCACTGCAAATCAAACCCGATTTCGCCGAGGCTATCACCAACCTCGGAAACGCCTTAGCCGACTGCGGACGAGTCGACGAGGCGATTGCCCATTACCGCAAGGCCCTGGTTGTCAATCCGGACTTCGCCGAGGCTCACAATAACCTCGGCTTTGCCTTGGTCGGCCGCGGAGATGTTGATGGGGCGATTGCCCAGTACCGCAAGGCGTTAGATGCCAAGCCCGACTATGTGCAGGCCATCACTAACCTTGGAAACGCCTTGGCTGGCCGCGGAAAGGTTGATGAGGCCATCGTCCAGTACCGTAAGGCCCTGGAGTTCGAGCCTGACGATGTAGAGGTCCACGCCAACCTCGGGAACGCCTTGGCCGACCGCGGACAGATCGATGAGGCCATCGGACATTACCGTAAGGCCCTGGAGATCAAGCCTGATTGCGTGCAAGCCTACACCAGCCTCGGAAACGCCTTTGCCGATCGCGGAGAGGTCGATGAGGCGATCGTCTATTATCGCCAGGCCTTACAGATCAAGCCAGACGACGTCGACACCCACAACAACCTCGGCCTCACCCTGGCCGGCCACGGAGAGGTCGATGAGGCCATCGCCTGTTTTCGTAGGGTATTGGAAATCAAGCCCGACTACGCCGAGGCGCACAGCAACCTCGGGTTGGCGTTGGCCGGTCGCGGCCAGGTTGATGAGGCCATCGCCCATTACCGCAAAGCCCTGGAATTAGCCAAGAAGCAGAACAAACCGGCCCTCACCGAATCCGTTCAGGCCAAGCTTCGTCTCTACGGGATTTGACCAACGCGATGGAGCCGGGCTACAATTCAGGTGGCTGACTCGCAGAAATTTTTGGTTCGGGGGAATTCACCATGCGAAAACAGTTCATATTGCCGGTTGTGGCCTTCTTGCTTCTGATTGGCACTCGACTGATCGAGGCCCGAGCGGACCATTCAGTCCTTTTCCAAGGAGACAAAAAACCCGCCGATACCCTGGCGTTTTCCCCCGACGGGAAATTCCTGGCCGTGGGAAAGTCGGACGGAACCGTCCAACTTTGGGAACTGGGACGACGCCAAGGGCCAGTGATCCTTTCGGGGCATCGCCGGCCGGTGCGCTGCCTTGCCTTCAAGCCTAACGGCGCCTTGCTGGCTACGGGAAGCAGCGATCAGCGCGTGATTCTCTGGGATCTCGCCAAGAAAGAGCGAATTGGCACGTACACTGGCTTGCGCGGACAAAGTCGCGGCCTGAGGTTTTCGCCCGATGGCAAAACCTTGGCCGCTAGTGGCGGCGTGCTCGAGCGGATCGGTGAAGTCACGGTCTGGGACGTTGCCACGAATCAGAAGGTACTCAATCTCATCGGCCACAGTCATTTTGTCAATTCGGTGGCGTTCTCGACCGACGGTAAACTGCTGGCCACCGTGGGCGGAAGTCTCCTCAAGCCGGGCGAACTCTTCGTCTGGGAGTTGCCTGCCGGCACGCGCCGCTCGACCTGGATAGGCCCCACGGACGGAGTCCTTAGCGTGGCCTTCTCCCCCGATGGCGCGACCCTGGCGACCGTCGGATTCGATGCCCGCGTGAGGCTCTGGGACGTTGCCGAAGGCAAGCAAACGAGCGCCTGGCGAGGGCACCTCCTAGAGACTTTTTTCGTCGCCTTTTCCTCGGATGGAAAGTGGTTGCTCTCGGCCTCCACCGATAATACGGTGCGGCTCTGGGATCCAAAGACCAGAAGTCAACTCACCGCCCTCTACGACCCTTACGGACAGCGGGCCGACGGTGAGGTGCTTTCCGTGGCTATCTCGCCGGATGCCAAGCAAATCGCCATCGGGCAACTTGACGGGGCGATTAAGCTCTGGGATGTGGCACAGTTACTCGCCGGCGGACCGACCCCGCTTTACCCGTACGACCCGTATT
>Ga0209697_10006972_pt1 | contig 13448 bp, 13 predicted proteins | sample AliMusrvi5mmetaG_FD_184115 | JGI IMG/M metagenome (GOLD analysis project Ga0209697, IMG submission 184115) | Freshwater lake bacterial and archeal communities from Alinen Mustajarvi, Finland, to study Microbial Dark Matter (Phase II) - Alinen... | ecosystem: Environmental > Aquatic > Freshwater...
TCAGCCTGATAGGTGGTCTCATTGGTGTGGGCGTTGGAATGTTTGCATCCGAGATCATTGCCAACGTGATGAAATGGCCGGTAACAATCAGTCTTCAGTCGATCGTATTGTCATTCCTGTTTTCCACAGCAATCGGTATCTTCTTTGGATGGTATCCTGCGCGCAAGGCAGCAGGCCTGAATCCGATTGATGCGCTGAGATACGAGTAAGTAGTTAGCGAATAGTGTATAGTGAATAATGGAGCTATCTATAACTATTCACTTTTCACTCTACACTATTCACTTTTCACTCTACACTATTCACTGGATTTTTTTACCTTTGCCGCGAAATATTCAATGGCCCCGTAGTTCAATGGATAGAATGGAAGTTTCCTAAACTTTAGATGCAGGTTCGATTCCTGCCGGGGCTACACTAAAAGCTTGTAAATATCAATGTTTACAGGCTTTTTGCTTTTTATGAGTAACAAAATGGTAACAAAAAAGGCCAGAAAGTTAATTTCTGACCTCTTTTATGGGTTCCATTAATCCAGTCAATTTACTTTCAAAAAAATGTTAACAAGTGTAAGCAAGTAAACCTATGGCAAAAGTTTCAAACTGCACGGTAAATCTGACTTTTTGTTAAAATTGCTACTTTTTCTTTGATTATAGATTTTACTCTCATTTATTTTACTTTATGAACATTAGATAAACCACATATACGATAGCCGATACGGCCACCAATCCCAAAATGATCTGTACACATCCGGATGCTGTGGCAACCTTTCCTGTGTTTGGCATAAACTCTTCAGGTTTACCTTCAATCAACAATGAAAGTGCGTTTTCAAAGTTTGAAGCATCGTTACCTGCACTCTCGACTGTTGTATAATAATCTCCATTTTTATCCATTACTGAGATCCTTAGTTTTGTCTGATCATTTGGTGCTTTCTCTGCAAGAACCTCTATTTTATTATTGAGGAACCGATAAATTACTTTTCCAAATGTTTTGTTTTCACTTTCAAGAACAAAATATTTGACTGTCGGGATCTGTAGTAAATAATCATACGTCTGTTCAAACGTCTTATTAATTGTGATTTCCCTGCAAAAGAATTGTGATGAATCCATATTAAAATTATTTTTTTTCAAATATAATATTTCATTGGTTTCAATATCAAAAATTGTTTTCTTATGTTAACTTATTTTAACTTTTCAACTGTTTTCAAACTGTTAATATGCTGTTATTCACGTACGTGCGTTGTGATACCGGAAAAACCATAAATTCATATTTCTTTTTTTACCTTAGCAAGTCTTAGCAACTTAGAAGACATATCCGTATTTCTTCTTTAACCTTGTGATGTCTCAATAAGTCTCAACAAGTCTCAATAGGTAATTTGCTGTTAATCGTTTGACCTTTTTTAATGCTGTTCAGTTCGTTCAGTTTTACTGATCTCTATTTTAACCTTATGAAGTATAAGGAGGGTTGACCCTTTTTAATACTGTCCAATTTGTCCAGTTTCACTGATTATAAATAGAACCTGGCAGCCTCTTTAACCTTCTTATCCAGCTCCAGGATCACATCACTGGAGGAGGTGAAAGAATCACATTTGCAAGCCTCCTCTACTTGCTGCCTTAGATCATGAGATTGTTTTTTTGTCAGTTCACCTCTTTTGTATGCCTCTTTGATTTCATTGATAACATTCAATTCACCTCCTCTCTGAGTAACATAAAATAGGATCGCTTGGTTTGCCTGGTCTTTCTTTGTCCTTATCATTGAATAGTCTATTTGAATGTCATTGATCTTTTTGATTTTCTCATACTCACTCTTCCATCGGTTCACAATGTCAGTATAGAATACCGGATCATATAGCAGTGAGGCTCTCAATTCTGGCCTGTTGAAACATTGCAGCAACCTTTTTTTATATCGCTGCTCATATCTCAATACCTGCCTGCCTTTGTACATTGCAGGGATCGGCTGGCCTTTGACTTGCTGCTCATGTACCTTCTCATAAAACAAGAGTGTTTTATTTTCATTGGAATAGTACAAACCATTGTTTTGCTGAAAACGGTTGAAATATTGCAGCCCTCCTAAATGGTCAAAATAAATCCCTTTCTCATGCCTCATGATGAAATTCTGAGCTACATCAATTCTGGTCACAGTTGCCCGATCCATCGGGAGGAGGAGCAGATCACTCAATTTTTCAACTGCCAGCCTGGTATCACCCCGGCTCAATCCTTGGAAATTATCACCTAAAAACCATTTGCAAAGGCTGGTATCTTTTAACTTCACTGCCTGAGAGGTCACCTGAATTTTAGCATTTTCCAGATAACCGGTAATTGATACAGTTCCATCCTGAAAAGTTGTTATACTTGACCGGGTTAACCTGGCCGGTACTTCATTGAGCAGGTCAATTCCTGGAGCCTCATCAATACCTAATTTCAAATCAGTAGTACAATACATGGGTTACCAAATCGGTTACCAGAAACATCTTAACATAGAGATTGAGAAAAAGAGGGTGCAAATTTGAATGTTTGCACTCCTCCTCTGGCCGGTTACCAAATCGGTAACTTTCATTTTTTTGCATTGTTTCTCAGGATTTCAATTTCATGATCCAGCTCTCCATCACATAAAAGAATGTAAAGGCCTCTCCTGTTATTTTTCTGGCCTCTGGCAATGAATATTTCAATTACCTGCCTGTCATTTGAGAATATCAAAAGAATTGCATCCTGAGTTTCTTTAACATCACCAAAGGCAAAAGGCAGGGTAACATCAGGTATGAAGACACTGGAAATATTATCACCCTTTGTAATTGCCTTATCTGGTCTGTCTTTGCTGGAAAAATGCCACCTGTCAGGAGTATCACCATAATTGAATGATAAGCCTCCAATGTTATCACCTCTTTTGTTTTTTAACTTCATTTCAAAAGGTTCATATTCTTTTGTGGAGGAGGTCACATCATACCGGCTCTTTGCTTTGATCTCAGGTAGTTTTTCACCCTTGTAATAATCAGTTAGGATCATGAACGGCCTCCTCTCTTGTTTAGGGTTACATAGGTACTGGCAGCATTTTCAATCTCTTCATGAATTTTCTGGTTATTCAATAACCATTTTTCAAGTTCTAACCGGTCAAAAAAGATCATTTTACCAGCCGGTTTGCTGCATGGTATTTTCTGTAAATGTGTGAGCTTGTATAGATAGCTCTTTGAAAAGCCGGTATACCTGGCAGCCTCTGAGAATGTCAGTACATTTTTTTGGCTCAAAATATTGCCCTGCAAATCGGTAATTTGCTGCTCCAATCGCTGGAGCACTTCATTTTCATTACTCATTTGTTTTAAATTTTAGAGTGAAACAAATAAGCTGGCCAGCTCAATGAATGTAACTACATGAGCAAAGATGAGCAGGAAAAGAAAGGAATGTGATTGAGAGGCCTTAAGGTCTTAAGGTCTTAACTTTTTTCAGGATTGCATCAATTATCTCTGAGCCTTTTGGATTCAAACCATGCAAAGGATCATTGATTGAATTTTTAGCAGTGGCCAGGTCACCGGCTGTAAAAACTTTGCCGGTTTTATTTTTGAATAACCGGTACTTTCCAATAAGGTTTTGCCATTCCTGGCATCTTATTAAAGGATTACCACTATTCATTTGATCAAAAAGGTATGCAAGCAGCCTGTTTGAGCCTTTCCAATGTATAGGTTCACTACTTATCAACTTATCTGCAAAGATCGCTGCAAAGGCTTTAAAATCGGTTTTAGGATCAATGTACCCGGCATCCTTTAGAGCTTCACACAATGCCTCTTTTTGATCCTGAGTACCTTTCCAAGAAAAGGATTGCACCGCTGGCCGGGCTGGTTTTTCAGCATCCTCTTGGAATTTCCTAAGTGCTTTGATTCTTTCATTATTATAAATATAAAGTAGTATTCTATTTGCTCTAAATGGGTCTTCATTCCCATCACTATAATTTTCAATAAGTTGCTGCCTTTCCTTACAATCCTCTGCCTCTTCCATTTCCTTGAGAAGGTATTCAAGAAAATCCTGTTTGGGTAATAGGGATCTTCTTTGTTCAGCCTTAAAAATAATCCGCTCCTCTACTTTCCTCTGAATATAATCAGGCAATGGGCAGTTTTCACATAACTGTGAAATATCGGTTTTAAAAACCTTAGAAATACAATGTGAATGTTTCTCATTTGTCATTTTATATGCTTTAGATTGTTATCTCTGGCAACCGGTTAACAGCTTGCTTCTTTCTTTCATCAATAACCCTGAGATACTTATCAACATGAGCAAGGCCAGAGTGACCTAAGACAGAGGCAACCGTTTTTACATCGGTTCCATTGTCCAGGAGGTTAACTGCTATACTATGCCTTGCACAATGCCAGGTAATATGTTTTTCAATCTTTGCATTTTTAACCCATGTTTTAAGGTCTTTTAGGCAACCGGTATGACTTGGTAATGTAAATACCAGCTCATCCGGTTTGCCTCTGCTCCCGATCATGTTTAGAGCAGTCTGGTTTAGGTCTATTGTGAGGTTTGCTGCCTTTGAAGTGTTTTTTGTCTTTGCCTGAGTGAACCGGATTTTCTCATTATCAATATTTTTCCAGGTCAATGCTTTCACATCACAAAATCTGAGGCCGGTATTAAGTGAAAAGAAAAAAGCTCGTTTTACTTGCTCATTGCCACATTTGGCTTTTGAGAGTGAAAGGATCTCATCTAAATTCAGAATGTCTTTTTTTAATCCATCGGTCTTAACTATTTTCACCCCTGCTGAAATATCAGTAAGAATTATTTTTTCTTTCACCGCTGCCTGAATTGCAGACCTGAATTTTTTAAAGTAATTGGATATTGTTTCACCATGTACTTTACTTTCCAGATAGTTTTTAAAATCCCTGCATAGCTGCTCATTCAGGCTTTTAACTGGCAGGTACTTTATTTGTTCATCATTCAGAAATTCTTTAAAATATTTCAAAGCACCAGTAACCAGCCTCACATCTTTGTTTTTATAGTTATCATGAAAGGCCTGAAAATATGCTACAAAATCAGTATTATTTTTGAATTTTGGAATATAGTCATGATCTGAGGAGGCTAAATCCAGCTCTCTTTTTGCTCTTATACTCTCTGCCAGCTCTTTCATTGCCTCATTGCTCTTTTTCTCAATCGGGCTTTTAGACCTGGTTGTGTATAGCTTTAAAAATTCATAATGCCTTTTGTCATCATGCCAAATGTCCAGATAGTAACTTTGCCGGCCTCCTCTTAGCTTTTTTTTCCTGAGATATACTGCCATAATATTGCTTTTTTGATACTTTTATTTTCCTTTGTTATCACAAAGATAATGCAGAATTGTTACCGAGTAACAAACGGGTAACAAAAAGTAACAAAATATTGGAGCTTTAAGGGAAAATAACCAGCCTTTAAAAATGTTAAATTACTGGTTTATATTGTCTTTACCTATATGATAATTTATGGTTGTGTAGTTGCCGGGGCTACCAGACAACTGGCAAAATCTAAAATGGCAAAATGGTAAACTATTTTGCCATTTTACTTATTACCAATTTGCCTTTTGGCCTTCTTGCTTCTTAGGATTTGTCCAATTGACCATTTTACAATCCCGCCTATTCAATGCTAATATTGTCAATCTCATCCATCAGCCGATAATTCACAACCTTTCCTAACATCAGCTATCATGTTGAACGGTATAAATCGCCATAGGCGGCCAGCTGCAAAACTATTATCTTTCGCTGTGTTATAAGAAACTTGCTTCATCAATCCTACAGGGAATCGTGCGAGCAAGTAGGTTCTTTGCGAAAAACCAAACTCAATCCTTAACGCACCGACTCGAAAAGCCGTTTGTCGCGACGTAGTCGTAGTAGCCGTTACGGACCACGCCCTCGTAATTGTAGAGGAGTTCCCGGGTCCACGGGTAAGAAGTTGCAGCGTTATGCGACGACGACCAGAAGTAGGCGTAGAGAGGAATATTGATGAAACTGCCATTGTGTATGTAGCCGCCCGAAAGAGCTGTAAACCCACTGCTGTTTGTAGCTCCAGTGTTTGGTGAAGCCCAATGTGTTAGTCCCGTTTCTTTCATCTTGCCACCTGCAATACCTACGCCACCTAAAAAGGTTGTAAGGGTTGTCCATTCGGCATCAGTAGGCAAATGCCAACCTGTTGGACATATGCCTTGTACTCCTTCAGTTGTCGAGTATTGCATGGCTTCATCCAATTGGTATAAGCCGCCATAAGTATTACAGTTATTTTCATCATCATTGTAACAGTACTTCTCAATAATACTGTTATTTGTTTGGTTATTGCTGCCAAGTATTTTCGTGCCTACGTTGAGGTTTTGAGCCATCCAGCATTGAGTGCCAATCAAAACCGTATTGTAGGTCTTGCCATCGCGACTATCAGTAATAGGAAGGCCGCAACTCCAAGGGCAGGCAGTAGTTGTTTGATTCAAAGTCAGAGAAGTTGAGTTTCCGCATGCATTGCAGGCCCATGCGTATCTTGTGTAAGCGGTGTTGCAAGTCAAACTGGTTTCGGTCTTTGTTATAGCAGTGCCCATGTCTGTGGCAGTACCATAATCATTGGCTGTGTTCCATTTGTAGCCTGCAGCACCAGGTACAGTATTCCAGTTCCATACAATCTGTGTAGATGTCGGAACATCCGTTCCTGCTGTGGGAGCCACAGGAATTGTATTCACGGTCATTGTTACTTCATTTGAAGTAGCAGGATTATTGGGAGAACATGGAACACTGGATGTAAGCTGACAAGTGATTAGGTCGTTGTTCGCAGGTACATATATATAGGTCGGACTGTTATCGCCAACATTCAACCCGTTCTTCTTCCATTGGTATACCGGCCCTGATCCTCCATTAACAGGAGTTGCTGTAAAAGTGACTGAGCTTCCTGAACACGACGGATTTACTGATGCCACAATGGAAATATCGACGGCCGGATTAAGCGATGTCGTTTGATTTAAGGATATTGCCTGAGAGCTTCCACATGTATTATAAGCCCATGCAAACCGTGTGTATGGCGTATTGCAGCCCAATCCAGTTTCTGTTTTAGTTAATGAGCCACCCATGTCTGTCGCCGTTGCATAATTATTTACCGTATTCCATTTGTACCCGATTGCTCCAGGGACTGCACTCCAGTTCCACACGATCTGCGATGGTGAAGGAACGTTCACTCCGGCAAAAGGAGAAAAGGGATTTAGACAATTTGAATTTAATGTATTCCAATGCCCACCCATGAACATTGCCAATGCTCCTGAGTTATCAGTACCGCAATCGGTACAATAGACTATCAGTCCATTTGCAGGATTAATTATTGAATTAAGCTCATTATAGGTCATTCGTGGTGGCAGTAAACCTTTGTTGTTTGCTTTCACATCAAGCATAGCAGAGTTGTCAGGCTGGCTGCCATCCGTGTTGATACCAACTTGGGCGGAAAGCTGAAACATGGTGAAAAGAAGAAATGCAAAGATGATCAGGATACGTAGATGCTTTTTCATAAGGCGAGATATCGAAATAATATACATTATTGACTATGTAGCATAGTTGATATGGTAAATATATAAATTAATTTCCAATTGATTACTATTCATTTTAATATATTTGAAAAGATCAAACTATTTGATTTTATTTACAGGCCCGGATCAGAATCAGACCATGAGATCTACATGACACATACCACCGAGATTTTCATCCTGACTGCAGGTCTGTAGTTCTTCTCCCCATGCATCACAGCGCTCGCATTTACGGTCGAATCGTATGCAGTTATTGCTAAACAAATCAGATTGCCTATGCCTTTAGAACTTATTAATGGCATCAAGCACGCCAATTAAAAATTCCTTATAGTATTCCGTTATCAGCAAAACTGAAGAATTCATTGTTGCCAACAATGATGTGATCCAGAACTATTAGTAATGTGAATCCGAAAGGTGTGCAAACAAATTGTAAATGTCTCTTGAACTGCGGATCTTCGGCTTCCTCAATACCTCTTGTTCAAAACCGATCTTATCGATCTCTTTCATCAACCGATAATTCACAGCGTTCCCAACATCAGCGATCCTATAAACGGGATAAATCGCCATAGGCAGCTATCGGCGTTGTTTTGATCTTTTTCTATTATGGAGGAACTTACTTACTCAACGCATTATCAATCCTGCACACACCGGCTCGAAAAACCATTTGGCTTGTCGATGTAGTTATGGGCAACGAACTCGTAATCATAGCCGAGAAACCGACTCCACGAGAGTGTAGGATCAAACTGCGACGACGACCAGAGGTAGGCGTAGCTGTTAAGACTGCCGAAATACCCATAGGGACTTCTGTATCCTCCAGGAAGAGTTGTAAAGCCGCTGCTATTGCTGGCGCCGGTATTAGGTGAAACCCAATGTGTGTATCCTGCTTCTTTCAGTTTGCCACCTGCAAGAGCCTGGCCACCCAAAAAAGTAGTAAGGGTTGTCCATTCGGCATCACTTGGCAAATGCCATCCTGAAGGACAAATACCTTGTACACCTTCAATTGTTGAGTATTGCATGGCTTCATCCCATTGATATAAGCCGCCATAAACATTACACATATTCTCATCATCATTGTAACAATACTTTTCAATGATTCCGTTATTTGCCTGGTCAGCACTACCAAGTATTTTAGTTCCGACGTTCAGATTTTGTGCCATCCAGCATTGGCTTCCGATCAAAACCGTGCTGTAGGACTTGCCGTCGCGCGAATCAATTAAAGGGTTGCCACATACAAATGAAGGGGCAGGAGTTATTGTAAGGTTACCATTTATGGTAACTGCTCCGCCAGACCTTATATTCAAGCCTGATTGAGCAAACAGTCCAAAAGAGGACAGCAACAGCACAGCACATGTGAGTGTAAATGTTTTCATAACGATAGATTTTGATTGGATTAATATTTCGCCTCAGTAGCTACAGGGAGCCCCTTTGGGACTCACCTTTGCGCCACTGTAAAATAATGTTTCAAAAAGCGCGTATGGCACGTATATGCATGTAACTCCAATAGTATTTTTGGAAGAAATGACTTGCACAGGTTCCGAAATCCTGAACATTCACATAATGGTCATCGGTTTCGGTGGAGCTCCAGTAGTTGTAAATACTGAAACCACCAACAGCACCTTTTTGCTGACATAACAAATTCAGTTCGTAAGCTGAAGGCAAATACCAGTCTCCATAAGTTATCCCATCAATCGTTACAGAATAATCTGCACAGATTTTTGCGGCAAAATCAGCGGTCGGGTTATCGTTGATTTGTGTTGCTATTATCAAGGTTGTATTCATTGCCCCTGCACCTAATCCATCTCCCTTAGAGCCAGTATATCTATAGGTTCCATTATACCAATAACTATCAGTAGCCTGGTCGGTAGTAGCGGCTATGAGTCCATGTCGCCCTTCGTCATAAACAAAAAACACCTTCCCCCCGCTGAAACTTTCTCCAATGTAATGTTCGGAGCTGGTTACTGCCGCTGTGGTTTGAAACGTGTTATCGGGAAACTTGATACCCCCTGAAGAGGTATGAATAATACCTGCTACGGTAAGTGTATTGTCTGGTTCCGTCGTTCCTATACCGACGTTTCCTCCGGTAATAGCCGTGCGGCCCTGGGCGTGAATCAATAATTTATCATCAACATCTTCCGAAAGAGAAACGTAATTTCCGTCTCCAAAATTCAGTTGAGAATTGCTTCCGTAGACTCCCGGGCCAATCAGCCGGAGCGTCTGATTTGTTCCTTCAATGGTTAATTTATGCGTAGTCAGGCTTGTTCCTATACCAATATTTGTCCCCGCGTTAAATAAAACACTGTTGGCAACCCATTGGCCATTTTCATTTCGCAGTGTTTCTCCGGTTAATCCTGCCGGTAAAACCAATGATGTCCACATCGTGCCATTCCAGTAATAATATCCCTGATCTACGTTGAACGGAGGATTCCCCCTGGATGCAGTATTGTAAACAAGCAGGCCTAATGCGGGAAAAACAACCGGAGTGGCTACATTGGTGGCAAAAAGTTCCACGCGGGGAGGGAGGAAGCCTTTGTTGCTGAATTTTACATCCAACCCGGCTGACGAATCAGGCAAACTTCCATCTGTATTGATGGCTACCTGGGCAGAAAGTTGAATTGTAAACAGTAGGATAATCGAAAGAAATCCATAGAAAAGCAGAGACTTTTTCATAATGACCGGTTTGAATGAAATTATGGGTTTATAGCCGAAACGATGAGTAAATATATAAAACTTTATATTAACACAATTTAATTGTTAAAAATTTAACACATCGTCCTGCATACTTTAGGTAAAAGCCCTCTTAAATCCGAGATCAATCCGAGATCAATCCGAGATCAAACCGAGCAAACTGGGTTAAGATCGGTTTCTAACCGGTTTTAACCTGGTTAAAAAATAACCCTTCCATACAGATTGAATTAATGCAACGGAACATCAGCAGTTAAGTTAAACTGCAGTATGGTTTGGATGTGGAAAGTAATGGTAAAAAAAAACCAGGCCGGGAGTACCAGCCTGGGCGCATTCTATAAGAAGAAAAATTCTGCTTTTGGGGAATTAATTCGGAAGATGCATATAAACAAATGCAGCAGCATTGTTCCCTGTGATATTGATATCCATTGATTCAACCTGTCCATCGCCATAGACATCCGTCGGAATGTAACCTAAGGCAAATATCGCAGCATCGTTTCCTGTAGAATTCATATCTTCTGCTTCAACCTGTCCATCCTGGTTTACATCACCGGCAAAAATCAGCGGAGGAGAAACAGTTGTTCCGTCTGCCTCAAGCATGGTGGTCATATTGCCATCATACGCCTGGGATAATGCATTAAACGCATAATTGATCGTTGTTCCCGAAAAAGAAACCGGTAACGCCGAGGTTGTTTCAATGCTATTCCTGTGCTTGATAGTCAGGTAATAAGAACCACTGTATGCAGCAGGCACGCTCACAGTGGCAGTACCTGTCGTGCTAAGAGGAACACCGGTAACAGCATAGGCAATCGTCGGGTAGTCACTGACCTGGCAACCGCAATCTGCATCATAATGCGTGGTTGAAAGATGCAACTGAACGGTGATGTGATCTGCAGAGCCATCTGTCCATTTTGGAGCAACACCAAGAACATTACCAAGGTTATCATAAACGACATCTTTTGCCTGGATCATGGTACCATAGCTATCATACAACCCTTGGAGAAAAGCAGAAATGTTCAGTGTTTTGATGGTTACAATACCACCGCCAAATTCATCTGCACCCATGTCGGGAGCAGTAGCAGGCTGGCTGGGATTATTCGGATATCCCAGGTTTGGGTATCTTGGGTTTCCGTCAAAATCGTCGGTAATTGCAGGTGATGAAACAACCGAACCGCCACTTTCAATCAACGTAGCAACACCAGTCTGGATATGAAGGTTGTACGGGGCAGTTGTACCATTGATGAATGGCGGATTCTCCGTAATTGATGCGCCATCGGCTGGCGTAACATACGCCTTGTAGGAAGCAAAAGAAGAGTACCCGGTTGTGCCATCATAATAGAACAGGTTGTTCGCGCCGGGGGTTCCAACATAGAAATCATTGTTGTTCGATGCCGAATTATACGTGCCAATGGCGGTGCTGCTTCTCCTGTATGCGACAGTCTGCCCAAATGTACCCGGAGTCGATGTATTAATGATCAGGTTATTCCGGAGTGTGGTCTGTGGTGCGGTGCCGGCATAGATTGCAGCAGTGCCAAATGTCGTGCTGTTGCTTGAGGCATTCAGAAAGATCGTGTTATCATAAACATTGTTAAAGGATCCCCCCGTAAGGTATAATCCACAAATTGAAGGGTTATTAGTAGCAAGACCGGCTTTCAGATCAGAGATAAAATTGTTGTAGATGTTCATGGTGGGTGTACTGGTATTGTAAATCGCGTAAATCAGGGAAGTTGCAGTACTTCCGTTGTTGCTGTTGATGTTGTAGAAATTGTTTTTGTACACATTCGCGGTTGTACCAAGGGCAGAATAAACCCCATAAACAGTTCCGCCATTGGCATTACAGTTGTAAAACGAATTTGAGTAGATATAAGCAATACCCGAGGATTGGTTATGAATCAGCGTTATGCTTCCCGTGCCGGTATTTGTAATGTTATATACGGTATTGTTGTTGATAAAAACATTATTTGCTGATGATTCGTTGCGGATAACATATTGCGACCCTGTAGTGGACAGGATTGAACCATTGATGGTATTGTTATAAATCCTGAGTGTATCAGGGGTTGCGCTGTTCAGAATTCCGTATAATGGTGCAGCCGATGTTGTTGTTGTGGAGGCGCAGTTTATGATTCTGTTATCATGGATCCGGATGCAGTTTAATGCCGGGGTGCTGCCCATATTGTTCCATATCCCATAAGCGTTTTGTGAAGCTGTAGTGTTGCTGACAACAGAAATATAGTTATAAGCGACTTCCGCATTGGAGCTTGTTCCGGTTCCAAGTAAAATACCGGCTAAACGGTTTAACGATCCGGTTCCGCTTACAATAGAATCATTCATGATCTTAAGCTGAGCCTGGTAGTAAGCATAAATCCCGTAAGCAGCGGTATTGGCACCGCCAAAATTCAGAATTGCGTTCTTTCCATACTGCCCGATTTCGTTGTTGTGATCGTACAGAGTAAAGGGAGAAGGAGTGCTGGCATAACCGCTTAACGAAATACCTATAAATGCTCCTGAAATAAAATTGTTATCGAACTGGCAGTCATTGCATGCATCACTTGTTGCTGTTATTGAGAGCGCTGAGGTCGAAGTGGCAATATGATTACCGGCATAAATCCCGACAGATTTCACGTTTGTCCGGTTCATGTAGATGTTGCAGCCTTTAATGGTAACATGCTGACATCCGTTAAAAGGAGCAGTGCTGCTTGCCTTAACCAGTGCATAACCCCACTCAATAGTGGCATCTGCTGAAGCATCAAGATCGATTTTTTCGAACGTAACATAATCGGTTCCGGCAATGATGATACCGCCGTCTGTAGAGGAAGAACTTCCACCGGAGATGGTGATTTTCGGATTTGCAGTAAGACCAGCCGGATCTCTTCTGAAGATGATCGGGGCGGTTGCACCGGCAGTCGGAACATTCAGAATCAAACTCAAGGCAGTTTCTGTATAGCCGGTTGCAACGATGAAAGTAGCACCGGGTGCGGCCACACCGTTTGAATTTAGCGCAGCTATTGCAGCGGCTATTGAGGGATAACTGGGTGAACCACCGGAAGGGATGTAGTATGTCCCCGACATGGGTGCCCCGAATGAGGCCAGATTAATGACAATAAATGTCAGTAATGCAAGTAATGTTTTTTTCATAGGTTTTAAATTTAAGAGGGATCAAGAGGAAAATCTGGGGGGAAGATAGCTACGCATAAATATTTGATAGTCTAAATAGAAAGAAGCTCACATTTCTTACACCTCGAAAAGCGGAACGGAATGCTTTGATTTTAGCGTTA
>Ga0209697_10006984_pt1 | contig 13428 bp, 11 predicted proteins | sample AliMusrvi5mmetaG_FD_184115 | JGI IMG/M metagenome (GOLD analysis project Ga0209697, IMG submission 184115) | Freshwater lake bacterial and archeal communities from Alinen Mustajarvi, Finland, to study Microbial Dark Matter (Phase II) - Alinen... | ecosystem: Environmental > Aquatic > Freshwater...
GAATACTGTCTCAAATGGGACGTCGTATCCATCATTGATTTGGGAGGAGAATGGAGTTGCAATTGCGCACCGCATGGCGTAAACTGCCTCCATGCAAATGACATTGGAAATCCCAGACCGGATTGCGGAGACGCTTGCCGGCGATGAGGCTCAGCGGCGACGCAGCGTGCTGCTTGAGCTTGCCTGCGGAATGTATGCTGCAAGAAGCATCACCCACGCGCAAGGAGCGGAGATGGCCGGGCTGGGACGGTTGGAATTCCAGCGCGAACTGGGATTGAGGGAAATCCCAGTTCACTACACTGCCACTGACTGGGAACATGACCTCCATGCAGGCTTGTGTGGTGAGTGACACATCGCCGCTTTCGGCGATGGCGAAGATGGGTTGGCTGTCTTGGCTGTATGAACGGTGGGGGACTGTTCTTTTGCCAGATGGGGTGTGGCGCGAGTTGGCGGAAATTGGCGACACTGACGCGCTCGCCGTGTTAGAGACGGCGCGGACGGACGGGTGGCTGAAAGTGCAGTCTGTGGCAACGCAAGGCCGACCGGAGTTTCTGGGTTTGCATGCAGGGGAGGTCGAGGCGATTTCAATGGCCTTGGACCTCCGCGCCAACTGGTTGATTGTGGACGATGGCGACGCGCGGCGGGTGGCGCTAAATATGGGTCTGCGTATCTGCGGTTTAATCGGGATGATCGTCTGGGCAAAACAACATGGCAAGGTGGTGAAGGTGATGGACGCAATCGAGGACTTACGTCGCGTTACCAAGTTCAGAATCTCAGAAGCGGTGCTTGGGAGAATCTCCACTGATCTGGGGGAAACACGATGAAGCCTGCCGACAGAATGGCGATTCGGCTGCTGCCGGCGTCGGTTTGGGCGCATGTCTGGAACAAACCGTGGATGGTGCATGTCTTACTCCTTAATGGAATCAAGAGCGAGGTTCAACTTGAGCACATTCACGCCGTCAACGCCGAGCAGGCCGAAGGCGGCCCTGTCGGTGTTAGAGGCGATTAGTGCGGTGACTTTCTCCGGCGGCAGCCCGCGTGCCTTGGCCACGCGGGCGGCTTGCAGCGCGGCGTTGGCCAGGCTGACGTGGGGGTCGAGGCCGCTGCCCGAGGCGGTGACGGCGTCGGCGGGAACCAGTTGGTCTGCGGTTAGGCCGTTGCTTGTGCGATAGGCCGCCACCCGCTCTTTGATGGAGTCGGCGAGTTTCCGCGAGGTGGGGCCGAAATTGCTGCCGCCGGAACTGGTGGCGTCGTAGCCATTGGCGCCCGCGGCCGATGGGCGGGGGTGGAAATACCCCTCGCCGGTGAAATTCTGGCCGAGCAATGACGAACCGATGACAACGCCGTGTTTGTCAACGATCAGGCTGCCGTTTGCCTGGTGCGCAAAAGCCAGTTTTGCAATTCCGGTGACAGCGAGTGGATAGAAACCACAGCAGACTGCGGCAATGACGAGCGTGGCAACGAGGGCGGGACGGATTTCGGAGAGGATGTTTTTCATATCAGGCGAGGTAGAGGTGGGTGATGACAAGGTCGATGGCCTTGATGCCGATGAAGGGAATGACCAGGCCGCCGAGACCATAAATGAGCAGGTTGCGGCGCAACACGGCGAGCGCGCCCAGCGGCCGATACGGCACACCTTTGAGCGCGAGCGGGATGAGCGCGACGATGATCAGCGCGTTGAAAATCACCGCGCTGAGGATGGCACTCTGCGGCGAGACGAGATGCATCACGTTGAGCGCCTTCATTGCGGGGAAGGTCACCATCAGCATCGCCGGAATGATGGCGAAATATTTCGCGACATCGTTGGCGATCGAGAATGTGGTTAGAGAGCCGCGGGTCATCAGCAGTTGTTTGCCGATCTCGACGACTTCGATGAGTTTGGTCGGGTTGCTATCCAGATCCACCATGTTGCCGGCTTCGCGCGCGGCCTGGGTGCCGGTGTTCATGGCGACGCCGACGTCGGCCTGTGCCAGGGCGGGCGCGTCGTTGGTGCCGTCGCCGGTCATGGCGACCAGGTGCCCGGCGGCCTGTTCGAGGCGGATGCGCTTGAGTTTGTCCTCGGGAGTGGCTTGGGCCATGAAGTCGTCCACGCCGGCCTCGGCGGCGATGGCGGCGGCGGTCATCGGATTGTCGCCGGTGATCATGAGCGTGCGGATGCCCATTTTGCGGAGCTGGGCGAAGCGTTCCTTGATGCCTCCCTTGACCACATCCTTCAACTCAACCACGCCTAACACCTTGCGGCCGTCGGCGACCACCAGCGGCGTGCGACCGGCACGCGAGGCGGCGGTCACGTCATGTTCGACATCGATCGGATAGATCCCGCCCTGTTGTTCGACCCAGAACTTGACGGAATCGGCGGCACCCTTGCGGACGCTACGGCCCTCGAGGTCAACCCCGCTCATGCGGGTCTGGGCGGTGAAGGGAACAAAGCTGGCATGCGGGTGTTGTAGTTCGCGGGCGCGGATGTTGAACTTGTCCTTGGCGAGCACCACGATGCTGCGGCCCTCGGGGGTCTCGTCGGCGAGCGACGCGAGTTGCGCCGCATCGGCCAGCTCCAGTTCGCTGACGCCGGGCGCGGGCACGAAATCCGAGGCCATGCGGTTGCCGATGGTGATGGTGCCGGTCTTGTCTAACATCAGCACGTCGATGTCGCCGGCGGCCTCCACGGCGCGGCCGCTGGTGGCCATCACGTTGCGGCGGATCAGGCGGTCGATGCCGCTGATGCCGATGGCGCTGAGCAGGCCGCCGATGGTGGTGGGGATCAGACAGACTAACAAGGCGACGAGCACCGGGGTGGTGAACTCGATGCCGGCATAGCTGCCGAAGGGTTTGAGGGTGATGCAAACCAAAAGAAAGATGAGCGTCAGCGCGGCGAGCAGGATGGTCAGCGCGATTTCGTTAGGAGTCTTCTGGCGCGTGGCACCCTCCACCATCGCGATCATGCGGTCGAGGAAGGTATTGCCCTTATCCGAAGTGATCCGGATGACGATGCGGTCGCTGATGACGCGGGTGCCGCCGGTGACGGCGCTGCGGTCGCCGCCGCTCTCGCGGATGACGGGTGCGGATTCGCCGGTGATGGCCGCTTCATCGACGCTGGCAATCCCTTCGATCACCTCGCCGTCGGCCGGGATCACGTCGCCGGTTTCGCACACGACCAGATCACCTTTGTCGAGCATGGGTGCGGCGACCCGCTCCTCCTTGTTGCCGCGCAGGCGGCGCGCCTGGGTGTCCTTGCGGGCCTTGCGCAGGCTGTCGGCCTGGGCCTTGCCGCGGCCCTCGGCGACGGCTTCGGCGAAGTTGGCAAAGAGCACGGTGAACCACAACCAGATGGCGAGTTGGAGGACGAAGGCCCGGTCCACGCTGGAGGTGAAGATGGCGACGCTGGTTAGAACGGCGCCGATCTGGGTGACGAACATCACCGGGTTTTTGATCATGAGCCGCGGATCGAGCTTGCGGAACGCATCGCCGATTGCGGGTACAAGGATCGACTGGTCAAACAGGGACGGATTGGTATGGGACATGGTTGAAGCGGGAGAGTTGTTATATAATGGAGAATCAAAACCACAGATTACACAGATTGCACGGATTACGCGGATTATGAAAGAGTTAGGAAGGTAATGGATGTCACGATTTATGTGAGTCAAAAGCTTGATGGAATGCTGTGGTCTTTTCCGTGTAATCCGTTCAAATCCGTGAAATCCGTGGTAAACAAAGTCGGTAGAACCTATTTCATGTTCGAGGTCCGGGGTGATTGTTAGAACGATTTCCCATTCAGCATCAGGAAGTGTTCGACGATGGGGCCGAGCGCCAGGGCCGGGAGAAAATTCAACGCGCCGATGAGCAGCACGGTGCCCAGCAGCAGGATGACGAAGGTGGACCCGGCAACCGGGAAGGTGCCCGCGCTGGGGGGCGAGATGTTCTTTTTCACCAGCGAACCGGCCAGCGCCATGATCGGAATGATCATCAGGAATCGGCCGATCAGCATGGCAAAGCCGAGGGTGACATTATAGTGGGGGTCGCCATCGGTCGGCGTGGCTGTTAGACCGGCGAAGGCGCTGCCGTTGTTGCCAGTGGCAGAGCTGTAGGCGTAGAGGATTTCACTGAACCCGTGGGGTCCCGCGTTGTTGAGGCCGGCCTGGCCCCACGCGCTCGCCGCGGCCCAGGCGCTGAAGCCGAGGATGCTGGCGGTTAGAACCAGCAGGGCGAGCATGGCCATTTTCACGTCGAAGGCCTGGATCTTTTTGCCGAGGTATTCCGGGGTGCGGCCAACCATCAGGCCGGCGATGAACACCGCCAGCACCACAAACACCAACATTCCATACAGTCCCGCGCCGACCCCGCCGATGACGACCTCGCCCAACTCGATCATGAAGAGCGGCACCAGTCCGCCGATGGCGGTGAAGGAATCGTGCATCGAGTTGACTGCGCCGCAGGACGCCGCCGTGGTGATGGTGGCAAACAGCGAGGAGTTGAAGATACCGAAGCGGACTTCCTTGCCCTCCATGTTGCCGTCGCCTGCGACCACGCCCATGGCCTGATGGATGGGATTGCCGTGAGCTTCCGCCCACCAGCAAGTGAGCACCCCGGCGACGAAGAGGATCATCATCACCGCCCACACCGACCAGCCGTGGGCCTGGTTCTTGGTGGTCTTGCCCAGATACCAGGTCAGGCCGCTGCCGATGGCGAAGATCGCGAGCATCTGCATGAAGTTGGATAGGGGAGTCGGGTTTTCAAACGGATGGGCGGCATTGGCGTTGGTGAAGCCGCCGCCGTTAGTGCCTAACATTTTGATCGCGATTTGTGACGCCATCGGCCCCTGGACGATGGTTTGGTCGGTGATGGTTTGTGGTTCGGTGCTGGGTTTGCCGGCGGCATCGAGGGTGCCTGCGGGGACGGTCACCGCCTCGACAAGCTTTGCGGTGTCATAGGGCTTGAAGTTCTGGATCATGCCCTGGGACACTAGGAAGACCGCAAACACCAAACAGATTGGCAACAGCAGATAGTAGGTGGAGCGGATCAGATCGACCCAGAAATTGCCCACGGTGGAGGCCGAGTGCCGGGCGATGCCGCGAACCAGCGCGGCGGCGATGGCGATGCCCACGGCGGCCGAGGTGAAGTTGTGGATGGTCAGCGCCACCATCTGCGAGAAATAGGACATGGTGCCCTCGCCGCCATAACTCTGCCAATTGGTGTTGGTCGTGAAACTCACCGCCGTGTTGAAGGCCAGTGCCGGACTCAGCGCGGGCAGACCCTGCGGGTTGAGAGGCAGCAGGTGTTGCAGGCGCAGGATCGCGTAGGTGAAAAGCACGCCCACCGCGCTGAACAGCAGCATCGCGAGCGTGTATCCCTTCCAGCCATGCTCCCGTGACGGGTTTACTCCCATCAGGCGATAGGTGAGTTTCTCAAGCGGCCGCAGGACCGGGTCGAGCCAGGTTCTGCCGTCCGCATCGAGCACCTTGGTCAGATAGATGCCGAGCGGTTTGGTGATCGCGGCGAGCAGGCCGATGAAGAGGGCGAGTTGAAGCCAGTCGTTGATGTGCATGGGTGTGGATAGTCAGAATTTTTCCGGATAGAGCATCGCGACCACGAGGTAGGCGACGAGGCACAGGGCGATGAGGCCGATGATGATGGTTTCCATGGGGATGGTGGTTTAGAGGGAGCCACAATAGCGGGCGTAGAGCGCGCCGATTGCGAAGAAGGCGAGGGTTGCGGCGATGAAGATGAGGTCGGTCATGGTGGCAGTGGCTACGTCCCAGCATGCCACCGTGCTGCCGCACGCATAGTAAAAGGGCCGGCGCCTGGCGTAAAAAAGACGTAAAAGCCACGATTGATTCCGCCACCGGAGCGGTTATGGTCCGTCCCGATGAAACGCGATGACGCCAACGCCGCGCCGCACGATTCCCGCAGCGATAACCACAGTCTGCCGGAATCCTATCGCAGCATTGCCGTGCCGCCGGCCAAGGGCGGCTTTTGGCGGCAATGGCTGGCGTTTTCCGGGCCGGCGATTCTCATCAGCGTCGGCTACATGGACCCCGGCAACTGGGGCACCGACCTGGCCGGCGGGGCGCAGTTCAAATATGGCCTGCTCTGGGTGGTGGCGCTGGCGAGTTTGATGGGGGTGATTCTGCAGGTCATCGCCGCCCGGCTCGGGGTGGCCACGGGCAAGGATCTGGCGCAATGCAGCCGCGATTTCTATCCGAAATGGCTGCGCTGGCCGAACTGGATTGCCATGGAACTGGCGGTGGCCGCCACCGACCTCGCCGAATTGCTCGGCAGTGCGGTGGCGCTCAATCTGCTTTTCCACATTCCGATTGCGTGGGCGATTGTCATCACCGCCTTCGACGTGCTGCTGCTGCTGGCAATTCAAGGTCTCGGCATGAGGATGATTGAAGCGGTGGTCGCCGTGTTCGTTCTAACGATCGGCGTGTGTTATGGCATCGAGCTTTTCGTGCTGCCGCAAACCCAGCCCGATCTGGCGGAGGTGGCCGGCGCGTTGGTTCGGCCCGGTTTTCGCCATACCGGCATGCTGCTGGTGGCCATTGGCATGATTGGCGCGACAGTGATGCCGCATAATCTTTTCCTGCATTCGGCCTTGGTGCAGACGCGCAAGGTCGGACGCGACGCCAACTCCATCCGCAACGCCATCCGCTTCAACACCATCGACGCGGCCGTCGCCCTGAGCATCGCCTTTCTGGTCAATGCGGCGATCCTCGTGCTCGCCGCCCTGGTTTTCCATGGCAAGGAAAGCGTGACCGTGGCGGGCGGGCAGGTCGTCACGTTCGGTCCGGACAGTGATTGGATACGCATCGCTCACCTGACGCTGGCGCCATTGTTAGGTACCACGGCGGCAAGCACGCTGTTTGCCGTGGCGCTGCTTGCCAGCGGACAAAGCAGCACCATCACCGGCACCCTGGCCGGCCAGGTCGTCATGGAAGGATTCATGAATTGGCGCATGCGTCCGTGGTTGCGCCGGATGACATCGCGCCTGCTTGCCGTGCTGCCGGCAATCTTCATCGTCAGCATCCGCGGCAGCGGCAGCGTCACCGACCTGGTCAATTTGAGCCAGGTCATCCTCTGCCTGATTCTGCCATTCGCGCTGTTCCCGCTGCTGCATTTCACCTCCTCGCGCAAGATCATGGGCCAATGGCGCAACGGCTGGTTCTTGCTGAGCCTGGGCTGGGGCAGTGCGATCTTGATTACCGCGATGGATGTTTTCAGCCTGCCGGACTCGCTCAAGGAACTCTGGCGCATCCTCACTCACTGATAGAACAAAGCCATGTATAAGAAAATCCTTGTCGCTCTCGAAAACGGCCCGGCGGACGAAACCATCCTGCCGCACGTCGCGGATCTCGCGGCGAGGTTTGGTTCGGCTCTGCTGTTGCTGCACGTCGCCGATGGCTGGGTGGCACGCAATTTCAACAAGCTCGAACTCACCGAGTCCGAGGAAATGAAAGAAGACCGCGCCTATCTTGAAAGAATTGCCAGCGAATTGCGCGCGCGGAATCTCACCGTCACCAACACCCTGGCCCTGGGCGATCCGCCCGTCGAGATCCTGAAAATCGCCGATGCCGAAAACTGCGATCTCATCGCCATGACCAGCCACGGCCACCGCCTCCTTGGCGACCTGTTCCGCGGCAGCACCATCACGCAGGTCCGACATCACACGAGGATTCCCCTGCTCATCCTGCGCGCGAAAAAATGTTAGCATGACGCAACCTCAGACCCGCGATGGATTCAGGGTTTAACTTGCGACGCTCACAGAGCGCTACAAATCTTCATTTCAGTGTCCTCAGTGGCAATATCCGGCGGTCCAACCTTTTGTGGTCTAACCTATTTGCCAATCGTTGAACGGCTTGGCCCTTCCGTCAATTCAAGGTGAACACCCTGCCGCGGCCGGTTTCCCATGCGGTGTGAATGCTGGCATAGAGGGCGGTGAGTTCTTCCGCGGAGAGCAGGCGGTATTCGATCGAGCGGGCATGGGTGGTCTCCGGATACTTCTTGATGACCATCTTGTGCAGATCGGTGCCGGCACGCTGGCCGGCGAAATCGACCAGTTCCTTGGCACGTTCGGTTAGATTGCCGACGGCATTGTTGTTGACGCCCTCGGTGAGGGGGCGGGCAAAATAGAAGCGGGCCAAGCCCTGGCCGTTGGTGTCGATGGTGACCTCATCGACAAGCAGGGCCGCCTCTGGAATCGCATAACTGTGGCGGCTGATGGCGGTGACGTGTTCGAGTGCCACCATGTAGTTGCCCCCGGGCAGATTCGCTTGCCAGAAACGGCGGTTGCCATCGGTTTCGGTGCCGGGGGTTTTCTGACCGTTGGCCGCAGCCGCCCCCGAGGACCCGGCGGCGGGGGCGGGTGCGGGACCGCCGGCGGCCTTTTGCGCACTCACGGTGGCGGTGGCGGCAAGCAGGCAGGCAAGGACGGGAATGAGCATGGCTTTCATGGCGGTGGGGAGGCTAGCATGGAAAACGCGGCTTGGCCAGCCGGATCACCGGAGATTCGCAAAAGTGAAGGATTGTCAGGCATGGCGGGATGGGCTAGGTTGGCACATGGTTCGTTTCCGGCCCAATGTTGCGGCGCTGCTGGTCAAACCCGAGGGCCAGTTGCTCATTTGTGAGCGCTGGATGGTTCCGGGTGCCTGGCAGTTTCCGCAAGGTGGCATCGATGCGGGTGAGACCCCCGAACAGGCGTTGTTCCGCGAGGTGCGCGAGGAAGTCGGCTTGGAGCCGCGGCATTACGAGGTGCTGGCCCAACGCGGCGGCTATCGTTATCTCTATCCGGCCGACGCACGCTCGAAAAAACTCCTCAAACACGGCAATCATGGCCAGGAACAAACCTATTTCCTGTGCCGTCTGCGGGCTGGCGCGCCGCCGATCAATGTCAACCAGCAAGCCCGTGAGTTTTCCGCCTACCGCTGGATTGAACCGCTCGAGTTCGATCTCGACTGGCTGCCCGCATTCAAACGCAACGTCTACCGCCAGGTGCTGTGGGATTTTTTCCAGGTGACCGTGTGAGCGGGCGCTTCATAACTGCCAGGCGTCGAGCACCTTGCCGGGGCGCCAGGCGGGGGCGGATTCGTCGATCACGCCGCGGCGCAGCCACCCGGCCTGCCACTCGACCCAGTGGGCGCGGTTCGAGCCGACAAACGAGCCGGTGTTGATCACCATGCGTCCGTCTTTGCGCCAGCAGCCGTGCCAATGGAAATGGCCGATGATCAACACCTCCGCCCGCGGAAAATAGCGTTGGCAGAATGCCATCCCCGCCGCGCTCTGGCCCCACCAGGCTTGCAGGATCCGCAACGCCCGCAACGGCGGATAGGCGGCATCCCACACCTGTTGCCAGAGGCGCCGTCCGTAAGGTTCCTCCTGCGAGGGCAGGGCACGGGCCATCTCCCGCGCCAGCCGCAGCCGCGCGACCGCATCGGTGGCCGCCGCCGGGTGCTGGCGCCACAACTCGAGCACCCGCCGCCTGCCTGTTAGCACCTCGCGCTTCCACGGCGAGCCATCGAAGCACAAGGCATCGCCGTGGGTGACGACGATGCGTCCGCCGGCCAGTTCCAGCCAGCCCGGACCGGCCCAGCCGGGATCGTGATTGCCGGGGAGGAACAGCGCTTGGCAACCTTCCTCGGCACACAGCGAGCGCAACTCGTCCAACATTTCCGCCGAGCGCGCGACCACCGTCGGCGCCAGTTCCTGCCAGGTGTCGCCATTGAACACCACCGTCCCGGCGCCCGCCAGCAGCGGCCGCAACGCGGACACCCGCGCAATCCGCGACACCCGGTGCGCGAGATGCAAGTCCGAAACAATCCGCACCGGTTCAGTGAGCGTGGACTCCGCGGCTGCAACCATCGGACCGGAATGAGGAACCACGGGTTTCACGGATTGGTTTTGATTTCACGCCCCGGTCCGCCGTTGCCGCACCGCTTCAAACAAGCACACCCCGGCCGCCACCGAAACATTGAGGCACTCGACCTTGCCGGCCATCGGAATGGCCGCCAGGAAATCGCAGTTCTCCTCGGTGAGCCGGCGCATCCCCTTTTCCTCGGCACCTAACACCAGGGCCAGCGGTCCTTTCAGATCGGTTTCATAAACCGAGCGGGTCGCCCGCTCCGAGGTGCCCACCAGCCACAACCCGGCGGCCTTGAGTTTTTCCATGGTGCGGGCCAGATTGGTCACCTGGGCAAACGGCACATGATCGGCGGCGCCCACCGACACCCGCCGCACGGTTTCGGTGATGCCCACCGCCTTGTCCTTGGTGGTGACCACCGCGTGCACCCCGGCGGCATCCGCCGTGCGCAGGATCGCCCCCAGATTGTGCGGGTCTTGCACGCAATCCAACACCAACACCAACGGCACCGCCTGCGCCGCCACAATCGCCAGCAACTCGTCCTCATCCAGCGGCGGCGTGATTTTCTCCGGCGCCGGAGCGTGGCGGTTGGCACGCGCCAGCCGCTCCGGCGGGCCGGGCCGGCCCTGCGGTGCGGCAGTTCCATGCGGACGGGGTTTCATCGGCGCAAGCCATATCCCGCCACCTCTCGCGAGTCGAGCCCATTTCCTCACTCCGCAAATCAACATTCAATGTGGCGGCAAGGTCACCTGGCCGCAGGTCGGTACCGTCGCCCATTGGGAAGTGCAGGTTTCCGACGATCTCGCCATCTGGAATACGGCCAGCACGGGTGTTGACGTGTCCGATCCGTCCAAGGTGGTCTTCACCCTGCCGACCGGCGCACCGCAGAAGTTCTGCCGCCTGATGGTCGTCCCGTAAGGGCCGCCGCTTGCAAGGGCATCGCTGACATCCCCGACCTAACAACGCAGGCGGCATCCCGGTCCGGGGTGCCGCCTGTTCGTTTCAACCCGAACTCCGGTACTTGGTTGGGCATGTCAGTTAGAGCCGAAAACGGAAGTTGAAATCCAAGATTCGTTCTTGAAACCACAGATTACACGGATTTCACGGATTTTCTGGTATGGATTTCTGCACCATTTGTACTTCGGAGAAGTTGCAAATGGAACCAATTTCAATCTGTGAAATCCGTGTAATCTGTGGTTAATCTAACCGATATTTCGAATCAAACTTCGGAGTTCGGGTTTCAAGGAGCGTGCATCCCTCGTTGCCCGAGCCCCGCGCCGCGCGGGCACCGCCTCCCGTCCCGAAGATGTCCAATGTCAGGACACCTCCAAGAGCCATTTTCCGTGTTTACACCCGACGGCCAATTCCATAGATCTCATCAGTCTCAGGCGTCACTCCAAGCCACCGCAACCCCGCGGTGTGTCGGCGCGGCTCTGCGAATTCCAAAAAACAGACATCACGGCAATTTCCCGTGAAAATCGTCGGTCATCGAAATCCCACCGGCTTCCCGGCCGGGTTTGAAACGATCGATACGCAATAACCCAACCAATGAAATTCCAGATATCATGAAAAATACACTGAATCGCATTATTCCCCCGGGCTCCGCTCTGAAACAGTTCGCCCTCGCTTGCGCGGTGAGCGCTGGACTGGGGCTCTGCAGCGCCCACGCGGCCTCCCCCGGCACCCCGGCCAATCCCGTACCGGCGACCGGAACCACCACCGGAACCACCGTCCATCCCTGGGTTCTCTCCAAGCTCAACTGGGACGACAGCGCGGCGGCCACCAGCTACGATGTGTATTTCGTCGTCGCCACGGATCCGGATCCGGTGCCGGGCATCACCACGCCGACCGCCAATGTCAGCCTCAGCGAATACACCCTCCCCGCCAAGACAGCCTCTCTCACAGCATACAAATGGCAGGTCGTTGCCAAGAACACCGACGGCGACACCCCCGGCCCGTTGTGGACGTTCACCACCATGGACCGCAGCGACATCAGCACGACTCTCACCCCTGGGCCCCAAGGAACCTCACAAGGAATCGTCATCGACGATGTGGTAGGAGCGGGCAATCCCGCCAGGATGGTCGGAACAACCGATACCTTCTGGGGTTGCGCCGGCTTCTCGGTTCCGGTGAACCTCAATGGCAACCGGCTCAATATCTACTTTGGCGGCAACCCCAACAAACACATCAGCGGGCCCATCTCTGGCAACGGTGAGGTGGCCTTCAATTATTCCGGTGGAGGCGACGGAACCATCATCAATGGCAGCGTTGGCAATACCTACACCGGTCCAACCACCGCGTCGAACTACCTGACGCTCGCCAAGACCGCCGGCGACGCCCTGTGCAGCGGTCCCATCACGCTGAACTCCGGCAATTCCAAAGTCATGTGGTCCGCCAACGATCAGATCAACAATCTCTCGGACGTGAAACTCACAGCCTCAGGGGCCTCGCTCGTGCTGAACGGCAAATCCGACACCATCAACGACCTGTATCTGGTGACGGGCACCTCCGTGCAAACCGGCGCGCTCGGCGTGCTTAAAGTGGCACACCTCTACATCAACGGCCTCCAACAACCGGACGTCGCCTATGTTGCGGGCAACGGCTATGTCACAGGCTCGGGCTACATCGAAGTGGGCGCCTCCGGCCCGCCGGTGATCGTCAGTCCTCCCGCGATCCCGGCCACTCCCGCCCCGGCTGACGGTTCCACCACCGTGCATCCGGCGGTACTCACCAAGCTCGATTGGGCCGATTGTTCATTAGCCACCAGCTATGACGTTTATTTCTGGATCCCCGCCTCGGAGTCGAAACCGGTGACACCGGTGAACGTCCTCCTCAGTGAATACACCCTCCCCGTACAGGTGCTCTCATTGACGACCTACAACTGGCAGGTGGTCGCCAAGAACACCGCCGGCAACACGACCGGCCCGGTGTGGTCCTTCACCACCATGGACCGCAGGGACATCAGCAATGTCATCAACAACCCGGGGAGTCCCGCTTCAGGATTCGACATCGACCCCGTCGTTGGCGCGGGCAATAACGGCAGGCTGGTTGGAACAGTCCAGACTGGCTGGTGGACCGGCGGCTTCATGGTTCCCCTGGATCTCAATGGCAACACTCTCATCATCGACGCCGGCGGGAACTACCCCAGGCACGCCACCGGCGCCATCTCCGGCACCGGCGCCGTGGTTATCTCAGGCAACCCAGGCCTGAGCATCAATGGCGGCACAGGCAACACCTACACCGGCCCCACCACCATCTCCGGTGCCAGCGTGACACTCTCCAAGACTTCCGGCAACGCCCTGTGCGGCGGTCCCATCACGCTGAACGGCGGGGTGAATCTGATCTGGGCCGCCAATGATCAGATCAGCGACTCCACGGCCGTGTCCCTCGTCGGCTCCGGGGCCGTCCTCAAGCTCGCCGGTCACACTGACACCATCGCCGGCCTGACGCTGGCAACCAACACCACCGTGGACACCGGCACCGGCGGCGTGCTGACCGTCACCAACCTGACGGTTGGCGGCACGGTCCAGCCCTCCGGCACCTACAATGCCGGCAACTCGGCCTGGGTCACCGGCACC
>Ga0209697_10006987_pt1 | contig 13424 bp, 15 predicted proteins | sample AliMusrvi5mmetaG_FD_184115 | JGI IMG/M metagenome (GOLD analysis project Ga0209697, IMG submission 184115) | Freshwater lake bacterial and archeal communities from Alinen Mustajarvi, Finland, to study Microbial Dark Matter (Phase II) - Alinen... | ecosystem: Environmental > Aquatic > Freshwater...
TAACTATATAGTATCAGTTATATATTTCATTTTATTTCAACTACGGACTTTTGAGCTTTAAATTCATAAATTTAAAGCAGTAACGTGCATTCACATCAATCTTTGCCAAGCCTACCTAGCTAAAAATTCAGAAAAACCTAAGCCACACAAAATAAAACTTGCTTATAAGCGCCAGAGCTGGCACATTAGCAACTCACTTAGTGCGTAAGACAAAACAACCTTCACTAAACCTTAGGAAACATCCGATGACCAACAAAACAGCGATACCTCGTGACGATGCCAACAAACTTGGGCTCTTACAACAATTAAACACCTGTCTACCCAGCTACGCCGTAGTGCTTGAAATAAGCGCCGCTGATTTAGCGCAAATACAAGCGGGTTTAGACGGCTTTGATTACTGCCTTAAAGCACAAGAAGCCGCCAATAATTACAACAACGCCCTGTTTGCCTTCAAACGCGTATTGCGCGATGGCCCCAAAACAGCCGAAGTTAATTTACCCACAGCACCCAGCCTACCAGCAGCGCCCAGCACCACACTCTATGCCGACATCTTCGGCTTTGTAGGTGACTTGATTGCACGCATTAAACATCACAAAAATTACACCGAAGCCATAGGCAAAGCACTCAACATCATTTCTGCAAACAGCCCAGATGTCGACCCAAGCACCTTACAACCTATATTGACGGTGGATTTTCAAGCCGGGCAACCCATGTTGCATTGGAAAGGCAATGGCGCAGATGCCCTAGAAATAGAAGTTGATTATGGTAGCGGCAGTTTTAGCTTGCTGAGCATCCAACTATCACCCGGCTACCTTGACCTAAAGTCGTTACCCGCACCAGGCAGCACCGCACTCTGGAAATACCGCGCCATTTATCGCATCCACGACCAACGCGTCGGACAATGGAGCCAAGTTTTAGAAGTGAGTGTAAAGGGCTAACAACTAAGCCGTTAGCCCAAATCAATACATCATTTTGACAAACTACGAGTTTTTAAACACAAAATAACTCTCAAACCGTCATCCCAGCAGGGAATGCCGGAATCCAAAGCACAGGGATGTGCTAATCCAGACCACAGTACGACCATTAAAATCCATATATACGACTTAAGGTCGTAGCCCCGCTGACTCCAACGCAGCGCGTCAGTACTCAGTTGGCTGGAGTAAAACAGCTTTAGCTGTTTTAAAAGGCAATAGCTGAAGCTATTGCACTCCAGATTTTTACTGTTTTTCCCTTAACTATTGGCAGTGGCGCAGCGCGAGGGAACGAGAACAAAGTGCGCGAGCCTTTAGCATTACCCACTTTTACTAGATTAATCTTTGCCAAATAAATCACGACTATACACTTTATCAATTACATCAAGAATGTCATCGGTGATGCGATTAGCGACAATCACATCCGCCTCTTGTTTAAAACGTGCAAGATCGTTGATTACTCTTGAGCGAAAGAATTCCGACTCTTTAAGTGCAGGCTCATAAATGATAACTTCGATGCCCTTTGCCTTGATGCGTTTCATAATACCCTGAATGCTTGAGGCACGAAAATTATCAGAACCGACTTTCATAATCAGGCGGTAAATACCTACAACCTTAGGGTTAGATTTGATAATACTCTTTGCAACAAAATCTTTTCTAGTCGTATTAGATTCAACAATGGCATTAATCAGATTTTGCGGCACATCATTATAGTTAGCTAATAATTGCTTAGTGTCTTTAGGTAAACAATAACCGCCATAGCCAAAAGATGGGTTGTTATAGTGATCACCAATTCTAGAATCAAGACACACACCTTGAATAATATGCTTGGTATTTAAGCTATGTGTAGCTGCAAAAGTATCAATTTCATTAAAGTAAGCAACGCGCATAGCCAAATAGGTATTAGCAAACAGCTTGATAGCCTCTGCTTCGGTTGAATCAGTAAATAAAACAGCTATATTTTGTTTAACAGCACCTTGCTGTAAGAGCTTTGCAAAGGTTTCTGCACGTTCAGAAATCTCGCCAATAACAATACGTGAAGGGTGCAAATTATCATAAAGTGCTCGACCTTCACGCAAAAATTCAGGTGAAAAAATCAAGTTATCACACTGTAATTGCGCTTTTAATTTATTCGTATAGCCAACAGGAATGGTCGATTTAATAATCATTACCGCAGTCGGGTTGATGGCCATTACATCCTTAATAACAGCTTCAATGGATTGGGTATTAAAGTAGTTTGTTTCAGGATCATAATCCGTCGGTGTCGCGATAATCACATAATCAGCACCCGAATAAGCTTCAAATTTATCCAACGTAGCTTTAAGATTAAGCGGCTTATTGGTTAAATAATCTTCAAGATCTATATCTTCAATAGGCGATTGTTTTCGGTTAAGCATTGCAACTTTTTCAGCAATAATATCAATAGCGACGACTTCGTTATGCTGTGCCAACAAAACAGCATTAGATAAACCTACGTAACCGGTACCTGCAATAGCAATTTTCATAATGATGTGTGGGTTAAGTTTTTTTCATAAATTTTTGCATCGACCAGCATTTTGCCCCGTGGATACGCGCGGCCTTGATGAGTTTAGCTGGGATTCGTGCCTCATCCCAGCCTACATTACTATCAATAAGTTATTGTTCTCTAATTAGTTTCAGCAATTCCGCTTCAAACTTGGCTAAAACCGACGCTTTATCCAAATGAGCTTGTGCATAGAGGAGTCCAGCCGCGCCCAATTCGGCACGCAATTCAGGACTACTGGCCAGCTTATTGATCGCCTCAGCAAAGGCCAAAGCATTTTCAGGCTCTACCACCAAGCCACAGCCAGCAACTACATTGGCCAGTTCAGTACCTAACTGTGCCGTAGCCACGACTGGGCGAGCACTAGCCATCATGCCGGTTAATTTAGACGGCATCACCAAATCGGCGGCATCGGCACGTTGCGGTAATAAATGTAGGTCTGCCATTGCCAAAAATTCAGCCAAACGCGCCAAAGGCTGTAAATCCAAAAAACGCACATTTGTTGAGCCTTGGCATAAGGCCATTAAATCTGCACGCCCCGCCCCTTGACCACAAAAGACTAAAACCACTTTCGACTTACACAAATTTGCGACTTCAGCTAAAATCTCCAAGCCTTGCTTACCGCCCATATTCCCCGAATACAAAGCCACAATAGCGTCATCAGCAATACCCAGCTCTGCTCGATAACTGCTTACGCCAGCAGTTGATGGCAACGATGACTGCTGAACCTTAAAAGCAGACAAATCTACCCAATTAGGAAATAGCAGCACACGCTCAGCGGCCACAACTTTAGTTAAGGCCCTAGCCATCATGCGTTGCGAAATAGTCGACACCCTATCAAAGCGACGCATTAACCAACGCTCCCCGGCTGCCACGGTATTTCGTAAAAACACACCTTTTAGCAAGCCTAAATCAAAAGCCGCATCGATCTCATAATCTTGAATATGTAGCCACGATTTGCCACCAGAAAGACATGCAACTAACCATGCTTGTGGCGCACAAAACAAAGCCGGCTCAACCACCCATACCACATGGGGTTTCCAGAGGATTTGCGCTAACATGATAGGAAAACTAGATAAGGCAAAACTAGCCAGATGCACTATACGTTTTAAACCAGACGGCTTTACAGGCACCCATAAGGGACAACGATAAATCAATAAATTTGCTATCTGAGTGCTTTCCCGTAGCCATGTATTCTTATAACCCTCTGTCAGTTGCCACTGAGGATAATAAGGTGGCGCTGTGACAACTCGCACCTCATGGCCCTGTGCCGCCAACCACGCAGCCATCTCACCGGAATACTTACCAATGCCGGTAAGCTCAGGAGAAAAATTAATGCCATGAATCAAAATACGCATAAAGAGGTGTGACCTTAATTTCAAAAAAACGCAAACTTTTGATTAGCTGCAGGAATATAGCCAAACACTTTCCTATCGTCCTATCGTTCCCACGCTCCAGCGTGGGAATGCCGGCGGCGACGCTCCAGCGTCGACATTACCACCAAGTATCAATATCAATCAACCCCGGCAAGCCCATATAAAAGCTAGCACTTGAATAACGCCAATGCTCGGGTAAGTTTACATAGCCTCGTTTAACCGGATTATTATGAATATAATCCAACTTCTCGCGCATCATAGCCTCACTAAATACCAACTCTGGATGCACACCTTCTTGCCAGAACTGATACTCCCGATCTGCTTTATGTGCTCGTTTGGCATAACTCAACCGGTCTAATAACCGATCAGCATGATGAGCCAGCAAATAGTCGATAATTTGCCGTGCAGTGTAAGACTTAAAACTACTCACGCATTTATTTAAATCCTGCGCTTGTGCAATAAAGTGCAAATGATTTTCTAAAACAACGTAACCATAAAGCCGCAAACCAGCATTTTCCCTTTGATAACGCCAACAATCCAGTAAGATTTGTACTGTTTCAGGGCGAGTAAAAACCGGTAGCCAGTCTAATACCGTACACGTCATAAAATGTGGTTTATCGGGATCAGTGATACTGTAACGACTTCTGCCCATAATTATTACGGTGGTTTGGATTAGTGATTACAACGCTGGAGCGTGGGAATGATAAAATGCTGGTCGGGGTTTGCAACCCCGACCGAAACGTTTGGATGTTTCAATAGCTTTCGAAACCTGAGTAACGGGGTTATAAAACCCGTCACGCTTCAGTGTGTGACTTCACATGCTATCGTTCCCACGCTCCAGCGTGGGAATGCAGGCGGCGACGCTCCAGCGTCGACATAACCAGGATAGCCGTATAAGATTCCATATACGAAATGACGAGTTCTAGCGTATTGCACCGCATGGTTAGACTACATTAACAAATAGCCTTAATCACGTAAGTCATCAACAAAATCAATACATAGATGCGGTGACAAATAGTGATTCGTCCGTTATTACCATAAAACGGGAATATCATAGGCGCTTAATTTTTGATCAACACTTACTAGCTGCATATTTTCTAACATGCTTTGCGCAATAATTATACGATCAAAAGGATCATTGTGATGGAAAGGTAAAGCTTGCAAATGATAGATATGAGCTTGAGAAAAATTTAGAATATTGATGCCATTTTCTTGCTGTTGAACAGCGAGCATGTCTTCTAATGGTACTTTTAACTTAAGTTTACCAAGCTGTATTTTTATTTGCATTTCCCAGAGACTTGCCATACTTAGGTATAGCTGGTTACTAGTATCTTCGCAGGCTGCAATTGCTTTTGTTGATAATTTTTCAGGTTGTGAATCTAGCCAAATAAATACATGGGTATCAAGTAGAATTTTCATTCATTCCCGAGCCAAAAATTATCTGGCAAAGCGCTATTAAAGTCTTCGCTCATTATGGCTTGCTCACGATGCTGGCCAAAGACTCTTTTTTTGGGTTTATCTGTAAATGAAACTAACTTGATTTTGGATTTATTATCGCTAATGATAAAAACGTCTTCACCTTGCTCAACTAATAAAACTAACTCTGGTAGTTTTTTTTGTGCTTCTTGCAACGATATGTTTAACATAAACTTATCTCTTAATAACAAATTTAACGAAAGTATAGCATGATCTGTTTATAGATAACCCGATACTCAGCATCGAATCTTTTAACAATCGCCTAGGTTGATGGGTGTGCTTTTCGCAACCCAACTTGAACGCCAAAACCATCAAGGCAACAGCAATAACCATCAAAAAACTCTCAAACCGTCATACCGGTAGGGCCTGCTCATCGTTATACACAAATGTTTCAAAGAGTGTCATTCCGGCCGGGAAGCCGGTATCCTGTGCCATGACTGGTAAGCTTTATACAGCCCTGTAACCTAGATTCCGGCGAAGTTTTCAAAGCAACTGATAAAAAACGCAAATACCCTTGCACGGTAAGCGCTTACCAGCTGATGAGGAGCGGAGACATTCAAGCGGAAGACGTCTTCCAGCACTCGGAAGACATCTTCCACCACACGGTATGCGTTTTCCAACACACGGAAGACATCTTCCATCACACGGTATGCGTTTTCCAACACACGGAAGACATCTTCCATCACAGGGGATGCGTCTTCCACTAGACGGGAAGCGCTTCCCCTGTGCTGGTAACCGACAGCGATGCCCTTGTAACAACTAGTATTCCCCTAGTTCCCACGCGCTGCGTCACTGCCCACAGTTAAGCGAAAATGTAAAAGCTTGGAGTGCAATAGCTTCAGCTATTGCCTTTTAAAACAGCTAAAGCTGTTTTACTCCAAGCATTCAGATTCCTTAACTGTGGGCAGTGACGCGCTGCGTGGGAATGAGGACAAACCGTCATCCCGGCAGGGAATGCCGGGATCCAGAGCACAGGGATGTGCTCATCCAGATTACAGTGTATCCAATAAATCGAGGAAAAACCCAGGTGAAGGATAGCTTATGTAGCTGTGTTTATGGTGGATTGCTAGCGAGACTGTGAAAGTATTATCATTTTTGGCTTCCCCCTTTGTAAAAGGGGGATCAAGGGGGATTTTTTTAAATCATAGGTCACTGATATTTAATGATTATTTTTTAATATACCAAATATCCCCTTCCCCCTCTTTGCTAAAGAGGGGGAAGAAAAAGAATACTTTTTCTGGCGCGAATCCACTCTACATTTGTACACAGTATGTCCGTATTATTTTACATTATTGACTCATGAGATATTTGCATATACAATTAATATATGAAAACGAAACTTAATTGGGATGAAACCAAAAGGCAGGCCAATCTTAATAAGCATGGACTTGACTTTGCTAAAGCGGGTGAAGTTCTTGAGTCACGTTATCGCCTTGATAGCTTTGTAACACGGAATAATGAGTTGCGAATGCAATCAATTTCTTATGCGCTTGGCTTTTTGGCCGTGCTAACAGTAGTACACATTGAGCGAGATGGTTCGACGCGCATTATAAGTTTCCGTCACGCAAGTGGCGAAGAACGGGAGTTTTATTATGACTGGCTCAAAAACGAATACGATGAGTTCTAAAGAAGTATTGACCGCAGTAAAAGCAATTTTACCAGCCCAAGATTATGTGTGGGATGGCGTCGATGAAGATGACCGTCCAGCAACTACAAATGAATTACGACTAGGCATTCAAATGGCGCATGCACAGCGTGGCCGACCGTCTGGGTCAGATAAAACACAGATTGCCCTGCGTGTCGACAATAGTGTATTGTCCGCCTTTAAAGCAACGGGCAAAGGTTGGCAAACTCGCATGAATGATGCCCTAAAAGACTGGCTTAAAGATCATGCGACGGGCTAAGATCGGTTTTTGATTACGCGAAGTCAACTTCATGCCGGTCGAGGTTTGCAACCCCGACCGAAACGTTTGGATGTTTCAATAACTTTCGAAATCTGAGTAACGGGTTTATAAACCCCGTCACGCTTCAAAAAAACCACAAACACAAACGCAATAAGCACCAAAAAAACACCCAAGCCGTCATCCCGGCAGGGACTGCCGGGATCCAGAGCACAGGGATGTGCCCATTCAGACTACAGTGCGACCAATAAAACAACAAAAAATAGGAGTGGTAGCAATGCCATCCATGGCACTGGATACCGGCTTCCCGGCCGGCATGACGGTTTATTTAAGTGTGTATAACGAAGTAATGCAGACTGGGATGTAGCGAAAACGCATGAGACGATTACTACCTTGATATACCCTATTTACCACTCATTCTGCGTTGCTTTTTAATAACTAAGGCTTATAATTTGGCCATGAGCAAAACCCACGATAGCAGTTACAAATTCCTATTTTCTAATCCAGAATTAGTTCGTGATCTTATCATGGGCTTTATACCGGATGACTGGCTGCATAGCTTAGATTATGCAACCCTTGAAAAGGTACCCGGCTCTTATATTTCTGATGATTTCCAGCAACGTGAAGATGATATCGTCTGGCGAGTAAAAGTCGGTGGTGAGTGGCTTTATCTGTATTTATTAATAGAGTTTCAAAGCAGTGTCGATAAATACATGGCCTTGCGCATAATGGTTTATGTTGGCCTGCTTTACCAAGATTTAATTAAGCGCGGTGAGGTACTCACCGATGGCCGCTTACCGCCAATATTACCCATCGTGCTTTATAATGGTAGTAAGCGTTGGATGGCCGCTACCGATATCGCAGATTTAATTCCTGCCGTTCCGGGTTTGGTTGAGCAGTTTAAACCTAAACTTAAATATTTATTAATCGATGAGAATGCCTACAGCGACACCGAACTGGCCTCACTCAACAATCTAGTCGCAGCTGTTTTTAGATTTGAACAATCTGACGGCCTAGAAACCGTGCAAGATTTGGTCAGTCTGTTAATAGTTTGGTTAGACGATAGAATCGATTTACGGCGCATGTTTGCCTTGTGGATACGTGCGGCCTTGATGAGAAACAATAATTACAATATCATATTGCCACAAGTTGATGATTTACTGGAGATTAAAGTCATGTTATCAGAACGAATAGAACAATGGGCGCTGGCTTATATAGCAGAGGGTGAGCTAAAAGGTAAGCTAGAAGGGGAGCTGAAAGGTAAGTTAGAAGGAAAACACGAGGGCGAAATGCTGGCTTTGCAAAAACTACTTTCCAAGCGCTTTGGTGCTATACCGGCTGACATCACTCGTTTAATCGCTAACGCACCACTTGAAGCCATTGAACGCTGGTTTGATCGCGCTATTGATGCCCAACAATTAGCCGATATTTTTAAAGACGATTAACGACAAACAAAAGCTCTTTAACATACCAACCATCATGGGAAGCTCATCTTGATGTGGGTTAATGGGTCAAAATAAAGGGATACGACCCAATGTCATTAAGTTAAGAAATAACTCATTGATTTACTTAGCTCTCTTGTAATTGCAATAAAAAATTCTGTTTTTCGATTTTGAAGTCGATCTGCTATAACTTCTTCCTCTACGTATAGGCTCTATGGAACGGGCTATGTAATCAATCAGCGCCTCAAGTTTGCCCTGCAGTTTACGAACTGAAAGCAGAAGGAGTTCAATCAGAGTATTTTTCATTTTGGAAAGTGCCTGTGCAAAGTTGACTTGGTATTCGTGTTTGCGATGAGCCGTTGCTTTATCAACCTGTTGTTGAGCAGCATTGGCGACCATAGCAGTAAGATTGGTCGAGAGGACCTTGGCATAAAAATCCTGTTTAACCGACAAAACTGATTTGCCGGAAAAGTTCTCGATTTCTACCCACTGCTTGAGGCGTTTGTAATTTTCTTCGGCACCCCATCTTAGGTGATATAGTTCCTTAAATTCACAGGCAGGGAAGGCTTGCTCATCCATCAGGTTAGTAATCAGTACTTCAACTTCACCATCCTCGAGCTCAACGCGTATCAGACGGAGCTTGAGAGGTTTCGTCGGCAAGCCTTTTTCTATGCATTGATTGACTGAGCACTTGTTGGCTTTGAGGGTAATCACAGATTGTATTTTGCCGCTCTTGGCAAACTCTTTGTAGAGTAGGCCTTGGTTGCTTTTGGCACGCATACAAAAATACCGATCTGTTGCCTCATAAAGGGCGTACAACCAAAAAGCATTATAACCCCTGTCTAAAATGGACAGATCCTTAGGGTGCGCATAATTTAAATGGGCCGCAGCACACTCCCGTTCAGATGCGGTTGTGTGGTTGATACTGGAATCAATGCTGATGTGGTTAAGGACATCATAGTAAACGGACACAAGTGCCAAGGCACAGTCTTTCTGATTATCCTTACCAGGATTTACCCCAAAGGCATTAATAATATTAGGTTCATTTGGAACCCTGAACTGCGAGCCGTCAATGGCGCAAAGCCTGAAGCCATGCCAGGTTTTGAATTCAGGATGGGTGGCATAATAAGCCTCAACCGCTTGCTGATTAAGAGCAATGAAAGCCGTATAAGAAAGCTGTTTACGTGCTTGGCTTAGCGCGGACTTGGTAACCATTTGAAATGGTAGATTGTCGGGGGGCGCTATGTTAAAAAAGTTATCTAATTCTTGCTGATAGGAACCCTTCGTTAAGTTCAGAAAGTACGTGAGCAGTGTTGGAAATGAGAGTTTGCGAGTTCTGCTGAAACTGGTTTCAGTAAGGCGGTGCTGTATTTTGAAGGTTTCGCTGGAGAGGGTTTCGTTAAGTAGATTATAAATATATTCTAGTAAAGAGCTTTTTTTTCTGTCATTCGAACGTCCTTTTATATTTTTTTATATGAAATAAATCATATCACATTCAATATGTTAGAGCTTAACTTAATGACATTGGGTTGCATTCTTTTAATTTCACACATCCCCTACGATTGTCTATTCTTCTCATAATGGCTGTTATGTTGAATTGTTTAGTTATTCTAGTGCAGCGAATTTGGCACACATCTTGACCTAAATAAGGTACTTGCTATTTTGTCTATGTCTGATAATTTGCTATGTTAGAATATTGCGCATTGATAGTGAGGACAAGAACATGACCGATGATGAATTAAAAGCACTGGTAGCAAGTTTGGCTGTAGATAGCAAAAGCTTACATGAAGCCCAGCGTGTAACAGATGAACAAATGAAGCGCAATGATAAAATGTTGACAGAAAAGCTTGATCGTATGGGTATTACGCTAGGTAATATAACCAATAATCAAGGTGATGTAGCTGAAGAGTTTTTCTTAAACAGCTTACTAAAAGATAATCATTTAGGCAGTATCCATTTTGACGATGTTGTGAGAAACATGGAAAAACATCGCGGTCAAATGCAGGAAGAATATGATTTGGTCATGACCAACGGTGATGCTATCGGTATTGTTGAAGTTAAATACAAAGCGCATAAAAATGATTTAGATAAGCTAGATCGAAAAATGCAAAACTTTAAAAAACTGTTTCCTATTTATCAAAACTACAAACAATACGGCGCCATTGCTTCATTCCATATTAATGATGATGCCAAAAGAGAGGCCTTAAGTCGTGGTTATTTTGTGCTGCAACGCAGCGGTGATTTGGTACATACAGAGAGTAGTGAGCATTTGACCGTGTTATAAAAATCATCTAAGCAACCTGAATTGGTTTGCTTTTCTGGCGCAGTAAATCAGCCTTGTGTCGTGGCTTATTTTGGTAGTTAATATTTTGTCTGTGTCTGACAATTTGCTATGTTAGAATGAATTGCATTGATAGTGTGGACAAGAATATGACTGATGAAGAATTAAAAGCGCTAGTAGCAAGTTTGGCTGTTGCTCAACGTGTAACAGATGAGCAAATGAAGCGCAACGATAAAATGTTGACAGAAAAGCTAGATCGTATGGGTATTACGCTAGGTAATGTAACCAATAATCAAGGTGATGTAGCCGAAGAATTTTTCTTTAATAGTTTAGCTAATGATACTCATTTGGGTAGTATTCATTTCGACGACATTGAAAAGAACGGCCATAAACGTCGTGGTAAAACCGAAGAAGAATACGACATCATTATGACTAACGGTGATGCTATCGGCATTGTTGAAGTTAAATACAAAGCCCATGAAAATGATTTAGATAAGCTAGATCGTAAGATGAAAAACTTTAAAAAGCTGTTTCCCATTTATCAAAACTACAAACAATACGGTGCCATTGCCACATTCCATATTAATGACGATGCCAAAAGAGAGGCCTTAAGGCGTGGTTATTTTGTGCTGCAACGCAGTGGTGATTTGGTACATACCGAAAGTAGTGATCATTTGACCGTGTTATAAAATCATTTAAGCAATAAGCAATAAGCAATAAAGGGGTTGCATTCTTTTAATTTCACACATCCCCTACGATTGTCTATTCTTCTCATAATGGCGTTTATGTTAAATTTAAACTAAAATTACCTTCAGATTTATTCGTTTTCTCACATTAGAGATTTTTCTATGCCTACTATTAGTATGTTTTACGGAATTCTTGTATCAATGTATGTTTTCGATTCGGATAGGCATCATTTACCGCACATTCATATTCGTTATAATGAATTTAAGGCATCTATTGCTATCCCAAGTGGTGATGTGCTTGAAGGAGGGCTTCCCGTAAGGCAAATGAAGTTAATTCAGGCGTGGATTGAACTGCATCAGGATGACCTAATGGCTGATTGGTATTTAGCTACGAATGGTCAGACGCCTTTTAAGATCGATCCTTTGCGCTGAGTTGTGACTATGACACCTGACGTAGTACAAGTAAAACCACTGCCCGATTATTGTTTAGAGACGGTTTTTGAAAATGGCGAGCGACGCTGGTTTGATATGAAACCGTTACTTTCCTATCCGGCTTTTTCAGCATTGACTGAACAGAATCTTTTTATGAAAGCTTATATTGCATACGGTACAGTTGTATGGAACGATGAGATTGATCTTTCACCAGATACACTTTATCTTCGTGGCCGTCCGTTATAAGAAAATAGAACAAAATCAATGTAATAATAGGGGGCGTACCACGGTTTAGTAGCCCATATATGGTTTTCCAATAATGGCTGTTAAGTTAATTTGTTGTTATATTTTGGTGCAGCGCCCTCTATCCTTCGACTGGTTCTAGGCTTAATTAATGGTATCTGTTTTACTTATTGCTAAGTTGATACATAACTGTCATTGTTTCCCAAAATGGGAGAAATGGTTAAGATATGTGAATTATCGCTAAAAGTACCTTAAACTCGATGTTCAAGTTTTTGAATTTTCTGTCATCTAACTCATGTAAATATCATCCAGCAGCTCGATACCGTAGCGATGCTGTGGGTTCTAAGCGCCCCAAATCCTTCCCAACCATATGTTTATCAGAAGGCATTAACTTAAAAACATCGCCAATCAATTTAGCCACTTCATTAAGCTTATCCTTAGGATTACTGTCCTCTAACAAAGCTCTGATAAATTCTAATAGCACTTCCATTTGGGATTTTCTTTGCAGGCTGCCTACGGTATACGCGGGCAGTTTGTTTTCTATACGGGCCATCTGCTCTGGGTGAAGGAGGAGGCAATGGTCAAACAACAGACTCAGAATCAGGCCTCGGCTTGATCCCTCTTCATCTAATTGTTTGGCCTCACGCCCCCAGCCTTCATAAAGCTTCCAGTCCTCAAAGAAAACCTCTACAAGCCATCTCAACGTATAAGCTTGAACGATATCCATTGTACGCCAGGTCATATCAGTGGCGACTAAATAACGGTAATCCGTTTCACCATCATACTTCAAAGCAACGACTAAGCGTTTTTTACCCTGTGCGAATACTTTTAATCGCGCACTACTGACCATCGCTTTAACTTCTTCACCACCACGCACCCGCAAAGCGACTTCGACGCCTTTGTTGATGGTATTAAAGTAGGTCTTTAAATTCCTTTTCTTGCCTCTATAATCAATGAGCTGGTTTTCATGTAATTGACTAATAACCTGTTTAATGCCAAATATCGATGACGCTTTATCCATAAAGGCCGCGTTACCGTATAAAGCATCCGCTAATATAGCTTTGATGTTAACGGAAATTGTCAATGTAGTTGTC
>Ga0209697_10006992_pt1 | contig 13417 bp, 9 predicted proteins | sample AliMusrvi5mmetaG_FD_184115 | JGI IMG/M metagenome (GOLD analysis project Ga0209697, IMG submission 184115) | Freshwater lake bacterial and archeal communities from Alinen Mustajarvi, Finland, to study Microbial Dark Matter (Phase II) - Alinen... | ecosystem: Environmental > Aquatic > Freshwater...
ATGTTTGAAAATGTTTCCATTACTTAATTCCAATTTCAACCCAATATCAATCAAATGGTCGAAATGGAAAATCATATCTTCTACAAACATAACAACCAAACCCAGAATGAAAACATACATGGCTGTTTTTGTTGTCTAATTTATATTAATTAATTGTCAGATAACTTTTTTATGGTTGAAGTTGCCAATTTGCCTTGAAATCCTAAACATGATTTTAGATTTTCAAGGTGAATTTCAAAAACCACCTTGATATTCTAAACTCTACCTTTAGATTTTCAAGGTAAATTGAATTATAGAAAAATAAGGTAGAATGATAATTTAACTTCTTTGAGGTTTAGTATTGTTTGAATTGGGCTCTCCTCATTCCAGAAGGAAGACCTCACATTTGTTATTTGGGTCTTAGGTTTACTATTCATTCCTATTTATACCTTTTGTTTTGCTGCCTTCAATTTTCTTTATGCTATCTTCTGAAGGCAAGTCTTCAGGCATTGTACCACCTAATTCTCTAATTGTTTGACGTACCTTTTGACCGACTTCGAAATGTGTTTGATTTGCTTTTTGCTTTCCTTTAATGTTTTCTCTCCTTAATTTATCTTCTGTCTGTGTTGCACGGAAAAGGTTTGCTGCTAATTCGGTACTACCCATGTGGTCGAGTATATTCTGATTCTGCTTCAATCCTTTTATTTGATGTATTTCTTTTGCGCCAAGGCCATTATACAGTCCCATATAACCATGATTCTGAAAGACTGCATACTCCCAGGGCTGAATAACTCCAGCCTTCCTGGCTGCATCGGCGAGTTGTTTGTTGTGTTCAGACATTTCTTTCCTCAGGAAAAGCCGCTTTTCTTCTTCATTCTGAAATGCTCCAAAGCTTTCTTCAAGCACTTCCTGTTTCCTGGTTTGAACAGCAAAATAGGTTTGCCCTAAAGCGATGACTTCCTTCGATGGATCAGCATTTTGCACAATTAAATAACAGGCATATCTGGATAAGTGTATATCACCAATATCTCTTTGGGCACCTGAACCGATTTCAACCAATTTCTCCACACGGGGAAAATGGTCTTCAGGTTCTTGTCCTGAGTTCTTGCAGGCTTGCTTAGCCCTTTCAATTACATTTAGAAATTTGTCCCATTTTATGTAATCTAAAATGGTAAATAACTCTCTGGCACTCCAGTATTCTTGCCCAATTTCATTGGTGTGTCTGACTTCCTCAAATATAGTTTTGTTATCCATACTAATCAATTTTCAGTTTTGTAAATATCTGATATAGTATTGCAAGTTAACCCTTCTATTTCTCAAATTAAATATATTTGTATAAGTTATTTTAAATAAAAGAGGCAGAATTTCCATTCTACCTCTTAATATTTTGTATTATTGAACCAGATCTTCCTTCTTCCAGAACCGATGGGCTGTCCTTTTCTTATTCTTATACAGATAGTTTCCTCGTTTCCCTTTTTAACACGGAGTATTATTCCTTCGTTACATTCTGTTTTGCTCTTATACAGCTAAGAATTGCGGCCTATGAAATTTACTGCTTCTGAATTCTTCTACAGATTCTCTTTCCTTTTTCCTAATGACCTTTTCCTATTTCATCTTTCCCATTTTCATGAACTCTACTGAACACTTTCTTATATCCCCTTATAATTCAAATTCGAAGGCATAAACTGCTCGATTACCTCAACAGAAACACCTTTTCGGCGGGCATAATCTTCAATCTGGTCTTTCCCGACTTTCTCAAGGCTGAAATACTTGGATTCAGGATGAACGAAATATTCACCACTCACCGAAGCGGTAGGGTACATTGCAAAGTGCTCAGTCAAAGTCATTCCCAGTTCTTCAGCTTTCAGCATGTTGAACAGGTTGCCTTTTTCGTGGTGTTCGGGACAGGCCGGATAGCCTAATGCCGGACGGATTCCCTGGTAGTCAACATGGAACATTTGCTCTAAAGTCAGCTTCTCATCGGGAACATAGCCCCAGTATTCCTTGCGGACCTTTTCGTGCAACATCTCGGCGAAAGCTTCAGCCAAACGGTCAGCCAGAGCTTCCAGCAGGATGGCATTGTAATCGTCATGATCATCGTGGAAATGCTTCAGCCATTTTTCAATACCCACACCGCCAGTTACTGCAAAGGCTCCAAAATAGTCTGCCTTCCCGCTTTCAACAGGTGCAACAAAGTCGGCCAGACAGTAATTGGGTGAACCTGCTTTTTTCACTTCCTGTTGGCGTAAGTGGTAAAACCTTCCTATTTCCTCATTCCTCTTTTCATCTTTATAAACCACAATGTCATCACCATCAGCATTGGATGGCCAGATACTGAACACCCCGTTTACCTGCACCATTTTTTGTTCGGTCATCCGGTCCAGCATACGGTTGGCGTCAGCATACAGTTTCCGCGCCTCCTCGCCCTGTAGTTCATCGTTCAGGATATCCGGGAATTTACCTTTCAGTTCCCAAACAAAGAAAAAGAATGTCCAATCTATATATTTCCGTAATTCCTGAATCGGGTAGGCCATCAGTTGTTTGACTCCAATGAAGTTTGGCTTGTAAATCGGTGTATTGTTCCAGTCCAACTTTAGCTTGTTGGCACGGGCTTCTGCAATTGGCAGATATTTTTTAGCTTTTTTCTGACTGTGAAAGGTACGGATGTTCTGATATTCTTCCCGTATATCAGCAAGGAACTGTTCATTCCCCGAGATCAGGTTTGAAACCACACTCACTGCCCGAGATGCATCTTTCACATGAATCACTGTGTGTTTATATTGAGGGGCAATCTTCACTGCGGTATGAATTTTTGAGGTAGTTGCACCACCAATAAGCAAAGGCAGATTGAAATTGCGACGTTCCATCTCTGCTGCAACCTCAGCCATTATTTCGAGCGAAGGGGTAATGAGACCACTTAACCCGATAATATCCACATTTTCGCGGATGGCAGTATCCAGGATCTTGTCTGTAGGAACCATTACTCCAAGATCAATCACCCGGTAGTTATTACAACCCAGAACTACGCCTACGATATTTTTCCCAATGTCGTGCACGTCGCCTTTAACCGTGGCCATCAGCACTACTTTTCGGTTATCGGAGGTATCAAACTTATCTTTATCCGCTTCGATATAAGGAAGCAAAAAGGCCACTGCCTTTTTCATCACACGAGCTGATTTAATAACCTGCGGGAGGAACATTTTCCCTGCACCAAACAAGTCGCCGACCACGTTCATCCCATCCATCAACGGACCTTCTATGATATTTAATACCGGTTGGTAATGTGGCAATGCCTCAGCCAGATCAATCTCGATATAGTCCGGCAGTCCTTTTACCAGTGCATGTTCCAGCCTTTTTTCAACAGGCAGGTTACGCCATTCGTCCACGCGTTCTTCTTTGGCATCCTGCTGCTTTAAGGTCAGTGCAAACTCAAGCAGTTCTTCAGTCGCTTCCGGCTTTTTATTCAGGACCAGATTCTCCACTTTCTCCAAAAAGTCCTTTGGTATCTCATCATAAATTTGCAACATACCGGGGTTTACAATGCCCATATCGAGTCCTGCCCTGATGGCATGATAAAGGAATACGGAATGGATGGCTTCACGCACCTGGTCATTCCCACGGAAGGAAAACGATACATTGCTGACGCCACCGCTCGTCTTGGCATATTTAAGGTTTTTCTTGATCCAGCTCACAGCATTGATGAAGTCCACCGCATAATTATAGTGTTCTTCCATTCCTGTACCAATGATCAGGATATTCGAATCGAAGATGATATCCTGTGGCGGGAAGTTAATTTCGTTGACCAGTATGTTATAGGCGCGCTGGCAAATCTCAATCCGCCTTTCGAACGAATCGGCCTGACCTTTTTCGTCGAATGCCATGACAACTACGGCTGCCCCGTATCGTTTCAGCAGTTGGGCCTGTTTACGGAATACCGCTTCGCCCTCCTTCATACTGATGGAATTCACAATGGCTTTGCCCTGCACGCATTTCAGCCCCGCTTCGATCACTTCCCATTTCGAGGAGTCAATCATCATCGGAACCTTTGCTATATCGGGTTCAGCCATCAGCAGATTCAGGAAAGTGACCATTTCCTTTTTTGCATCGAGCATGGCATCGTCCATATTGATGTCGATGACCTGGGCTCCTTCGTCAACCTGGTTGCGGGCAATGGCAATGGCTTCCTCATATTTTCCTTCACGGATCAATCGGGCAAACTTTCGCGAACCCGACACATTACACCGTTCACCGATATTCACGAAATTGGTTTCCGAAGTCAGTATGATCGGTTCCAATCCGCTTAGTTTGGTATGCTTGTCTTTCTTCCTCCGTTGATGGGGTTCAGCCTTTGCGGCTATGTCAGCCAGTTTACGGATGTGCTCAGGAGTCGTCCCACAACAGCCACCAATGATATTTATGAATTTGTTGTCGAGGAAATCGCTGACTTCATGAGCCATCTCATCCGGTGTTTCATCGTATTCTCCAAACTGATTAGGTAAACCGGCATTCGGATAGGCACTAATGAAGAAGGGTGCTTTCTTGGAAAGCTCTTCCAGATAAGGGCGTAAATCTCTGGCTCCTAGTGAGCAGTTCAATCCAATACTGAGCAAATCAATGTGTGAAACTGAAGTCAGAAATGCTTCAACGGTCTGGCCTGATAAGGTTCGTCCGCTGGCATCGGTGATTGTTCCTGAAACCATCACAGGAAGCCTCATTCCGCGCTCCTCCAGTTCATCTTCAATGGCAAACAGCGCTGCCTTGGCGTTCAGGGTATCGAAAACGGTTTCAACCAAAAGTAAGTCTACGCCACCATCAAGCAAACCTTTCAGTTGTTCACGGTACGAGGCTTTTACCTCATCAAACGAAACTGCCCTGAATCCGGGATCGTTTACTTCAGGCGAAAGAGACAAGGTTTTATTCATCGGACCTATTGCTCCCGCTACATAACGTGGCTTCTCAGGATTCTGAAGTGTAAACTCGCTGGCAACCTCTACTGCAAGCTGAGCCGATTGCAGGTTCAGCTGATACACCCATTCTTCGATGTGGTAATCAGCCTGCGAAATACTGGTTGAATTGAAGGTATTGGTTTCAATAATATCGGCTCCTGCTTCCAGAAATTCGGCATGAATGGTCCGAATAATCTCCGGTTTGGTAATCGATAATAAATCATTGTTCCCTTTCAGGTCGTACTGGAAATCGGTAAATATCGTTCCCCTGAAGTCTTCTTCCGACAGGCAGTATTTCTGAATCATGGTTCCCATGGCCCCATCGAGCACCAAAACCCTCGATTCGAGTTCTTTTCGTATATCTTTTTTTTCAGTCATCATTTTATATCTTCAGCCTAAAGGCATAAATTTAACAATCTCAAGGACATTCGGTTCTTGCTGATCATTAGGAAACAGTCATTAGTCATTAGAAATAATGCTTTTATGTTTATTTCCTAATGACTAATGACTGTTTCCTCTTAATTAATGACAAAACTAATCTCTAAAACCCGAATGATCAAACAAATCAGAATATTACCGTAATCTTTTAAGTCAAAATTGACATCCGGTAACAGAATTAAACATCTGGCTGTTTGTTTCTATCTGATTTCGAAAGGAAATCTGTGGATTTAGTTAACTTTATGAGCCCATACCGAAATGAATTTTAAAGGTATAAATTAATGACAGGCAACCCTTCAATCGATACTAAGAAACTGGTTCCGCCTTCCAGAAGCAAGGGACTCCTTACTGATTTCAGGAATTTCCTCTGGAATAGGCCAGCGACTGAAACTCTGATCCGATTCAATTCGAAAGAGAAAAGGGATGAATACAACCAGAGGATCATGCAACGGGTAGGGGAGGGAGTGGATAGGTATTCTATATTGAACATTCATCAGATTGGTATTGAAGCGCCCGTCAGTTATGTTTTCAATGAACTGTTAAACTGGAACGGGGATTCAACCTGTTGGCCAAACCATATTGCAAAGGTTGAACGCATCAATGAGGACATAGAAAAGATCAGGATATTGCCTTTCGGCTGGAAAAAATACCCGTTTGGTTTTAAAAAAAGCCTCCTCGGACTGAGCTTCATTCCCCTGTTTAGTCTGAATTCCATTCGGATTAAACGATTTCCTGATGCCTTCGATTTCGATAATGCCCGCTATCTGCTGTATAAGTGCAGCGGGGGATATCCAATCGGAATATTCCTTATGTATGTACGGTCTTCCATCGCCGATATGGGCGAGACGGAACAATCCCAATTGTTTTTTTCAGTCGGTTTTAATTTCTACGGGAAGGAATACAAATCCACCACATCGATTGTAAACCGAATTTGGGAAGGTGTACACAACCGGGTTACGGCAAATGTCCTTAACCGGATCAAGCAACTATCGGAATGGCGGATAGAGAAAATGGAAGCAGGATTGTAATTTAATACTACTACTAAAGCTCATATTACTATCTAATGGATTGTCGGTTTGTTTCCTTTTATTCGTACAAAAATAGATTTAACAAATCCTGTGAAGATCTTCCAACTCAGTGTAGCGACCAGAATTGGATTTAAGGTTCGGATAAATATGTTTTTATAGGGGGCACTGCCCGTGAACGTGTCCCATAACAATGAACTCATTTCGCGCTTGCCTCTTTCTTTCGCCTGTTCTCTTACCACCATTTTGAAAAGGACTCCTTTCAGAAATAATGATTTCTGAATAATTGTTGAGATCCTAAAGATGAGTTTCCCAATGGCATTGTCCACATTCAGGCTGGTCAATATGGGCTGGAATGATTTCCTGAAATTAGATTTCCCGATTCCGTCGGAAAATACGCTGTTAGCCGCAGCCTTACCGGTGAGATATGCGGCTCCGATACCGTTTTTAAAGAGTTTTGATGACGAGGAGTCACCGATTAATACCACCCGATCAGCATAGGGATGTTTTCCGTTTGTAATGTTGATGGACGGGAAACATTGGCAAGGGGTCATGTTTTTTAATTCTGTTCCTTCAGGAAAACAGGCAATAACAGGCTCTGAGCTTAAAAAACTGTCAATAATTTCCTTATTTATTTCGGTTCCAAGAAGTACGAGGGTGATATATACTCCTTTTGGAATCAGGGCTCCGAACTTTATTCCCGGCAGGTTCAACAGGAAAACATGCATTGAATTCCCGAAATGCCTGGTTACTGTCTCCGAACCCAGATAGTATTCACTTATGTAGGTCTTAGTGGTTACTGGTGGTTTAAAATCAGGAATTACGTTCTGAAACAGCTTTAAGGTCTTTGGATTCAGACCAACGGCACCAACGATCAGATCGTATTTCCTTCTCGTGTTACCAGTGATCAGGCTGATGCCATCCGGTTCCCGTTCGATATCGGTAACTTTTTCACGGAAGATTTTAGCCCCTTTCTCTTCACACAGGGCCAACAGATATCCATCGAAGCTTTGTATGGAGGTTCCCGTTGATCCCAAAGGGCCGGAACCCCGAAATATGGATGCAATGGAATGTTCGCCTGATATAGTATTTATAACAGTTGTTCCAATTTCGAGATGCAGGGTATAGGATTCAATACCACGGCGGATGATTTGTTGTGGAAGAACAATGCCTTCATTGGTCAACATCTGTATGAGTGATTCCGAAACTATTCCTCCGCAATGATTGCATCCTGCGGGACCCGTTTTAGTGAAGTCTTTTATTTCGTAGATATCAATTTCAATCTTAAACCCCATCTTTTTTGCAAGATTGTAGGCGAAGAAGGAGAAAAAGCTACCGGCAGGTCCTCCACCAATAACTCCAATTTTAGATCCATCATGAAGAGAAATCGTATCCTTTTTATCCTTTTGCATGAGCTTAAATTGACATTAAGATCGGATTGACGGACTCTAAATATAGTGAATTCCTGATCATTTCCTATGGATCTAAGCATTGGAACATGAGGGTTGTAGTAAATGAAGCCCTGAAATGTAATTGCTTGTTCGATAGAACTGTTTAAGCTTGGCTCGTTTTCATCAATAATATTTACATTTGCAGCATCAAAAATAAACGGCTATGATTCAGGAGATACAAATATACAATACACTGACCCGCAAGAAGGAAGTTTTTCAACCACTGGTTCCCGGTAAGGTAGGATTGTATGTTTGCGGACCAACCGTATATGGGCCTCCCCATCTGGGTCACGCACGTTCGGCGATTACCTTCGATCTGATCTTTCGATTCCTGAAGCAGATTGGGTATAAGGTGCGCTATGTGCGCAACATTACCGATGTTGGCCATTTGGTTGCCGATGCCGATGAAGGGGAAGATAAAATTGAACAACAGGCCAAACTGGATGAACTGGAACCCATGGAAGTGGTTCAGATTTACACCAACCTTTATCACAAGGCCATGGATATGCTCAATGTTGAATCACCCAGTATTGAGCCACACGCTTCTGGTCACATAATTGAACAGATTGAGGAAGTGAAGAAAATACTCGACTCCGGTTACGGGTATGAAAGTAATGGTTCGGTATATTTCGATGTGGAGAAATTTGCCAGTGAAAACGAATATGGGAAATTGTCGGGTCGCAAGATTGAAGACCTGATCAGCAATACAAGGGTTTTGGATGGACAGACTGAAAAACATTCGGGACTTGATTTTGCAATCTGGAAGAAAGCTCAGCCGGAACATATCATGAGGTGGCCATCACCATGGAGCGAAGGTTTTCCTGGCTGGCATATCGAATGTACGGCCATGAGTACTAAATATTTGGGTGAAACCTTCGACATCCATGGCGGAGGGATGGATTTGACGTTCCCGCACCACGAAGCTGAAATGGCACAGGCACAGGCAGCCCACGGCAAACCTGCAGTCCGCTATTGGATGCACAACAACATGATCACCCTGAATGGTCAAAAAATGGGGAAATCACTTGGAAATGCCATATCCCTGGAGCAGTTCTTCAGTGGAAATCATCCCTTGCTGGAGAAGGCATATTCACCGATGACTATACGGTTCTTCATGTTGCAGGCCCACTACCGCAGTACGCTGGACTTTTCAAACGAAGCGCTGCAGGCCTCTGAAAAAGGACTGGAACGACTGATGAATGCTGTCTCTAAAATTGAATCTTTACCGGTTTCTGACACTTCTTCCTTAAATATTTCTGAATTGACGGCCAGTTGCTATGCTGCCATGAGCGACGATATGAACAGCCCGATTGCCATTGCATCCCTGTTTGAAGGTGTGAAATACATCAATTCTATTTCCGACGGTAAATCGACTATCACATCAGAAGATCGTGATGCGCTTAAGTCTCTTTTCCATGCTTTTGTATTTGATATCTTTGGATTAAGGGCCGATGTTCAGAATGAAAGCGGTAACAGTGAAGTCCTGAATGAAGTTGTTGATTTGCTGATGAAGCTTCGTTCTGAAGCCAAAGCCAATAAAGACTGGGGCACTTCAGATAAAATCCGTAATGAACTTGCCGCTATTGGCTTTGAAATCAAAGATGGCAAAGAAGGGGTAAGTTGGGAGCTGAAGAAGTAGTCCGTATACTGAAGATGATTAGTTTCGTTTATTGATCAGATTGACAATTACTTTGGTCATTATTTCCTTCTCTTCGGTTCGACTAACTGCAATCATTAAGGTCAATGCTACCAGAGCATTGTCAGCTATCCTTTTATTCCCATACTGATCAAACAGAATTCTGTTCTTTTCAAGAAAGTACAGAAACAGAAAGGCTGCAATACGCTTATTCCCATCTGTAAACGAATGATTTTTAGTCACGAAATAAAGCAAATTAGCTGCCTTTTCCTCTATGCTGGGATATAAGTCTGCTCCGTTAAATGTTTGGTAGATCGTTGAGATAGAACTCTGAAATGAATCATCCTTTTCATTGCCAAACAGTTCACTATTTCCATAAACCTCTTTTACTTTTCGAATTTGAAGTATGGCCTCTTCATAAGTGATTCGGTAAGTTTCTTTTCCTGAGGTTTCATTTATTTCCAGTGTCTGATAATCGTACTGATCCAGGATATCTAATGCATAGGCATAATCTGATATGATTTTCAGCAAACCAACACTTTCATCTTCCGATAGAGTTTTATAATTCAATACGTTCCCAAGAAGTTTAACCGATTCCTGAAGTTGGCGCAATTGTTCGTTCTGCTGACGCAATCGCCTTTCATTGATGGCATAGCCTTTAATGAGGTATGCTTTTAGAACATTATTGGCCCAAATACGAAACTCTGTACCTCGTTTTGAATTTACCCGATACCCAACAGAGATGATAACATCAAGGTTGTAGAAACTTATCTTTCGAATGATTTCTCTGTCACCTTCTATTTGAACTTGTGCAATTTTTGCACAAGTTGATTGTTTTTCTAATTCTCTTGATTTATAAATGTTGGAAATGTGTCTGTTAATTGATGTTCTATTCGTTTGGAATAATTCTTCCAACTGATATTGATTTAGCCAAACAGTTTCATTCTCCAGTTTGACCTGTATTTCGGTTCTTCCATCTTCAGATTTGTATATCGTAATTTCAGACGTATTCATAGGAAGTCTTTTCCCAAAGTTAAGAAACGTTCAGGCTAAAAATGCCGAAGAGTATGGATAATTTATCCTATTTTAACTGAGGTCATAGTCAAGGACCCCATCACTGGTTTGTCGTTGAAAAACGACAGTTCTTCATCCTTTTCCTTCAGGGCAAGGGTATATAGTAATGGCAAATAATGATCAGGAGTTGGAATTGCAAGCTGAACTTCACGTCCTAGTGCAGTGTAATTGATCAAATCCTTATGGTTTCCCGATCTGATCAGTTGCTTAAACTTATCGTTGGCCTGAATAGCCCAGTCGAAGCCATATTCAGGTTCATTCATTTTATCCCAGGCCACCAGCCGAAGGTTATGGACCATATTTCCGCTTCCGATAATTAATACTCCTTTATTCCTTAAAGTTGCAAGTTCTTTTCCCAACTCATAATGATACTGAGGACTTTGGCTGTAGTCGAGGCTCATTTCAATAACTGGTACATCGGCTTCAGGATAAATCCGTCGGATGACACTCCAGGCACCATGATCCAATCCCCATTTTTCATCCAGTCCAACTATGGTGCTGGTCAGGATATGTTTCGTTTCCTGAGCCAGTTCAGGACTTCCGGGTGCAGGGTATTGCACATCATACAATGCTTTTGGAAATCCTCCGAAATCATGTATGGTTTGTGGTTTAGGCATTGCTGTGACATACGTTCCTTTTGTTTCCCAATGTGCAGAAACACACAGAATGGCTTTAGGTCTTGGCAACGATTTTCCCAGATTCTCCCAGGTCATTGAAAATTCATTTTCCTCGATAGCATTCATTGGGCTTCCGTGTCCGACAAACAGAACAGGCATTTTGTGAGTACTTTCTCCGGATGTCATTAACTGGTTGATTTCATTGTATTGCATGGCTTTCAGTGCTAATGGGAACAGAAGGACTGACCCGATAAATGATCTTCTGTTCATAGTTAAAATTGAAAATTAGATATTATCCGAAAAGTCTTTTTATGCTATCAAGGCCCAAAGACACCAGGGTTCACGAATGGGGAAAAAACTGTTCTTCACTTTGTGTAAACTGGTGTCTCAGTGACTTGGTGGTATTTTAGTATTGCTGCTTTTTCAGACAGGACTCATGATCAGTTGGCTAATTTTATCAACTCAATGTCACCGCTGATTTTGACTTCCTCGCCGACCAATACACCACCAGCTTCGAGAGCTGCATTCCAGTTCAGTCCAAATTCTTTACGGTTAATCTTACCATTGATTGAGAATCCTGCTTTCACATTACCCCAGGGATCTGACATTACTCCTCCAAATTCGACAGCTAAAGTAACTGATTTAGTCACGTCTTTTATGGTGAGGTCGCCTGTCAATTCATACTCATCATCGCCCAGATCTTTTAATCCAATACCTGCAAAAGTGATCTTTGGATACTTCTCTGCATCAAAGAAGTCAGCACTTTTCAGGTGTGCATCACGATCGGCAATCTCAGTGTCGATTGATGATGCATTCAGCGAAAAGTTAATGACTGAGCCTGAGAAATCATTTTCATCAGAACTAACCGTTCCTTCGAATTCCTTAAAGTTTCCCACTACATTTGAAATCATGAGGTGTTTTACCTTAAAACTTACTTTGCTGTGTGATGGGTCAATAGCCCATTTTGTTTCCTGTGTCTTCATTTTATTTGTTTTAAATTGTTGTATCGTTTTGATACTGCAAAGATGCAGCGTTCAGTAAGGCAAGTGGTAACAGTTTTCGGAAAAGGAGTGGTACTTTTAGGTAATAATGCTTTGGGTCATTTCCCTGAAACGAGACGGAGTTACACCCATCTTGGCATGAAATACACGGGTGAAGTACGATTTCTCATTATATCCGAGCTCAAAACCAATCTCGGAAACCGTTTTGCCTGAATGTAACAGAAGATTTTTGGCTTCAACCAGTTTACGGGTTTCAATGATCTCAGAAACGCTCTTCTGGAAGTTATTTTTACAAATGAGATTCAGGTTTCTCTCCGACATGTTCATCTTCCCGGCATAAAACGATACTCCTTCATCGCGCCTGAAGTTTCCCTCCAATATCTTAAGAAAGTTATTGAAGGTTATTATCTGCGAAGCCTTGGTCTCATTTTCAATAGGTAGATTCCGTTTTCGTTCGGCATCAACCATTGATAGCAATCCTTCCACCAGGTGGCGAATGGTGGTTTGATCAGGAAGCTCTTGAAGATATTCCGTATGAATAATTTCGCACAAGGTGGTAAACCTGCTGAAACAGGCCCCGGATGAAAGTGGAATATTGGTTGAAGTAAAGAAGTTGGAATAAAAATTCAGGCTTGAACCAGGTATAAACTCCGGCTGATAATTGATTACCCAGCCACGCAAATCTTTTCGAGGAATTAGTTTGTGCATTTTGTTCATCGATACATAGCTGGCAACAGGAGCTTGAACAACTTCAACTTTGAAATCAATGTAATGTTCGAGACTACCTTCCGTAACAAGGATCAGCTCTTCAAAATCATGGTAATGAGCATCGTATGTTCTCAAAAGAAGATCATTAACAAATTCCTCTGTTATTTCAAATATGTGAAACAGCTTTTCCATACACTACGAAGATACAAAGATTTTGAGATCAATGAGGATGGAAAAGAAATGCCCCAGGGCAAACGCATTTAGAAAATACCATTTTGCCACGAGCACCCCGGTGAGCTTTTTCCCCTTACAGATTCTTAAGGAATAGATATCTATAGTGTCAATATTCCCTATTCCCAAATCCGGTAGCTGGGAAGTGTTGTCCACAGATTGCCAATGGGCTTTAAAGGAGTGGTGTTCGGCTCTCTACTTGTGTGCTTCTTGTGTGCATATGCTGTGCTTCTTGTGTGCACAGAAACTTCCTGAGCACACAAGAAGCACAGCATATGCACACAATAAGCACACAAGTAGAGAGCTTGGTA
>Ga0209697_10006995_pt1 | contig 13407 bp, 12 predicted proteins | sample AliMusrvi5mmetaG_FD_184115 | JGI IMG/M metagenome (GOLD analysis project Ga0209697, IMG submission 184115) | Freshwater lake bacterial and archeal communities from Alinen Mustajarvi, Finland, to study Microbial Dark Matter (Phase II) - Alinen... | ecosystem: Environmental > Aquatic > Freshwater...
GTCATGAAATGAACTCGAAAATGAAATTGAAGCCCCCACCGACTTTGTAGTGCCTTTTGATACGGATCCCTGCAAAATCAAGGGCTGCAGCCTCATAATAAGAAACTCGGGTGAGCCGAGCCACCGAAACCCTCGTCTTTCTCGACGTCGAGGCGGATCCGGCCCAACACATATTGAGCTGGGAATTGCTAGGCCACAGCGCTGAGACGGAAATCGGCCAGTTGATAGATGACTTGCACAAATCCGAGCCCTCGCTGGAAGATCGCGTCGCCACCAGATTGCGCATTTCCATCGAAATAGAGGACCAGGATATCCATCGGGCGTGGCGGCTCGCCCATGACGCACTGCAGTTGCTCGGGGATCCCAACCTCCCCAACGGGGTCACTGATGAGAACCTCCGCTCGGAGGTCCGGATGAGAATTCTATCTCTGGGTGCCCACATGATGCTCAACCTGCAATCCGATGAAGTCACCGAAGCCGTGGCATCGGCTGTGGGGGAGGCCATTGGCGGATCGAAAATGACAGGATTGCAAGTTCTCTTCGACGCCCTCAAGGAGTGGGCGGTTGACCGTCTCGATGCAGACCGCCCGGTCAGCGGCTTGAAGGTGCTCAAAGCGATCGAAGCGCTGGGGGATGACGGCGGGTGGATCCGCGCGGTGGCAAGCGGTCACGCGCAAAGCCTGCGCCAGGCCATCAATGCAGCGGCGAAATCGCCCGCCACAGCACCGGAGTTCAGCGGAAATCCTGCGGCATGGCTGGCGATCACCGGTAAGATCAGCGATAGCGACACAGAGGCTAACCGGCTTCGCACCACGGCATTTGACACCCTCATCACTGCCAAAAAGTTCCGCGCCGCACGCAGTATCCACGCCTTGCTTCCAGCTGACAATCTGAGGTTGGCCCGGCTGCTTGAGGGCGAAAAAGACCACACCACCGCTGCTGCGGCCTTCGAATTGGCCGGGCACCCGGCCGAAGCATTGCGCAATTGGCGGGCGGCCGGCAAGTGGGAAGAGGCCCTTCGCCTCGCTGAGGCCCCGGAAAAGGCCGACCTCCAATGGCTAACGGATCTTCAACGGCTTCTTGCCACCGAGCCGATTGCCCTTGCCGAGCGTCTTACCCCAGCTGAAAAGAAGCGCTACGCAACACTGTGGAAGTCCCCTGGCAGAGCTGGATGATCAGAATGGCTGAGAAGATGAAGCAGGCCAGATTCGATCTCCATCCATGCCTGTTGGAGATCGAGGGTGGAGACGCGGATGCGGTGGCGGCTGTGGAGGGTGAAGGTGTGAGAGGGGCGACAATCACCAACCCGTTAAAAAACACCGTGGCGCGTGTTTCAATCCGCGCCCCCCGTGAGAGGGGCGACCTCGTAGCCCCTGGTCACGTCGCGCCGGTCAATGGTTTCAATCCGCGCCCCCCGTGAGAGGGGCGACGGTCCCGCAATCGCATTGCAGCGTCTTGCCGTCGTTTTAATCCGCGCCCCCCGTGAGAGGGGCGACTTTGGCCCCGGGCAAGATGGGCTTGGCTACGCTGTTTCAATCCGCGCCCCCCGTGAGAGGGGCGACTCTCAGACAATAAACTCTCCCAAACCGAACAACGTTTCAATCCGCGCCCCCCGTGAGAGGGGCGACCCCATTCAATCAACCAAATAACCCCAAAAAACAAAGTTTCAATCCGCGCCCCCCGTGAGAGGGGCGACCCAGGCTCCCGGCGTAGTTTTGCGTGGCATTGGAGTTTCAATCCGCGCCCCCCGTGAGAGGGGCGACTGCGGATGCCGCGACGGGTGATGCTCCCTACTTTGTTTCAATCCGCGCCCCCCGTGAGAGGGGCGACTCCCGATTGGCGGCTTCCCCACGCATTGCCTGATGTTTCAATCCGCGCCCCCCGTGAGAGGGGCGACCCTAGTATGGGACACTGAGATCACCCGCCACGCAGTTTCAATCCGCGCCCCCCGTGAGAGGGGCGACCGATGAAATCGCTTCCCTGCAAGCGGAAAACGCAGTTTCAATCCGCGCCCCCCGTGAGAGGGGCGACCGTAGCTGCGCGTCACACGCCACACCTGGGCGCGTGTTTCAATCCGCGCCCCCCGTGAGAGGGGCGACACTCCAACGCTCCCGCACCGTGACGCTGCAAGGTGTTTCAATCCGCGCCCCCCGTGAGAGGGGCGACCTTCCTCCTCGGCCTCCACGGCCCGGTCTCATCCGTTTCAATCCGCGCCCCCCGTGAGAGGGGCGACTCCACCGGTAGGCAAATCTCCGCCCAGGTCATTGTTTCAATCCGCGCCCCCCGTGAGAGGGGCGACAAGCTCAACCTCCAACGCCGTTCCTTGGAGCTCGTTTCAATCCGCGCCCCCCGTGAGAGGGGCGACCATTCCCCCCAGGGCGATCTATTGGACCGCGCAGTTTCAATCCGCGCCCCCCGTGAGAGGGGCGACGGAACAGGCGCGGCGAGCAACCCCAGAATACCAAGTTTCAATCCGCGCCCCCCGTGAGAGGGGCGACCTCAGGCTGTGGTGCAAGCGGTGCAAGATGTGGGGTTTCAATCCGCGCCCCCCGTGAGAGGGGCGACTGCCGAAAGTTGCAGCTGTCATGCCGTGAAAATGTTTCAATCCGCGCCCCCCGTGAGAGGGGCGACTTGCCGATGTTTCTGATAACCCAGAGTTCATCCAGTTTCAATCCGCGCCCCCCGTGAGAGGGGCGACCCTTGTCCAGCGAGCGAAGCACCGAAATTTCGTCGTTTCAATCCGCGCCCCCCGTGAGAGGGGCGACTTGCCGATGTTTCTGATAACCCAGAGTTCATCCAGTTTCAATCCGCGCCCCCCGTGAGAGGGGCGACCGAAGGTTGGCAGATACTTCACCAGAAGCCATGTGTTTCAATCCGCGCCCCCCGTGAGAGGGGCGACCCCAGAACGTGAAAAACGGCAAATTCGCATGGTGTTTCAATCCGCGCCCCCCGTGAGAGGGGCGACTTGAGGTGCTGATCACGGAGCGGGATCTGGCGATGTTTCAATCCGCGCCCCCCGTGAGAGGGGCGACGGCGGCATTCTGCATTCCTTGCCGCCCTAAGGAAAGCGGAAACTTTTCCGCGAACCTGCCTAGTCGGATCCACATTGGCCGATAGAGATGCAGGGTTAGGGATGTCAAAGAGCTGGAACAGAAGCGCTTAGAAAGAACGCGAACCTAGCGGGGCTTCATGTATCGCTAGGGGTTCGCGCTGCTTCCGGGATTGGGCTGGCAAAGCCTGGTGCGTGGGCGGGAAATAGGGTCAGACAATGAGCGGTCCCTCGATATTGTAGCCGGGATCGGCCCCATGGTGCTCGACCTTGTGCTGCCAATTCGAGCCGAGGTGATAGAAGCGCAGGCTGTCGGTTTCCGGGTCGATGATGTCAAGCAAGCGGCGTTTGAACACCACGAGCTGGGCAGGGTCAACCTTGCATTCAAAGACTGAATTTTGCACCCGCTGGCCATAGTCGAGACAGGTCTTGGCGGTGCGGCGCAGGCGGGATTTTCCGGCGGGGGTGGTGGTGGCCACGTCGTAGGTGATGAGGACATACATGGAATTGAAAGCTGAAATAGCAAAAGCAGCGTCAGCGTGCGAGAAAGGCTGGGTAAGCGTCGAGGTCGCCGCGTAGGTGACGGGCTAACAGCCGGGCCTGGAGTTGAGGCAGCAGGCCGACGGTGGTTTTTTCGTCGAGAAACGGGTGGGTGATTTCGTCCTGTTTGCGTTCCTGCCAGGCGGTGAGAACTTTTTTGCGTGAGTCATCTTTAAGTAAGACCGCACCATTTTCCTTGAGGTCGAAATCCTTGGCGGTGATTTGCTGGCGGTTGAAGAGGGAGAGGGCGGTGCGGTCGGCTAAGAAGGCGCGGAATTCCTCCATGAGGTCGAGCGCAAGCGAGGGCCTGCCGGGGCGATCGCGGTGCAGGAAGCCGCACTGCGAGTCGAGGCCGCAGGATTCGAGCGCGCTGCGGCAGTCATGCATCAGCAGGGCGTAGAGGAAGGACAACAAGGCGTTGACGGGGTCGAGCGGCGGGCGGCGGGAGCGCCCTGAGATCGTGATGGCCGGATCATGATTCGTTAGAAGATGAGGAAAAACCGTGAAGTAGCCGGCGGCAGAATCCCCTTCGATGCCGCGCAAGGTGTCGAGGTTGGTCGCCCGCGCGACGAGTGCGATGCGAACGGCGAGAAAGTCGGCGACCTGGGTGAGTTCGAAGGCCCGGGCGGGAGATTTTTCGCCGTGGTCGCGGGCGGCGCGCATGAGGATGTGGCGGGTGTTGGCCAGTTTGGCGGCAATCATGTTGGCGGCGATGGCGAGCGAAGCGGGTTCATGATCGGCGCGGCGGTATTGTTCGCGGCGCAACAGGATGTTGCCCGAGGTGAAGCCGTTGGAGGAGGCGAGGAATTTGCCGTAGGGATTGTGAAACGACAGGGAAACGTTGGCCTCTGCGCACGCGGCCATCAGGGCGGCGGAGCAGGAGATATCCCAACCGAAGCAGGCGATGCCGTCCAAGTTGTGGAGCGGGACTCGCAGCTTGGTCTCGCCCTCATGGCGGATTTCGATGGCGGCACCATCTTTGCGCAGATAGGCGCCTTCGAGTGTGACAAACAGCGTGTTGAGGTGCGTCTTCATGTGAGATCGGATTTGAGCGCAGCTGAAAACCACGCTTGGGCTCCACGCTTGAATCTCATGGCATCCGGCATGCAGATTTCGATGAGCGAGCATTTGTCGCACTTCTTCTCCCGGAGGGCTAGAGGCGTAACCCTGCTTGCGATTAGTTCGTGAAGCCTTTCGATGGCACGGATGGTTACTGCGCGAAGTTCGTCATCGAATGGAACAGTCGTCCGTCGCCGCGTCTCCCCGTAGAACAGGCAGCCAGAGGGGATGGTGACGTTGAGCATTTCCTCTAGGCAAATTGCTTGGGCGCAGAGCTGGACTTCATCGGCCCGATGCAGCTTGGGTTTGCCCCGCTTGTATTCGATAGGAACGATAATCCCGTTTTTGTGAAACTCGACGACATCCGCTTCCCCGCTCATCGCGTGAACGACTGACACCAAAGGGAGCGCACGCGTGATCCGCCTGCCTCGCTGACTTTCGTCCGCGCCGCTGTGGGCGATTTCATGCAACACATTTCCTTCCGCCGTGAACTGATTATTCGCCCACGCTTGTTCGAGGTGAACCAATGCCGCGCGCCGCTCACAATAGAGCAGATGATTGAGAGCCGAGATTGGTAACGGCTCTCGTGTTTCGGCAGGCGGCATTGGGATAGGGGTGAAAAGCTCAAGCAGTCCGGGGGCCTATCGGCTCGGATCCCTCATCGTGTCTGAGCGTCAGCTTGACCCCTAGCGGGAGATTCTGCCCGGTCCAGGTGTTGTCCACTTTGTAGTCCTTGAATGACTCGGGGAACTCCTTGCCCGCTGCCAGAGCCTCGTCACTGAGTTTCACCTCGATACCCTCGAAGAGTTTGTGGGCATGGGCACAGCCAAGGCGACTTTCCCGACGATTTTGCACGGCATTGTTTTCGTGCTGGGTACCGACGTGTTCGAAGTCGTAAATGCCTCGGACGACCATTTCGCTACGAGCTGCCGAAGCATCATCCGTGAACATGTGGGAAATTGCGTCAAAAAGTAGTTCTAGGTCGGCTTTCGTGAATCCAGTTTTCTCCGCGAATGACGGAGACACGTAACCTTTAGCGACATAGAGGGCATACGAAACGATGTGTTTGTTACCCATGGTCCTTTCTTTTTTGGCGTCTTCTTCTTTGGTAACGGCACAACGGGTGATGCTGATCTCCAACGGCGTAATCGGGTGGAATGACTGCGCGAAGGTAAATTGCACTGGCCCGCGGACTTGACCGAATGCAGATCCCTTCATCACATCATCTCCGGTGGAGAGTACGCCGCCGAAGGTCCGCACGTCATAAAACTCGCGGCACAGCCAGTTTTTAGCGCGTTCGGCGTGGGTATCGCCAGGGATAAATCCGGCATCGTCCGGTTTCATTGCGGTGCTTGTAGCGGCGATTGCGCGCTTCTGTTCAGTCTCGATTACGGTTCCCTGTTTGATGAGAATGTTGAAGCCGTTGGATGTTGCTTTCTCATCATCCGAATCGCCGGGACGCTCCGGAGCAAACTCCTCGACGAAGTTCCTAATTTTTCGCTTTTGGCAGACATCGGTGATGAGTCCACGATTGGTATTGGGATCGAGGCGCGGCATGTTGCCCATGTCAGGATCGCCGTTGGGATTGCCGTTGGTGACTTCAAAAAGAAGGAGGAAGTCGTGGCGATTGGTGAGGATGTCGTTGTTCATAATGGTTGTTTGGTGCGGGGATTAGTTTCGGTTTTCGTCGTCTGAAATGAGATCGAGTTCTTGTTCGTCGGCATCGGGCGGAAGTTTTCCTTCTGCTTGTTTCCGTTCCATCCAGAGGCGGATCCGTTCGGCTCGCTCGGCTTCTTGCTGGTAGTAGCCGAGAGCAAAGCGCCCTTGTTGAACGAGCGTGAAGACGCGAGGGAATTGCGGACTGCCATCCGTGGTGGATGCTTTGAAATAGCGGCAGATTTCCATAATGCTCCTTTGGAAAGCTGCTGCGGTTTTTTGTCCGGGTTCACCCTTTTGGCGGATCTTCTTGAGATGGTGCATGTGCAGTCGCCACATCAGGGAAAAGGCTCCATTGGGATTGGAAGCCGCCGCGCCGAAGTAGCGCTCCGCCAAGGTGGTGTTCAGTTTGGAGCCTCCTCCTGCTTCTGCCCGGTGGGCAGTGCGTTGGAGATTATCGAAGACGGAGAGCAGACGACCGCAGTTGTATGCGGGGTCTGGAGTGTCGGTCGTTAGTTTGGATTCGAGTTGCATGGTAGGTTCGTTGCGGGAGCGGTGGTGACGGTTGATGATGAGTTTGAGCAGGGCGAAGCGGCTTTGATCCCCGGTGACCCTATACTTGTGTTTCCCCTCTTTCGGGGTGCTGACAATCCGTGAATGCACCTGATCAAGTAGAGGTTTGAGCATGGATATAGACGGGGCAATCCCTTCCAATGCGGCTCGGTAAAGCAAAGATGTCACACTCGGCGAAAGATTCTTTTCTAGCTTCTTGGCGGCTTCGTCGCTCAAGACCGTTCGACTCAACCAATAAATGGAAAGTGGCGAACTGTATTCTTTGGCATCCGATTTTTTCACCTCATCTTTGATCTTTGGCCGCACTTGCTGCGGCACTGCAAGTTCGAGATCCAAAAACCACTGACGCAGGTTTTCAATCGCGGAGGCAAGCGGTTCTTGCATCCAGTGCTTAACTACGATACGGCCCTTATTTCCAGACAGCGTGACGGCATAGAAATCATCATCCTTTGCCCATTCACCGTCCAGAAACCCCTTGCTTGGTGAAGTGATCAAGTTTCGAACGGCTTGCGGTTGTGGTTGATCGAAAAATCTAGCAAATACACTTGATGCTTGAAGGGTCTTTTTTGCCCAGAAGACAATGCACGTCGCCCCTGTTTTCAGGTGATGATCGCGTCGGCTTAGTAGCTCGTTTAATGCTGTTCCATATGCTTGTGCCGCAGCGATTGAGGTCGGCGCATTCAAGCTCTTTTCAAGTCCGTATGAGGTAAATGAATTGGACTCGAATGACACAATGGTTCCCATGCCACCTGCCCCCGGCACGCCGGAGATCAGCGGCTTGTGGTTGCGCGCTAGAGGTATATTTTCGGCCGCAGTCACTAAACAAACACCCAGTTTGCTTTCATCTCGCAGGTCGATCTGTTCTTGGGAGTGAGAACTTCGCCACCAATCTTTAAAATCGTCTGATTCTAGCAATAGTGTATGATCTATTCGGAATGTGAAACTCTCGGTGCCCAGCTTCACTTCGGTGCCACTTGCGAGAGTTAGCCACCATGATTTTTTCTCATCTGATTTGGGTGTTGCGGAAAGGCCCAAGCGCAGAAATTCAGGTGGTTGCTTTGACGAGCGGGTGAGCTTCCAACAACGGAGGACGGCAAGGCGGTGAGAAGATTTCGAATCCCGCACGGAGCGTCTCATTTGACACCAAAAGTTCGCCCGTTTTGCGAGGTTGTTGGCGTCACGGGCCTTCCGTTTCTTTTCCGGCATGTCAGCCTCAGGCTCAGGATCGAGACCGAAGACCGCAGTCAATCCATCCGCGAGGAACTCGGCAACGCCCGCGCCGTTTTTGGCACGTGTCGTCTGCGGGCATGAGAATTCTTTGCCTCGATTATTGTTATCAGTGTGAGTCGATGTTATTCCGAGAAATTTACCGGCCTCGTCAATTTCGATGATCCACCGCACTGCCTTCGGCGAGAAGGCCAAATCATCAAGGAGATTACGCTCATGAGCGAAATCGTGGAGTGCTTTGAGTAGCATGAGTTAGGTGCCTACTGGGCTAGGGGTGAGGATTCTGACGCGATCAGGGTGGCAGTCCATGGTTTCATCACGGATGACCGCTTTGAAGAAAGATGGCTGAGGGGCGACGAATTGGCCGTAGTGGCGGACTGGATTGGCGGCGTAGGCCTTCTTTCGCTTGGTTTGTTCGCCTTTCGCAACTCCTGCGAGGGATTGCTCGAAGGCGGTGCTTGCTTCCACGGCCTCGGCGTCGCTCATCCACTTGAAGCCCGGTTCCCGACCCGTGTGGCTGAAAACATCGTAAAGCATGAGCCCGAGATCCTCGTGCCATGGGAAGGTTTCGACGCCCTGTTGGATGAGTTCCTCACGACGGCGGAGAAGGGCAGCTTGCGGATCGTCTTCCCAATCGAAATCGGCAGCGAATTCCCTCATGCCGAGGCCGGGGCGATGGTGGCATTTCCCGGATTGAGCGCGGCGGCGGAACTCATCGCGGTATTTCCCGATGTTGTCCTTGGGCGGGCGGGCGAGTGAAGAGAGCCGGATTTCCGCAGTGATGAGATATTCGACGCCTGACAGGGCAAGCATGTTCCGTTGGGTGCCGTCTGCCGCTCCACCGCCCGCCATGATGGGCTTGGCTTTGTGTGGTGAGTCCATCCAGGTTTTCGCATCGCTGAGGCTGATGACTTTGGTGACTTCGTTCCGCCGGACACTGATCCACTTGCCGCGTTGGACGACGCGGATGGAGTCGATCCAGAAGAGCATTTGCGGTTCCCAGAAAACAGCTTCCAGAACGCCGCGTGCTGCGGACGGGGTGATGAGCGGATAGGAGACGCGCTCGACTTTCATCTCGGGACGAGTGAAGCAGGCGAAGTCACCCCAGACGCGGAGTGTGACAAGGTTATCAGGTTTCATACGATCATGTCTTGGATGGAGTGATTGCCGGGAAGCACCAGTCCGCGCTCGGCGTGGTAACAACTGGCGTGGAGAACGTGGACATTGAGATTAGGAAGCAGCGGTTCGATAAGGCGCAGCTCGAGGAGTTGATCGAAATCGCGCTGGCGGAGGTTAACCATGTAGCGCTGGAGGCTGCGCTGGTCATCGCGGGTGAAACGCGGCGTGCCTGGTGGCAGTTGCCGCTCGCGGATCACCTGCACGAGACGCTTTCCCGCTGCATAGGTGACGATGACCGGTTGGGTGTCGGAGTCAATGACCTTAGCCCGTTCTCCAACAGTGCGGAAGTTCAGCCGTTCACGTTCTTCTTGGATTGTGTATCCGTCCTTTCTGAGATCGGTTTCCACGGACTGGTAGAGGCCGTGGAAGTAGCCAGTGAATATTCCCGGGTCCGTCGCCAATGCATCTTCGGCATCTTCCAGCGAGTTGAAACGCGAGACGGCGATGCTGGCTTGCCCGGTGGCCGCCGAATACACGCCGCCGGGAATCTTGTGCTCAACGGGGCGGAATACGTGGACGTTGCCGCGCTCTGAGCGGCCTTCGCGATTGCACCGCCCTGCGGTTTGGACAATAGAATCGAGGGGCCCAAGTGCCCGCCAAACGGTTGGAAAATCTACATCAACTCCGGCTTCGATTAGCTGGGTGGACACAACCCGGCATGGATGGCCATGGCACAAGAGCCAGCGCATGAGACGGATGACCCGCAGGCGGTGGGCTGGACACATCGCAGATGAGAGGTGAAACAGCATTCTCCGTTCCGGCTCGGGGATCGCGCTCCGCAGTCGGCCCCACAGTTCCGCGGCGTGTTTCGTGAGATTCACGACGCAGAGTGACTGGCGGTTCTCCGGCAATGCCATCCGGCATGCGAGCTCAGGCCAATCCAAAGCCTCGCCGTCACGGGGCAGGTGATAGTTCACCCGGCGAAGACTGTGGAACAACCGATCGGGATCATCAATGATCGGTCGCATTTCTCCCGGCGTAAAGCCATCCGGGAGGGATGTGGATTTGAGAAAAGCCGGTTGGGTAGCTGAACTGAAAACGAAAGAAACGCCGTATTGCCGCGCCAGTTCGCGAAAGACGCTGAAAATCGGCTGGAGAAGGTGGGAGGGCATCGTCTGCACTTCGTCGAAGATGACGACGGAATGGGCGATGCGGTGAAGCTTGCGGCAACGCGACGGGCGGGCGGAGAGCAGCGACTCAATGAATTGCACCGAGGTCGTGATCACTACAGGCGAGTCCCAATTCTCAGCAGCTAGCTCGAGTGCATCTTTTTCTTCCTCACCCGCATCCGACCGAGGTTTAACGGACGAGTGATTCTCAAGCACGACATCATTTCCCAAGATGTGGCGGTATTCTGAGGCGTTTTGCTCGATAATTGAGAGGTAGGGAATCACCACGATGACCCGGCGGAGATTATGCTTCTGGGCGTGGGCGAGTGCGAATGCCATGGCACTTAGAGTTTTTCCACCGCCGGTGGGAACTGTGAGCGAGAAGAACCCCTGAGCTAAATCCGCCTTGATCAAGCATGTGTCGAAGATGTGATTCCTGCTGGATTTCAGCTGACCGTCTGGCGACTTCCCTGCTTTTCGCTGGCGTTCAGCCTCAATCTTTACCAGTAAAGCCGACGCATCCAACAGGATGTCTTCAGGCGGAGTAAAAGGCCAAAGGGCGGAATCCAAACGGTCAGCATCAACGAGGCAAGAGAAGAGCATGCGGACGGCAAAGTCGATGCGCAGAGCTTGCTCGGAAGGATCCGTAATCCCAGTGAGGAAAGCGGGCTCATGCAGAATATCCGGGGAGGGAGCCTCCGTGAGGTAGCGTTGCAGGGCAATCCCAAGAGCTTCGGGAAGGCCGAGAACTGATTTGAACGGAATTCCTTGGATATCTGCCAAGTCGTGAAGTCCGGCGTGGTGGCCTGCGATGACAAACGCTTGAAGAAGTTGATGGTTGTCTATGGCCCAGGCAGCCCCGTAAGCCGCGTGCTGGGTTTCCGGGCTGGAAGTGCGATCACCGCGGAGGTAATCCTGAAACTCGTGTCGGTATTTTCCGAGATCGTGCAAAGAGCCGGCAAGCGTTGCTTCGTGGAACAGCCCAACAGAATGGCCGAAATTTCCAGCCAACACAGCCACGTTCCTAAGGTGAACGTGCAGTGGCTGGTTTGGGCGGGCAAAATAGGTCATACCGAAATAGTCATTGAAGTATCAGGGCTTATTGAGGCGGCCGTGCTTGGGTTTGAGGTGTTGGCACTTTTCACAATTCTCGCGCTGGCACTGTTCCGCTGATTCCCCGAAGGGCGTGATGAGTGGCTCCCATTTGGACGGGTCATCCGGGGAGTTCGGATGGTTGTGGGCGTATGCGGGCACGGTATAGGGATGGGCGTTGTGGAGTGATGGCAGTTAGGAATGCTAGGTGGCGCGTGTCAAACAGGAAGTCGGCAAATTGTGAATTGCTGGCGGGACAGGCAGATCAATTGATCTGGATGCGGTCGAGACGGAGCGTGCGCGGCGCGTTTCGGGTTAGGCACCAGGCGAGGAGGTAGATTGGCGCAACGTCGGGATCGGGAATATCGGCCGAGTCCTCACAGCGCGGATAGAAGAAACTGAAGTGGTCCAGGCTGAAGAGTTGGACGGGCAAGACTTGGCGGACCAAGCCGGGTTGCGATCCGCCTAGGTAGCGGAAGGAGAATGGCCTCCCGTTGTGGATGTGTTGGAAAAGGCTCGCTGCGATTGACATCTGGTGGTCATCGCTGCGGTCGGGCAGATCATCTGGAGCGATTTCTAATCGAGGAATCCGCTTCCACTCCCTCAGCCATTCCGGTTGGGAGTTTTCCGCCGTCGGTTGGAGGATTGGTCTTAACGGCATCCATGCGGGCGCGGGCGACTTAGCGGCCAACTGGTCCGGGTTAGGCAGAAGAATGCCAGAAAACAGTTGGAAGAAGGTGCGACGGATCATGGGGAGGGTGAAGGTCAGGGGACAGGGGACTTTTCGGAAGCGCATTTTCGGTTCATGGGCGTAGCGGCGGGACGCCGCAGGCACGCACGGGGTGTGGGATCGCCTACTTCTTTCTGGATTTCTCATGGGTTTCGCGCATGGATTCGGAGGCGGAAGCGGCTTCAGCCTCTTCGAGGATGCATCCGGCGGAGTGGCGGCGGTGGGCTGAGACCTTGGCAGCAAAGGCTTGGCTGCCGGCCTTGATGTCGTCGGCGTCGGCAACGAAGGTGGCGGCGTTGTGGGCCTGGATGCCCATGCGGGCGGCGGAGGCGATGGCGTCGTGGTTTGCACCCAGGAACAGGAATTCCCACTGGTATTTCTCGGTCTGGTGAGTGATGCGCCGGTTGACGTCGGCCATGCTGAATTGAGTGGACGCATTTTCCTCGCCGTCGGTGAGGATCGCGATGATGACCTTGGATGGGCGCTCGGAGTCGGGAGTGGCGGCGAGTTCGCTGCCGATGAAGTCGATGGTGCGGCCGATTGCGTCGAGCAGGGCTGTGCTGCCCCTGGGTTGGTAGGTTTTGGCGGTGAGCGGCTCGGCGTTCTGGATCGGCACGCGGCAGTGGATGGGCAGATATTCGTTGTCGAAGAGGATCAGGGTGAAGGTGGCCGGGATCGGTTGGCCGCTATCGTCCACGGTGGATTTCTGGGCGCTGAGGAATTCATTGAAGCCGGAGATGGCAGCATGGGTCATGGACTCCATGGAGCCCGAACGGTCGAGGATGAATGCGATTTCTGTTTTCATGGTGTTTTGTCGGGTAGAAGGTCTGAAGGTCTGAAGGTCTGAAGGTCTGTGTCCCGGAGATTCGGTTAGATAGAAAGGATCAGTTGCTACGCACCGAGTCTTTCGCTTTTCTCTTACTGATTCACTGAAACACCGACCTGCGCAGTGGCAACCGAAACACCGAGATTCGCAGCGGCGACTTCTGTCTTCCACGCGTCGCTGCGGTTTATTTATTCAACTTTCTAATGCCCGTCAATTGAAAAAAACGATACGAAGTAAATATTCTCAGAACTCAGTGTTCGACCTCAAAAGAGCCAATGAGTCGAGCAAGTTGAATTCCCTGAAAAGGCGGCAGATCGACAGGTTGCCCGCGCCCGGCGGATTCGTGCCTCCGGGATCGACAGAGCTG
>Ga0209697_10006998_pt1 | contig 13401 bp, 8 predicted proteins | sample AliMusrvi5mmetaG_FD_184115 | JGI IMG/M metagenome (GOLD analysis project Ga0209697, IMG submission 184115) | Freshwater lake bacterial and archeal communities from Alinen Mustajarvi, Finland, to study Microbial Dark Matter (Phase II) - Alinen... | ecosystem: Environmental > Aquatic > Freshwater...
GCCCCATTGTTTGCCGCCGGCGAGTTCCCCTGCGCCGCGATTCTTCAAGTCCATCTCCGCGAGCTCGAAGCCGTTCTTCGCGGTCGCGAGTGTTTTGAGGCGGGCGCGGGTGTGTTCGCCGCGGCTTTCGGCGACGGTGAAGCAATATGCTTGATGCGAGCTGCGCACGATGCGTCCGCGAAGCTGGTGGAGTTGCGCGAGGCCGAAACGCTCCGCGCCCTCGATGAGCATCACGGTTGCGTTGGGGACGTTCACACCGACTTCGACCACCGACGTGGCGACGAGGATATGTATCTCGCCGCCGGCGAACCGCTCCATCACCTCGTCCTTTTCTGTCGGCTTCATCTTGCTGTGGAGGATGTCGAACTCGAACTCCGGAAAGACATCGCGCTTGAGCCGCGCCGATTCTTCAACCACTGATTTCGCCATCATCGCGAACGCCTTTTCCGGATCCGGTTCGTCGATGCGCGGACAAATGACGTATGCTTGTCGCCCTGCGTGCAACTCTTCGCGGATGCGATTGTACGCTTTTGCGCGTTCGTTCGGCGAGAGGATTTCTGTCTTGATCGGCTTGCGCCCCGGCGGCATTCCGTCGAGGATCGTGAGGTCAAGATCGCCGTACACGGTGAGCGCCAGCGTGCGCGGAATCGGCGTCGCGGTCATAGAAAGCAAGTGGGGGAGGCGCTCGCCTTTGCGTGCGAGCGTCCGTCGTTGATTGGTCCCAAATCGGTGTTGTTCATCAATAATGACGAGCGCGAGATGTTTGAACGCGACTGACTCCTGGATGAGCGCGTGCGTGCCGATGAGGATCGGTATCTCACCGTTCGCGACCCATTTCAATAACTGCGCGCGCGAAATTTTCGTCGCTTTGTCTCGCGCCGACTTCGACGGAAATTTCAGACATCCGCTGCCGGTAATGAGGCCGACCGGCACCGGGAACTCCGCGAATAAACCAATGAACGACTCGAAATGCTGCTTCGCGAGGATCTCGGTCGGCGCCATGTATGCGGTCTGGAGCGCGCCGGCTTTGCATCCGTCGGGCCGGGTCTGCGTGACCGCGAACGCCGCCGCCGCTGCGACCGCGGTCTTGCCTGAGCCCACATCACCCTCCAGCAGCCGCGACATCGGCGCCGTCTTTTGGAGGTCGGCGAGAATGCTGTTCACTGCACGATCTTGTGCGGCCGTGAGTGAGAAGGGGAGCGTGCTGAGAAATTCGTCCACTCGCGCACGCGAGGTGCCGATTGCGAACCCGTTGGCGCGTTCGTTCTGTCGCCGCTCGCGCTGACGCTCAAGCTGGATGTAAAAAATTTCTTCAAATGCGAACCGCTTCCGCGCCGCGATCGTCTGCTTCAAGTTCTGCGGCTGATGTATCCAAAACAGCGCCGTCTCCAGCGCCGGCAAACTATACTTTTTAAGCGTGTGCGCCGGAATCGGATCGGGCAGGTTCGCAAGGATCCCCGACTGCAAAATTTTCGCGATCGTATGTCGCATCCAAAGCGAGGTGATGCCGGAGCTTTCGGGGTAGACGGGGAAGAGGATGGTGGATGCTGGAGCCCGACCCCCCTCACCTGCCCTGTCGGGCATCCTCTCCCTGGAATGGGAGAGGAGCTTGAGGTCGGCGGGGTTTTGCAGCTGCCCCCTCTCCTTTTCCAGGGAGAGGGTTGGGGTGAGGGGGGGATTCTTACTTTGTTGCCGTCGTCACGTTGATGATTATTTTACTGGCGTCTTTCGGGAACGTGGTGTTCCAGATGGGGATGAATGATGCTTTGGCGGCGGAGACGGCGGGGGCGAAACCGGCCATCACGGTATCGAATGAGGACTTGTTCTTCCCTGCCAGCGCTTGGCGTACCTGTTCGGGGTCGAACTGCCACGCCAGCATCGGCGTACCGGAGACGGCAATCACCACGCCGGAAGATTGCGCGGTGTATACGCTTCCGGGAGAAACCGAAAGCGCAACAGGAGACGCGGGATCAAAGCTGACCGCGGCGCCGGAGTAGCCTTCTACCTGCACCTTCGCGATAGCGGTTGCAAGATCAGCCTTGCGCACCGTCGCTTCGGTCGCGGTCGCAGTTTGCGTGAGCGTGGCTTTGCCGCCGCCCGCATCGACGACGGTTACGTTACCGAACTCAAGCGCGACGGTTCCGTCAATCGAAAGCGAATCACTCGAGACGGAGAATGCCGAGCTGGTGGCGAATTTCTGCGCGAGTTCCTGCTTCATATCCGCCTGCGCTTTCTGGATATCGACGGGCAACACGACCGGATGCGCGCCGGAGGAGCCGCCGGTCATACCGCTCGCTTGTGCGTAAAACGTGTTGAAATTCGGGCTGCTTTTGAAGCCGGGAATCGTGAAGCGGGTGTCGGCGCGGTTGTAGTCGGCACCCGGTTTTTCGGCGACCGCGATCGCCTGCACGCTGCCGGGCAGCACGACACCGGAGGCGTTCTTGGTCGCCGCGGGAACCGTCACCTTTTTCTGGATTTTATAGATCTTGCCGTCCGGTGCCTCGAAGCGCGTGTTGGCGACCAGCGACTGCGGTGCGGTATTCACGGTGTTGTAAATAGTGAGCGTGCCTTGCGCGGGAGTGGAATCGTTGGACGAACCGCTCGCGGTGACGGTGCGCTGCGCTTGTCCGGGCACCGAGAGGTGTTGAAACGGCATCGTGCCGACCGGTGCATCCAACTGCGCCGACACTTCGGCGGGCACCGTCACCGGCATTTCGCGTATCGTTATGGCAACGGTCGCTTTCGTGAAGAAAGACGCGGTGAGCACTGCAAGAAGACACGCGACGATAATGACCAGCAACAGCTTGACGATGAATGAGGTTCCGCGGCGGCGGGGCTGACCCGGCACCGGAGGCGTCGCGGCTTCCATAAAGGCCGGCGTGCGGCGGCTTTGCGACACGGGAATATCCCGAATGGAGCGTCCGTCGTGCGATTCCTGCGGCAAAATGTCTTGCATAAATATAGAATAGAGAACTGATAATGTACTGCTTGTAGTATAAACGTTTTTCCCGACCGAGGGTAGCGGTACACGGTGCACACCAGACGCACCCTTTTCGCTTTTTTATCCGCTCATTTCCAGCGCCGCCAACTCCAGCCGCGCATCCGGCACACAGCGAGGGTGTCGGCTGACGGCATTGCGTTGCGAGAGCCAGGCATTGTCTATGTGCTCACTGCGCAAGCCGAGCGGATAGCGACTCTTGAACATCGGCGTTTGCGCAATGCGCTGCGACGACCAGCGGCTGCCGGCGGAATCTCCAAGCGTGTAGAGTGTCGGCGTACTGCCGGTCAGCGGCGCAATCCGCGTGAATGATGCGGAAAAATCTTTTGCATACGTATCGTCGGAATGGTGCAGCGCAGCGTGCATCTTGTCGCAGAGTGGTGCGTCGTCGTCAAGCGAAAGAGCAAGTGCCGCCTGCGCCTCATCACGACTGAACTGATGCTGCGCCATCAGGGTGCGCAACGGAAGATGTGAACCGCGCGGCATCGTCACAATACCCACCGGCGTATGGTCGCGCACCGTCAGCAGGCTGGTGACTTCCCCGCCGACATTGCACAACACGAAGTCATTGCGGCTCGGCTGCACCGCACTCAGCACGCGCGAATAGATAGCATCGGCATTACGGAAAGAAAACTCCGGACGAATGCCGAACGACCGCTGTGCCTCGTCGCGCACGGAATGTATGAGCGGCGTATATGCACCGGAAGTAAGCGCGGTTAACTCCACGCGGTTCGCGGCGGCGCGACGAGGGAGATCCAAAACTTGCGAGCCGTCCAATCGCACATCGGCAATACTGCGTTCGATGATTGTTTCGTCGGCGTCAGGTCGCTGGCGCTTTACATACCCGGCAGTGAGTTGATTGAACAATGCTTTGTCCGCGCGCGCAGCCTCGGGCGACGTAAACCGCAGATTGCGCACATACAACGAGCTCCACGGCGCACTCAATATGATGCGGAGATGCGAGACGGGAATATCGGCGGCGTGGCGATGCGTAAAAAAAGCAGTGCGATCGAATGCCTGGCGCGCGGCGGTGCGCACTCGTTCCAAAAGCCGGTCGGCAGTCCTCGGTTCATTCGCCAACACCAGCGGCACCCGCACGCTGTACAACATCTGCGGCGATTGTTTTTCCACCAAAGAAGACACCGCGCACCCGACAGAATCGGTGCCGATATCAATGACGACCACGCGCCGAGGCGCCACCCGCTTCGAAGAAAACGGCCACATATGAATAGTATACCGCACAAGTGAGGCAGGACGGGTGTGGAGAAGAGGGTTGCGGTTGCTTCTATATGGAATGAGGATCGCGCCTCGCAAAGCCGAGGAACGACCTCTGTCCGAGCGAGGTCGTTCCTCGGCTTTGCGAGGCGCGATCCTCATTTTACATAGGGTTTTTGCTCAAACACTTGACTTCTGCCAACATACGTGCAAAATATTTTATGGAAGCTTCGTTTGGGCAGCACGTCGCCCTGCGATCATACATAGCCTTGGGGAGCACACAATGTCACATCGCGAACGTCGGCACTCGGCCGATGAGCGCTTCAAGAGAATGGGCGATATAGCTCTTCGCTTGCTGCCGGTTTTGATGCACATCGCGGGCATCAAAATGACACACTCGCACCATCTGCCCGCGGAACCTATCGACGAAGATGCCGCTGACCTTTCCCGCTTGGTGGCCATCGGATTCGTGGGCGCTTGGATTACCGAACTTACCACGAACAAGATGGAAGTATGTATGGGTGAGCTCGGCATCGAGCAAACCCTCAAGCTGTGGACGCACATCATCGATGATGCGAACATCTCCGCACAAGAACTTGCGGAATTCCGGGACTTCATTTCCAAGTGAATCCCGCACACATTGGCCGACGCGAAACTTCTCGCGTCGGTCTTTTCTTTTTTATTAGACCTCTTTCGAAAGTCGGGTTCCCAGGCTGAAAAGCGTGTGGCCCGTAGCGAGACCTCTTGTCGGAGACCGAAATGGGCCTGGTGGCCCATTGAGCGTCGAGACAAGAGGTCGTAGTAGGGTCACGCGCTTTTCAGACAGGGAGGACTTTTGAAAGAAGTCTATTGCAGCACCGCCTTAATCCTCCGCACGCCGGCGGACACCGCTTCTTCTTTTAAGATTTTGAATTTTTTGCCGCCTTCGCCGAGGGCGCCGGTGTGTTCGACGTGCGGGCCGCCGCAGAACTCAAGGGAGAATGATTGGGCGAATTGCGGGTTCTCGAGGGTCGCGGTTTTCGGGCCGACGGAATAGACGGTGACGCGGTCGGGGTACTTGGCGCCGAACTCGTGTTCCGCACCGATCTTCTCGGCATCTTCGCGGGCGAGCTCGCTGCGCACAACCGGCAGGTCGGCGGCAATCTGTTCATTGACGATGCGCTCCGCTTCCGCGATCTGTTCGGGCATCATCTTCGCAGACGAGATGAAGTCGATGCGCATGCGCTCGGCGGTGATGTTGCTTCCCTTCTGCTTCACCTCGGGCCCGAGCACGAGCTGGAGTGCTTTCAGAAGCAAGTGGTGCGCGGTATGGAGCTTGGTCGTCTCGGCGGACGTGTCCGCAAGGCCGCCTTTGAACTTTTGTTCGGAACCCGCGCGCGATTCCTGCTGGTGCGCTTCCATCTCTTTTTTGAATGCCGCCTCATCGACGCGGGCGCCGCGCTCGCTCGCCAACTCCATCGTCATCTCAAGCGGGAAACCGTACGTCGAGAAAAGAATGAATGCGTCGTGTCCGGAAATATCCTCGCCCGCGATACGCTCGAACTCCTTCAGCCCGCGCGCGAGCGTGAGGCGGAAACGCTCCTCTTCTTTTTGGATCGCGTCTTGAATCGCATCTTCCTGCGGCGCCAATTCCGGGTACGCTTCGCGGTACATTTGCACGACGATCGGCACCATACGCGCGAGCTCCCCCGCGCCCACACCGAGCATATCGACATACCGCACCGCGCGGCGCAGAAGCCGGCGCACGAAGTAGCCCTGGTCGGCATTGGACGGCAGCACGCCGTCGGCGATTAAGAACACGGACGCCTTCAGATGGTCGGCCACGACGCGAAATGCGCGGGTATCGGCCGGGTCGGCGCCGTACATTTTTCCGGACACGCTTTCGAGATGATCGAGCATCGGACGGTAGCAGGCCGCTATCACATCGGGCACGCCGGAAGCCGCCATCGTGATGCGCTCGAGTCCGCCGCCGAAATCCACGTTCTGTTTCGGCAAGAGTTCGAACCCGCCGTCTTTCTTCAGATATTGCATAAACACCGAATTGCCGATTTCCACGAAGCGGCCGCAGTCGCAGTTGGGGTGGCAGTGCTCGCCCCATTTCGGATCGTGCGCGGTGCCGAAATCATAAAAGACTTCGGAGTCCGGACCGCCCGGCTCGCCTTGCGGCATATTCTCCGGTACGCCCGCGCGGCTCCACCAATTCTTTTTTGCGTCATAGTAGAAAATGCGGCCGCCCTGCATACCGACTTCGTACCCGTGCGCCTCGGAGCCGAGGATCACGTCCTTCGCGTCGATGTCGTAGCGCGCGAACAATTCTTTCCAGATGGTAACCGCCTCGGTGTCGCGCGGGAGCTGATTTTTTTCGTCGCCGAGAAATACCGTGACGTACAGCTTCGACGGATCAAGCCCAACACCCTCTTCCGGGTCGGTCAAAAACTCGAAGAACCAGGTGAGCTGCTCTTGTTTGAAATAATCGCCGAGCGACCAGTTGCCGAGCATCTCGAAGAGCGTCGTGTGGCGGTTGTCGCCGATCTCCTCGATGTCGCCGGTGCGAAACGCCTTCTGCGAATCCGCAATGCGCGCGCCTTTTGGGTGATCCTTGCCGAGCAAGTACGGCACCATCGGCTGCATACCGGAACCGGTAAACAGCGTCGTCGGATCATTCTGCGGCACCAGCGAAGCCGAAGGAATAATAGCGTGTCCGCGAGCCTTAAAAAACGCGAGATACTTGGCGCGAATGGTGTTGAGAGTCATATAAAAAAGAGTATCGCGTCGGAGCGGAGAGCGCAACCGGTGCGAACCTTTCCGCCACCCCTCACCTGCCCTACCGGGCATCCTCTCCCCCTGAGGGGCGAGGAGCTTGGGGTTTGCGATTTTGGTTTTGCAGCGGCCTCCTCTCCCCTCAGGGGGAGAGGATTGAGGTGAGGGGTGGCGGAGAGTTTCGCCCTCATACATAAAAACGGCAGCCGGAAATTCCTAGCTGCCGTTTGGACTGCGTCGCCCATCTAACTGAACCTGGATTGGAGCAATACCATCACCGGAAACCCAAGCCCAAGGGCACCGCCGGTCGCCAAGATATAGATCGGCCACTGCAGATCCGCAAGCATATGTGTTATATCCATGACCCCTCCGCTACCCACAGCCATCTGATTGGAGCATACCCGTTTTGCTCCTACCACACAACTAGAAAAACAGAAATGGTATGGTGTGGATAACTACTACCACTAGGGATCCTATTTCCCCTTCCCGACCAACTTCTCCAACTCCGCAACATCGCGTTCGATACTCTTGAGACCTTCCTCAAAAAGATGCGGGGTGCGGACGTCCAGGCCGCAGGCAGCGAAGATGTCCTCGGGGGTCGCGCTGCCGCCGGCGCACAAAAACTTCTCATCAATGGTCGCCATAAACGCCGGATCCTGCTTCACGCGCTCGCTGAGTGCGCGGGAGACGAGCTGTCCGTATGCGTACGAGTACACATAGAAGAAGCGGCGAATATGGCTCCACGCGACGAAGAAGTAGCCGTCGTTCTCCGCCAACTTCACCGCCGGCCCGAGGTATGCGGACATATGCGTATTGAGCAACGCCGCGATCTCGGCTTTCGGTAAAAGCCCGCGCTCGCGGATCGTCGTGTGCAAGTCGCGCTCGAAGTTGAAGCACGCGATCTGGCGGAAGACGGTCGCAATGTCGTCCTGTACGCGGTCGTGTAATGCGATTATTTTTTCTTTTTCAGAGAGCGTGGCAGTGATCGCTTCAAATGCGACGCGCTCGAAGAAGGTGCTGGCGGTTTCGGCGGTCACAGTAGAGTACCCCTGATACACCGGGCGCTGCGTCTTGCTTCGCTCGGAGTGAATCGCGTGCCCCATCTCGTGCGCGAGCGTGAGGAGCGAATGCATCGTGTCGGTATGATTGAGCAGCACCATCGTCGGCTCGCCAACGCCATGCGAACAATATGCGCCGCCTGTTTTGCCGAGACGCGGGTACGCATCAACCTGCCCGCCGGCAATCAAACGGTCAAAGATTTCCGCATAGCGCGGGTCGAGTTTCGCAAACGCCTTGCGCACCATCCCCGCCGCTTTCGCAAACGAAATATCCGCCGGCGCCGTCCCGATATGCGCGCTGCGGTCGGCATACGTGAGTCGTGTTTCTTTCAGTAATTTCGCCTTCACTTTGTAAAAACGCTTGGCGATGTCGAAGCGCTTCGTAACGGTCTCCACCAGCGCCAACACGCTTTCAGGTTCGTTCTCGTACCCGAGGATCGTCGCATCAAACGGCTCATTAAATCCGCGCAATTCGTCGGTGATCTTCTTGCGCGTGACGAGCGCGTTGATTTCGCTTTCCGCGGCGTCGGCGAGTGCGCGGAGTTCTGTCATTGTCTCGGCGTGGAGTGCGCGGCGCTTGGCGGCTTGCGGGATAGAAGAAATCTTACCGAGCGCTTCATTAACCGGCATCGCCGAGCGACCCTTCCCGACCGTGCGGACGTTCAACATATTCTCGGTCATCTGCATCCAGCGGCCGGCGGACACGTCGCCCAGCAGCGAAAGGATCTTTTCTTCCGGCTCGGAGAGATTGTGTTTCGCCTGTTCGAAAAGCCGGGTCAGCCAGTAGCGCCACTCGATCAGCTCCGGCGCCGCAAGAAATTCCGCCTGCTTTTCCGCAGACACTTTCGCAAGCTCCAAATCGAAAAACATCACTTTATTCCCGCGCTTCGCCGAGAGTTCGCCGAGTTTGTTCCCGACCGCCTCCGCCTCCTTGTCGCTCGCATTGAGTTCCTTGCGATACGCCGCATACATCATCGGCGACGACGGCACCGTGTGCATCAACTTTTCGGACGCATCAAGCGCTTCCCGGAGCGCCTTCGGATCCGACAGCCAGCTTCGGTCGGCGGTATACTTTTCCGCAAACGCATCCACCGCCCGGTCCCCGCGCGTCACATCTTTTTTGAACTTCGCATCGGTAAGCGACTCGTAATACAACCCCACCAAATCCCACTCCGGCCGCGCCGGCATCTTCGGCGTCGCCCCCACTCCGCCCTTTTTCTTCCCCGCTGATTTTTTTTTCATTCCCCCAGTGTACGGCACCCCGCCCGGAAATACAAAAAAACGGCGGCTCCCAAATGGAACCGCCGCGCGAACATCACATCATGGACGATACTGAACGAACATTTCCATTCCTTGTGCGGGAACCGTCGGCGAAGCAATGTGCGCGACGCTTTCCAAAACAAATCGTCCAACCCGGTCGAACAGATCACGCCGCTCCGGTCCAAGGTCGTAGAATGCAATCCAACGCTTCTCGTCCGGCGCACGATTAGAACCATATACGCGCAACTCAAGCTCTATACCAGCCTTTTCCGCCTTTCGATTGAACACCTGACGCAACTGACGCAGGTACGCCAGCGCATGTAGCCGATCATGGTTCGGATACATCTGAGACAAAACAATGGTGAGGGGTATTTTACCCTCAGCGTCGGATAACTCAAACAGTCGATGTACTCGCTTTGCCGGTGCCGTACTCAACAGTCGATTACACGGATCAACCAAGGAATCGACCGCCACACTCAAGGTACTCTTGTCTCGCATTACGGGATCCTCCATCAAGCTGATACAGCAAGCTACAATATACACACATTCTTTTATGTTGTCAAATTTCGCAAGGTATAGCCCCCGCAAATCAAATACCTCGGATTGTATAATCAAACTTTCTACCAGTGACCGCTGACTCGAATATATTTTTCAAATCATCAAACGTCTCGGCGCACTGATTGCTGACCGCTTCCTTTCCAACTTTCCATACATGCTCCTCCGGGTTTTCGTCCGGCACATAGGGCGGGAGCCATAAAAAATACAGTCACTCGAATTCGTTTCCTTTTCCAAGCAGTGCGCGCAGGTCTTTGGAGCGATGCCACTTAGCATTGTCCCAAACAAGACAGAGTTTTTTCTTCGGATATCGTCGCAGAAGTTCGCGAAGCGCCCCCGTGATTGTTTCGATGTTCTGCCAGTCGAGCCGCACCAACTCATACTTCTTGGTATCGAGATTAAGGGCGCCGAAGTAGTGCTGACGTGTTTTGTTACGGTTCACCTTGAGCAAGGTCTTCTCTCCTTGCTTCAACCAGGCGCGACGGTACTCGGTCTCGAAGCACAATGAGCATTCGTCGGCGGCGAATATCGTATACCCCTCCGTTCGCTTTTCCGTGATTTCGCGTTGTAATTCCTTGATTCTTCGTCGCACCAGTTTTTCGTCGCGGCGCTTATCGAATCCCTCAGGGAGTTTGAAAGAGTAGCCGGATATTGCCAGTAAATGGTGATACGAACGATCCGATTCGTACACGACTCCGTACTTGGCGGTGAGGTATGCTTTGAGTCGGGCCACCGACCAGAACGCATTCGGAAGACCTTTCTCTGACGGCGGTTTACTAAGCGTCTTCGCGATCCGTTCGCGTTGCTTTTCAGTCAACCGCGCCGCATTATCATTGTCGGCGTAGGCGGGGAAAATACTGGAGATGCGCGTCTCCGTAAACGCATGCATCCAGCTGTGCACCGTACCTTCGTCGGCAAAGAGTATCTCTGCGATCTGCGGCACGGTCTTACCTTGTGATGAGAGAAGTAGGGCGTGAGCACGCTGACGGATGAGGAGCGTTCCGCTCGTTCGGTAATGTTGCAGTAGAAGCTTGCGCTCTGATTTTGTGGGAACGACCGGGGAAAGCACTCTAAAATCATAGCATCAAAAAATCCGGGTATTTGTTTTGCGGGGGCTATAAGTATGGAGTTCCGATTCCCGGGTCGAAGCGTGAAGCTTTCGAGCGGGACTTTCCGTTCATTAAAGCGATTTTGAATGAGTTTCCGCGTCGACTCATTATTGACCTTAGGGTTCAGTTGGCTGATGAAGCGCTCAGTCGACGGGAAAGGCAGTCTGTTAAGGCTTGGGAGGGAGACTTTAATGATGTTGTCGAGCGGGAAAAACTATACATCCTCGACCGCGATGGCAACATCTTAACGGTGGTCGGACAACGGGAGAGAGTGGTTCCGGCTACGAAAGTTCTCTGGTTTAAATTCCCGGAGAGAACCGAACCCTACAACGACTGTGGTGCGACGTTAGAGGGCGAACTGCGTCGAATGGGTACCCGTGCCGAAGAGGCATTCTATGTCCTCTCGTGCATCCCTGTTGGCCCCGGTGGACCAAAGGCATCTCATGTCAGAGAGATCAGCGTGGCTGTGACGCTCTGCAAACCGCCGAAGAACTTCACGCTCGCTGGTTGGCTCGAAGAGCTTGTGCGTCGGGAGCAGGCGGCCATTCAGGCAAAACTCGCCGAAATCGACGACGCCTAACGGCTCAAACCGCAACAGAGGTCCAAACCCTCTGTTGCGGTTTTTCTTTTGCGCGCGAGGGACAAAAATGATTTAGTAGAGTATACTTTCAAGGATCGGTTTTGCGCCTTGCGCGGCGCACGTTACGGCATTTTCGGGCTGTAGTATACCGGTAGTACGCGTCCATGGGGTGGATGTAGACCGGGTTCAATTCCCGGCAGCCCGAACAGAGTGAGGGATGAAGCAGGCAAACTGCTTTGCCTGCTTAGGGAATTGAACAGCGGAGCGACCTATATTTCAACGACCGCAGGGAGTATGAAATTGGAAGTACTCTTGTGGTGCGATGTTTCGTCAGCAGACGAAACCGCGAGCTGGTGCCCAGGCAAAGATTTTTGACGAAAAATCTTTAGCCGAGGGAAATTCCCGGCAGCCCGAATGAACCCGAATGAGGTTGATGGAGCGTAAGACCTTTCGCTACCCCTCACCTGCCCTGTCGGGCATCCTCTCCCTCTAAAGGAGAGGAGCTTGAGTGTAGTGGTGGTTTTGCGGCTGCCCCTCTCCTTTCCGTGGTGAGGGGGGTTGGTGAGGGGTAGTGAAAGCTGGAGTGCACAACCTCTCTTCCCTTCCGCGCCGCATGGTACCATTAAAATATTATCCAATTAGATTTTTCTAATATGGCAAAAGGTGACGGGCATCGAAAAGAGGCGAAGAAGCCGAAGAAGATTGTGAAGAAATAATCGAAACTAAAAACTCCGAGCACCCGCTCGGAGTTTTTAGTTTCTCTGTCGATGACATACTCCCCTCTCTACCTTCCGAAGATCCTTGCCATTCTGACGAAAAATGCCTGCCACCAGGGGGCGGAGTAGCGCAAGGACGGTTTCGGGGATTCGACCGCTTTGATGATCTTTCGTACTATCAATGTCGTGGTATTTCTTTCCAGCATCTTAAACATGAACGCTTCTTGTTTTTTAATGGCGCCGATGACTCCGTTGAAATAGGAGGATTGGTCCATCCAGGTATCTTTGGTGGCCACGACTTTTTGATTGAAGCCGGTATGGTAGGTTCCGGGCTCGATCACGGAGACGGTGACCTTTCGCGTGATCTTTTGCAACTCATCACGCATAATAGCTGCCGCGTCGGACAATGCATATTTCGTCATACTGTATGAACCCCAGAAAAACATCGGCATGCGGCCGGCAAGTGAACTGATGAAAATGATCCTACCGGAATCTTTTTCCATCATCTTTTGCAGGACAAGCTGGGTTAGTACTAATGTGCTGAATACATTAGTTTCAAAATTCTTCCTCACTCTGTCCATCGGTATTTCGGTCAAAGATCCGGACTCGCCGATGGCGGCATTATTGATCAAAACATCGATGGCTAGAGGTGTAATTTTCTTCCGGTCATCCGGGTCGGTGATGTCTAATTTGAAAACTTCCAGATCCACCGCATTCTTTTTGGCATAGGTTCGCAGCGGCTCGACCGATTCCTCGCGGTGTACGGTGGCAATGACATGGTGACCTCTTTTCGCTAAAGCGATGGCCGTATCGCGCCCGATACCGCCGCATGCACCGGTTATCAGAATGGTTTTTCGAGTCATATATCGGATATAAGATTAATAAGATGTAGTGTTATTCGTACCGCAAGGCGTCTATCGGGTTTTTTCTTGCAGCTTGGAGGGCGGGGTAGATGCCGAAGACTATGCCGGAGAGGCCGGAGACAATGAGGCTGAGGATGACGGCGGAGATTGGGAAGGCGAAGACCCAGCCGATCGAGAAGAAGGTGGTGAGGATGATGTAGAGGATGCCGACGATCGCGGCGCCGACGGCGATACCAATGGCGCCGCCGGCGAAGGTGAGCAGGACGGACTCGATGAGGAATTGCTCG
>Ga0209697_10006999_pt1 | contig 13399 bp, 7 predicted proteins | sample AliMusrvi5mmetaG_FD_184115 | JGI IMG/M metagenome (GOLD analysis project Ga0209697, IMG submission 184115) | Freshwater lake bacterial and archeal communities from Alinen Mustajarvi, Finland, to study Microbial Dark Matter (Phase II) - Alinen... | ecosystem: Environmental > Aquatic > Freshwater...
CAGCTTCAAATCCGAAGCCTCCAGCCGGTCCAGGATCTCCACCATCGCGGCCGAGCCTTGTCCGCCGAACATCACCAGCCCAGTCGGCAGATCGCCGCGCAGTCCAAGCTTCGCCCGCTCGGCCGCCTGATCCACCTGCGGAACATCGTAATACTTCGGATTCAGAATCATCCCCGACGTCCGGAACACGCGTTCCCGCGGATGCCCCATCCCCAACGCCTGCTGCTCGGCCTTCTCCGATCCGCACACGAAGTACTGATTCTGCCCGCGCTCGATCCAGAAGTGCGGCGGATAGTCCGCGATATCGGTCATCACCGTCACATAGGGAATGGTTGCCGATACGCGCCGGATGCCGTCGTACATCGCCCGGTTGAAGTTCGGCACCAGCGACACCACCATGTCCGGCTGGTTCCGCGTCCAATACTTGGCCATCTCTTTGACGTGCAGCGGATGAATTATCCGCACCACCGCCTGCATGAAGGTAAGCATCTGCGCCGAGCCCAGCGTCCAGCCCTTCTTCAGAATGAGGTTGTAGATGTCTTCGAGGCGGATGCCCGTCACCTTGCGGAACACGTCCAGGTTATCGAGCACCTCCTGGAGGTTGATCATCCGTGCATCCCAAGGCCGCTCGTCCATATCGATGGCCTTCAGCAGTGCCGTGGCGGCGCTGCGATGTCCACCGCCGGCGTCAAAGAACATGAAGTCAATGATAGGTTTTGTGGTCACCGTGAGCTTTCATTGTACCGTCGAATCGTTAACAACTGATGAACCTGCCATGGTGGCTAAGGCATGTGTGTCTGGCCATATGATGCTGCGGCCTCTGCCAGCTGACGAGACGAAAGACCTCCTGAAGCAGAGGACTGGGCCGGTCGCCTGGCAGTAAGGAGTTGATTCGGCCCAACGCTACGTGCAGTGGTTTTATCTGTGTCTATCTGTGCGTATCTGGTGCGTCAGGCAAAGCCTGGTTTGATCTAGTGAGATGAAAGGAACTCACCATGTAAATTACCCATTCAACATGTAGCCAATCGGGCGTCCTAGGGGTAACCCAAAGGGCGAAGCCCCGAAAAGCAAACCTGTGAGCCGCAATGCGAATAGCGTGAAACCGTTTCGGCCTCGTTACACGATGGAAGTGGCCAGCCCGCCAGATTGGGTGAAGCCTGCTACCGGCGATGAAGCAATGGGAAACAGCAGTCTCCGGGCTTCCCGGGGTGAGAGGGTGCAGCGCGCAGGGACAGATCAGCCGAGGAACCTGAGAGACCCAGTGCGGGAGCAGCGCGCAAGCGCGGCAACCGGCAGCGGGAACAAATAACCGCTGAACGGCCCAGACTGGGAGTCGGAAAGGCCCATAGTAGCAAGGAAGTCTGGTAATGCGGATGGAGCGAAGGGGCCTTACTTGAAACAAGCAGAGTAAGAGGAAAGGAGAGCCGCTTGGGGAAACCCACTACGGACGAACCGGCCCCGCAAGGTGTCAATAACACTGGGATGCCGGAGAAACTCTCATTACTGAGACAGAAGCTGCATCAGAAAGCGAAGCAAGAGCCGCAGTTCCGGTTTTACGTTCTGTACGACCGGATTTACAGGCAAGACACACTGGAGCAGGCATGGAGGCAGGTGCGTGCCAACCGGGGCGCACCAGGCGTGGACGGCGTAGCAATCGAACAGATTGAAGCGAGGGAAACGGGCGTCAGCGGATTCCTGGGAGAAATCCAGGAAGCGTTGCGCGGCAAGACCTACCGGCCGCAACCAGTGCGCCGCGTATACATTCCCAAAGCCAATGGAAAGATGCGACCGCTGGGAATCCCTACGGTGCGAGACCGTGTGGTTCAGATGGCAACCCTGTTAATCCTGGAGCCGATCTTTGAAGCAGACTTTGAAGATTGCTCCTTTGGGTTCCGTCCAGGCCGCTCGGCGCATCAAGCGCTGGAGGAGATCCGAGGCCATCTCAAAGGGGGTTTTCAGGCGGTGTATGACGCGGACTTAAAAGGGTACTTCGATTCGATACCGCACGACAAGCTTCTGGCTTGTCTGAGGATGCGAGTGGTGGACCGGAGTGTACTGAAGCTGATCCGGATGTGGCTGGAAACCCCAGTCGTCGAACCGGGTAGCGGCGGTGGCGCACCGGCAACGTGGAGCCGCTCAAAACAGGGCACGCCACAGGGTGGGGTGATCTCACCTCTGTTGGCCAATATTTACCTGCATTGGTTCGATACGTGGTTTCATCGTGCCAATGGCCCGGCTGCATGGGCCAATGCCAAGTTAGTGCGTTATGCCGACGACTTTGTTGTGCTGGCGCGCTATCAGACCAAGAGGCTCACAGGTTGGATCGAAGAGAAGATAGAGAAGAGGCTGGGGCTTGCGATCAACCGGGAGAAGACCCGTGTGATACACCTCCAGGAAGACAAAGCGAGTCTGGACTTTCTAGGTTTCACGTTTCGTTGGCATCGCGACCAGTACGGCCGCGACCGGCGATATCTTCACGTGGGGCCGTCGAAGAAGGCTTTGCAGCGGCAGCGGGACGGGCTGAACGAACTGACGGATCGACGTCAGGGCTGTACGCCGGTCACGCAGCTGATTGCCCGGTTGAATCGGCAAGTTGCAGGTTGGGCGAACTACTTCCGGTGGGGTTATCCTCGGGCGGCCTTTCGGCATATCAACTGGCATCTCGGCCATCGTCTGGTGAACCACTTAAAGCATCACCGCAGCCAGCGCCCATACCAACTGCCGAAAGGGGTGACCTACTACGACCACCTCCAGCGGCTTGGCCTTAAGTTCCTGGTTATTCCCCGCAGCGACAGCTACTGACTAAGGTTTCAAGGAGAGCCGGATGCGGGAAATCTGCACGTCCGGTTCGACGAGGGGAGAGGGCCTTACCGTCCTCTCCTACTCTACTGGCTAATTGTTTTGAGAGTTTTCAACCCGGGCAGCCACTATTAGCCACAGATGAACACAGATGGACACAGATAACGAACTTACACAAAGAATAATTGGGGCTGTGATTGAGGTCTCGAACACGCTTGGGGCAGGCTTCCTGGAAAAGGTCTATGAGCGTGCTTTGCTCAAAGAACTGCATAACCGTGGCCTTCGCGCGGTTGGCCAGGCTTCGATTGCGGTGAACTACAAAGGTGATTGTGTTGGCGAGTACTTTGCCGACATCCTGGTGGAGGATTCGCTTGTCCTCGAATTGAAATGCGTGGAGCACCTGGGCAATGAACATATGGCCCAATGCCTGAACTATCTGAAGGCTTCAGGGCTTCCGCTTTGTTGCTGGTCAACTTCCAAAAAGCCAAAGCGGAATGGAAGCGGATCATCCTCCAATAGAATACATCGGCCTCGGCGGCGGCACGAACTTTGCCGCATTGATTTCGTGGCCAATCCACTTCGCGTTAATCGTGGCTCGCAGCGTTTCGGCGATCTTTTCATCGGGCGAACCGTCGCGCAGCATCGCCTTCACGTCGGTCTCTTCGATGGCGAACAGACAGTAGCGGATTTTTCCATCTGAGGTCAGCCGGATGCGGTTGCAGTTCAGGCAGAACGGATGGCTCACGCTGGCCACAAAGCCCACGCGGCCGATGCCGTCCTTGAAGCGGTACTCACTGGCCGGGGCGCGCGGATCGGCTTCGGGCACGGCCTCGAGCGGGCCGATTTCGCTCTCCAGCATGCGGATCATCTGGTCCTGCAACAGGACCTTCGCATTGTCCCAGATGCCCTGCGCATCGAGCGGCATGAACTCGATGTAGCGGATTTCGATGTTGTTCTCGCGGCCGAAGAGGGCCAGAGGCACGATGTCCGGCTCCACCAGATTCTTCACCGCCACGGCATTGATCTTAAGGGTCTTGTAGCCCAGCTTCTGGCAGGCTTCGATGCCGGCCATCACCTTCGGCAGATCATCGCGGCGGGTAATCAGCTTGAAGCGTTCGCGATCCAGCGTATCGACGTGGATGTTGATGCGGCGCAGGCCGGCGTCGTAGAGCGGCTTGGCCAGTCCTTCCAGCAGCACGGCGTTGGTGGTGAGGGCAATGTCTTCCACGCCTGGAATCGCGTGCAGCTTCCGGATGAGCACGTCGAGATCGCGCCGGACTAGCGGTTCACCGCCGGTAATGCGAATCTTGCGCACCCCTTCGCCGACAGCGATGCGCACGAAGCGCTCGATCTCCTCGAAACTGAGGATCTCCTCGCGTTTGGCGAACTTCACTTCATCTTCGGGCATGCAGTAGAAGCAACGGATATTGCAGCGGTCCGTTACGCTGATGCGAAGATTGTCGTGCGTGCGGCCAAACTTGTCGCGAAGCATGTTCTCTTACTTTAGCGCGAGCATGCGCTCAATCGGCAGGCGGGCGCGTTCCATCATCACCGGGTCGATCTCCACGCGCGGCTGGAGGGTATCGAGCGCGTCGCGCAGGTTCTCCAGCGTATTGCGCTTCATGTAGGGGCATTCACTGCAATTGCAGTTGTCGTTGGCCACAAAATGGAAAATCTTACCGGGCGCCAGCTTGTGCAGGGAGTGCGATACGCCGCTTTCGGTCATCACGATGAACTCCTGCGCCGAGGACTTCACGCAGTAGTCGATCAACGCCGAAGTCGAGCCGATGAATTCGGCCATGGCCAATACGTCAGGCGGACATTCCGGATGGGCGATCACCACCGCCTTCGGATGCGCCACGCATGCGGCGGTCAGCTTTCGGGCGGCGAAGGTCGCGTGCACGATGCAGGCGCCCTGCCAGATCTTCATGTTCTCGCGGCCGGTCTCCTTTTTGACGTAATTGCCAAGGTTCACGTCGGGCAGGAAAAGGATCGGCTGGTCTGCTGGAATCGAATTCACCACCTGCACCGCGTTGCGGGAGGTGCAAAGGATGTCGCTTTCGGCCTTCACCTCCACGGAGGTGTTGATGTAGCTGACAATCGCGGTACCTGGATTGCGCTCGCGGAAGTGGCGGATCGGTTCCACCGGGCAGCTCTCCACCAGCGAACAACTGGCCTCGCGGTCCGGCACTATGACGGTCCTCGCCGGGTTCAGCACCTTCGCGGTTTCTGCCATGAACCACACGCCACAGAACGCGATCACTTCGCACTCCAGGTCGCGGGCCTTGCGGGCCAGTTCCAGGCTGTCGCCAATCACATCCGCGATCTCCTGAATCTCGTCCACTTGGTAATGGTGGGCCAGAATCACCGCCTTGCGGCTCTTTTTGAGTTCGAGAATCTCTTCAGTCAGGGAAGTTGTTACAGCCATAAATGGGGGGTCCGGATATTCCTATTGTATCGTAGTACCAGGGAGGGGCCCCATGTTCTTAGCGTTCTTACCGCTTTCGGTGGCCTTGCTGCAAGGCCAAAACCAGGGATCGATCAACTGCACGGCAAACGCTGTGCCAGCAGTGGTTAAGGCTGAAGGGCTCACCGAACGGGTCGGAGATATCGTCCTGAACTGCTCCGGCGGCTCGCCCGGTGCCCAGTTGCAGATCAACCTCACGCTGTTTTTGAGTACCATCATTACTAATAAGATCTCCGCGGCGGGTACGCAGGATGTAAATTTAACCATCGATACAGGCGCCGGCCCAGTCTACGCCGGCGTCGACCCCGTTCCCGCCGCCGCCAATTCGGTCGCCTACAATGGTTTGAAGCTGACGCTTTCGAATTCCGGATCAGCCTCGCTGCGCTTCACGAACCTACGGGCAGCCGCGGCCGCGGTCCCCGCTTCGACATTTCCCACCATTACCGCTTTCCTCACTTCGAACGGCGGCAACTCTTTGGCCATCAATAACAATCAGCTGACCGTTGCTCAGCTACAGCGTGGCCTGCTGGCGTCATACGCCTCCACGTTCTTCTGTACCGGGTCGCAGCTGCCCCCGAATATCTCATTCATGGATCTGCTGAACTACAAGACCCGCTTTGCCTCCGCTCGGCTCACCGAAGGCTCTGCCGATTCCTTCGCCAAAGGCATTCGCTTCTACGTCCGGTACAGCGGCTTTCCGGCAGGGGCACGGTTGTTTGTCCCTGATGCCGTGGCCGGGTCGAGCGCGACTACGCCCACCGCGGCCGGCGACCTGGGTCTCACGCCCTCGCCCGGTTCCTATTCGGTGAACGCCGGACAATTCCTGATGGCCCGAGTGACCGGAGCCGATGCATCGAGTGCCGGCGGAACGCTTTCGAATAATCCTCCCGGCACGCTTAGCGAGGTGATCCTCACAGGCGGCAGTTCAGTCGTGACTTACGAAGTCGCCGATTCCAACGCGAGCGTCCGCGAAAGCGTGCAGTTCCCCACTTTCCTCGCGCTCGATACGATCCAGGGCTCCACTGCCGTGCAGGCAACCGTCGATATTGGACTCGCGCCATTTTCGACCATCGCGACCGCTTCCACCACCGCGCCCGTACCGCGCTTCCTGCCCGGACCGGTGCCCTCCGATTGCACAACGCTGGGCGACTGCAAGGCCTCCTATTTTCCGCAGATGTCCTTGGACGCGTCTGACCAGTTGTCGTTCAACGCGATCACCGGTTCGGCCTATCAGGTGAAGTACATTCGCGTTAACAATACTTCGGGCGGAGTCCTGAACTGGGTCGCTTTTGTGACCTACAAGACCGCCACGGGTTGGATCACGCTCGATCCGGCCAGTGGCATCAACAACACCTCTGTGCGGATCGACGTGCATCCAGAGAACCTGAAACCAGGCCAGTACGACGCAACGGTCACGGTCGACGCCGGTCCGCTGGCAGGATCGAAGACGCTGCCGGTGTCCTTGAAAGTAACTGACGTGGGACCGCCGCCACTTTCGTTCCCGACCATCAGCAGTTTCTTCAACGCCGCCAGTTTGAAGGCCGGTCCGCTCGTCGCCGGTTCACTGGCCAGCGTCTTCGGCCAGAGCTTCACGGGGACGACGCTGCAGGTCACCTTCGATGGCATCGCCTCGAAGATCCTCTTCTCCAACGGGACGCAGATCAACCTGCAGGTGCCCGATGCACTCGGGACGCGGGCGTCCACCCAGATGCAGGTCACGGTGGATGGGCGGTCGAGCGTGCCGGCGCAGGTACTGCTCGCACCCTCGGCTCCGGCGATCTTTTCCGGCGCGATTCTGAACCAGGACTCTTCCCAGAATACGCCCTCTAACCCGGCACAGACAGGCAGCGTAATCCAGATCTTTCTCACCGGTTTGCCGGCTACTGGCGTAACGGGCAAGGTTCACGATCGCGACAATTTGACTCCATATTATGCCGGCCCCGCGCCCGGATTCATCGGCGTCCAGCAGGTGAATCTGACCGTTCCCTCGGACTTGCCGGCGATGACTTCAGAGGTGAAAGTCTGCGCGCAAGGTGTCTGCACCCCGCCCGCTCCGATTGTCCTCAAACAGTAATTGTGTGTACTAAAGATATTTGAAGCAGAATATCCGCAATGATACGATCCAAAAAGGTATGCCTTCAGGGCTCTCATAAGGAGATGTATCATGCTTTGTCGCATTTTTCCTCTATTTTTCTGTCTGCTCGGTACTTCGTTTGGCCAGAGTATTGTCGGCCGCATTTCGGGTACCGTAAGTGACACATCGCGATCGGTAATTGCCGGCGCCATTATTACCATTACTGACGAATCTACCAAGCTTACCCGCACGCTCAAAACCGATTCGAACGGCTTCTACGTTGCCACTGCGTTGCCTGTGGGCAACTACACCGTCGCCGCTGAGCATACGGGATTCAAGAAAGCCGCCCGCTCTGGGAACAACCTGGTAGCGGATGGCCGGCTGAGCGTTGATTTCGCCTTGAATGTCGGCGATGTTTCAGCCAGCGTCGAAGTCATCGAGGCAGGCGGAGAACAGGTCAACACGGTATCCGGCGAGGTTTCGCGCGTGATTGACAGCCAGCAGGTGCAGAATATGGCGCTCAATGGCCGCAACTACATGCAGTTGGTTTCACTGATTCCAGGCGCCGCGCTGTTGGATGAAGATCAGATGGCGCTCACCACCAGTCTCAGCATCACGGCGCAATCGGTCAACGGCAACCGCGGCAACACCAACTACCTCAGTGTCGATGGCGGATCCAACATCGACTCCGGATCCAATGGGAGCCAGGTCAACAATGTCGGGATCGACTTCATTCGTGAGGTCAACATCAAGTCTTCGAACTTCTCAGCGGAATTCGGCCGTAACTCAGGCTCGTCCATCAATGTTGTGACCAAAGGCGGCGGTGACCAGTTTCATGGCGGTGCGTTCGAATTCTTCCGCAATGACCAGTTGGACGCCAAGAACTACTTTGCGCCAATCAAGGGCCCGCTCCGCTACAACAACTTCGGTTGGAATCTGGGCGGACCCATCAAGCGCGGCAAGCTGTTCTTCTTTGGAGGCCAGGAATACAAACGAATCCGCAAGCTCAACGATCCAATCCGCCGCACGGTCCCCACCAATGCCGAACTCGCCGGAGATTTCAGCAAGCGCGGTGGCAATTTGTATTATCCCGGCACCACCACTCCGGTGCCGAACCGCAATATCGCGTCTCTGATTGTTGCCGATGGCAAAGCCGTTGCCAACGCCTACAACAACATGAAATCCATTGCGGCGCTCTACACCGATACCACCACAGGCAACAACGTCACGCACCAGAGTTCGAACCCCTTTAACTGGCGGCAGGAGATCATTCGTGCCGACTACAAGGTCAACGACTCAAACAACTTCTATTTCCGCTACCTGCATGACAACTACGACCTGATCGAGCCCTATGGCACGTTCTTCAGTTCCAACCTGCCCATGACTCCGACCAAGCGCAACCGCCCCGGGTATGGTTATCAGGTGAGCAATACCTGGATGCCTCGCGGCAACATGGTAAATGAGGCCAAGATCAATGCAAGCTGGAACGGCCAGCGCATTCCAATGGTAGGTGACGACTGGACGCGCTCAAAGTACGGCTTCGTCTTTCCGAGGGTCTTTCCCAATGGTAGCGGCTGGTATAAGGCCGACGGCATGCCGAACATTGATGTCAATGGTTTCGCGAACCTGCGTGGACCAAACCAGGCACTGATGTCTCCCACTACAGACATCCAATTGATGGACAGCCTGACGTACATCTGGGGCAAGCACACCGCCAAAGCCGGCATGACCTACATTCGAAACCGCAAGGACCAGAATGTACGTTCCGAATATGACGGCTACATCAATTACTCAAGCGACAGCGGAAACCGCAACGCCACTGGAAACGCAGTTGCCGACGCATTGCTCGGCAACTTCCGTACCTACCGCGAGGCTTCCGCCGATCCGATCGGCTTCTTCCGCTTCACGTCTTGGGAAGGCTTTGTCACCGATAGCTGGAAGATCACCAGGAAATTGAGCTTTGAGCTTGGTCTTCGCTGGCAGCACAACCTGCCTACCTATACGCAGGCGAACAACATCACCAATTTCATCCCTTCCATGTACGATCCCAGGAAGGCCGTTTCCGTGACCAACTCCGGCATCATAGTGCCAAACTCCGGCAACCAGTTCAATGGTCTGATCCGCGCCGGAGACGGAGTCCCGGATAGCGAGATGGGCCGCATGGTCGGTTTGGATACCGCCGCTCTCAAGCTCATTCCCGCAGGCGCCGAGCGTGGCTTTTACGATCCGAAGCTTCTCTTTGCGCCGCGCTTCGGCTTCGCCTGGGCTCCGTTCAACAGTAACAAGACCGCCATGCGCGGAGGCTTCGGCATGTTCTACGACAAACCGGAAGGCAACCTGATCTTCCCCATGTTGAACTATGCGCCCTGGCTCCAGAGCGTCTCCTACGATAGCGGCAACATCAGCAATCCGAGCGGCGGAACGGCTACTGCGTTATCGCCCCTGGGCAGCATTGACGCGATCGACCCTAACCTGAAGACGCCTTACACAATGAGTTGGAGCTATGGCCTGCAACAGGAATTGCCATTCGGTATCTTCACCGAGACAAGCTATGTCGCCAATGTTGGACGCCATCTGATCCGGCAGCCGGACATCAATCAGATTCCGTTCACCACGTTGTACCAGCTTCGGAATATTCCGACCGCGACGCGTCCGGCCGACAATGCCGTACGTCCGTACCTTGGCTATTCCAACATCCGCCAGCGCATGAGCGATTCGACCTCGAATTACCACTCGCTGCAGATGTATGCCGCCAGACGCAAAGGCCGCCTGATGCTCACCACCAGCTACACCTTCTCCAAGGTGTTGACCGATTCCAGTGGCAATGGAGACAATCCGGAAAACCCGTATAACCGCCACTACAACTACGGGCCAGCCAGCTTTGACCGCAACCACATTCTGGTGGTCACCTATACCTATCAGATCCCAATGAAGAAGTTCCGCCAGGAATTGCTAAAGAAGTCACTGATGGGTTGGGAGTTCAGCGGCATCACTCGCAACCAGACGGGTGCCCCCTTCACGATGAGCGCAAACACGTCAATTGGCGGCCGTCGAGCCGATTACCTGGGCGGCGATGTGCTCCTGCCGGCGGATCAGCGTGGTCCCAATGCGTGGTTCAATCCTGCGGCATTTGGTCCGGCGCCCAACGACAGGTTAGGGAATTCGGGCGTCGGAATTGCCCGTGGCCCGGGACTCTATTTGTGGGACTTTTCCCTGCGCAAATGGATCAGCATCACCAAAGACGGCAGGCATAAGATCCAGTTCCAGGCCGACAGCTTCAACATTATGAACCATGTCAACCTGCGCAGCCCGAACTCCAATCGCAGTGACGTGAACTTCAGCACCATCTCTTCGGCGGGTCCTCCCAGGAATATTCAATTTGCCTTGAAGTACAACTTCTGACGACCTCTCCTCACTCCGCGGCCGCCTCTTCTAACGAAGTGGCGGCCGCTTTTTTCTTAGTTCCAAAATCCTCCTGAAACAATCGCCCACCACCTCACGCGGCTCCTATTTCGACGCGCAAGGCGGATGTACGCAGCCAGTTCCGGTTGTTTTGAAACAGTAATACAATCGAACTAGGAGAAGCTGATATGCAGCCAAACATCGGCGTCAGTGTGAAATCCTTACCGCTTCCGCTTCGCAAGGCCGCTGAGGAGTTCCTTGGCCGTCCGATCGAAGACGATGAGATGCTGGCGATGTACACGTACCGGGATTCTGAGCCGCAACGGGAACTGAGCCAGGAAGAGTGGGAGAGGGAATTGGATGATTTCATCGACCTGTTCCCGCAGACACCGCTTCTTTCCGGCGAGGCGATTAGCAGGGAGTCCATTTATACTCGCGAAGACGAGATGCTGTAAGTGGTTCTCGCCGATTCAAATGTCCTGCTGCGGGTCATACAACGGGGCCATCCTCACCATGCGGATGCCTCGCGAGCGGTCCGTGTCCTCCGTGTCCGGAAAGAACTGGTTCTAGTGAGCCTCTTTCCCGCGCCGAAAAGGATCCGCGTTAATCCGAAATCATCCGCACTCAACTCGGAACAAGCACCGCGCTCTACCTTCCCAAGCATGCTTAAGCCATGGAAGTAAGTCTGACCGCCAACCCAATCAGTATCCGCGTTCATCCGTACGAATCAGCGGCCATTTCACCCGTAGCAAGGGGCTTGCTAAGCGCCAGGCAGCACCAATGGCAGGTTGCGCGTCGCACCCTCCATGAAAACTGAAAAGTCAGAGCCTTTCTAATGGGTTCTGCAACTCGTTCTGGTGTCTCAGAACATCGTGGAAATGTGGGTAGTTGCGACGAGGCCCAAGGAGGTGAACGGATTGGCGATGGACCTGTTCGTTGCCGCAAGGTATCTCAAACGGGTGAACAAAACGTTTCGCATCCTGGAGGATACTCCAGAGATCCATAGGCAATGGCAGAGGTTGGTTCTACAGCATGGCGTCTCAGGAAAACAGGCCCATGACACACGACTTGTTGCCGCCATGATGGTCCATGGAGTGCGAACCATCCTCACCTACAACGGCGCCGATTTCCGGCGGTATTCCGGTATAAACGCCCTGCATCCCCGCGAGTTTTTGGCCTGGCCAAACCGCTGTTTGCAGAGGAAAACTCCACACGGTCCCGCGAAGGACTATAATCGAAATCGTCCATGTAGCATCCAATTTGCCTGAGATAGAGGACTCAACGTCAATGTCGACTTTCGATGTGACTCCGCAGGCTCTGAAACCTGAAGGATCATCGCCCACGATTGCCAATGACTTCAGCATCCAGGTTGCCACCGCTAACGGCTCCGGCTCGCAGACGGCCAATCTCGTCTTGATGCGCTCCCTGTTTCAAATGGGAATACCAGTGTCAGGGAAGAATCTGTTTCCCTCCAACATCCAGGGACTGCCCACCTGGTTCACCATCCGTGCCAGCAAGCACGGCTGGATCGGCCGCAAAAAAGAAATCGATTTTTGCGTCGCCATGAACCAGGAAACCGCCCAGGAAGACTGCAGGAAGATGGCGGCCGGCACGGCCATCGTCTACGACGAACCGCTCGCGCTGCATACGCTGCGTGATGATCTCCACTTTTATCCCGTGCCTTTCGGCAAACTGGTCGGGCCTGTGTGCCCGGAACCGAAACTGCGGCCGCTCGTCAAGAACATGATCTATGACGGCGTGCTGGCGTACCTGCTCGGAATCGATATGGAGGAGATCCGGAAAGCCCTGTTCAAGCAGTTCGGCCCAAAGAAAATTAAGGCCGCGGAACTGAACTGGGGTGCCGTGCAGGCTGGCTTCGACTACGCGCAAAAGAATCTCGCCAAGACCGACCCCTATCATGTGGAGCGGATGAATGAGAACGCCGGCAAGATCGTCATTGAAGGTAACGCCGCGGCGGCACTGGGCATGATGTTCGCCGGAGCGACGGTGTTGATCTGGTATCCCATCACGCCATCGTCAAGCCTGATGGAGTCGGCGATCAGCTACTTCCAGCGCTTCCGCATCGATAAGGAAACCGGCAAGGCTACCTTCGCCGTGGTCCAGGCCGAAGACGAACTGGCCGCGGCGGGAATGGTGCTGGGTGCGGGTTGGGCCGGTGCGCGGTCAGTCACGGCAACCGCTGGCCCAGGTATTTCGCTAATGAGTGAGTTCATCGGGCTCGGCTACTATGCCGAGATCCCGGGGGTGTTCATAGACGTGCAGCGCGTCGGTCCGTCCACCGGTCTGCCTACGCGCACAGCACAGGGCGACATCCTCAAGAACGCGATCCTGTCGCATGGCGACACCCGCCATCCCGTGCTCTTCCCCTCAAATCCGGAAGAGTGCTTCACCATGGTGCAGCAATGCTTTGAACTGGCTGAGCATTTTCAGACGCCTGTGTTCATGAATTCCGATCTGGATCTTGGCATGAACTACTGGACCTCCGATCCGTTCCCCTATCCGGAAGAAGCGATCGCGCGCGGCAAGGTGCTGAGTGCGGAAGACCTCGAACGGCTAGGCGGCTTCAGCCGTTACAAAGACGTGGATGGCGATGCAGTCGGCTACCGGACTCTCCCCGGCACGAAACATCCCAAGGC
>Ga0209697_10007001_pt1 | contig 13394 bp, 4 predicted proteins | sample AliMusrvi5mmetaG_FD_184115 | JGI IMG/M metagenome (GOLD analysis project Ga0209697, IMG submission 184115) | Freshwater lake bacterial and archeal communities from Alinen Mustajarvi, Finland, to study Microbial Dark Matter (Phase II) - Alinen... | ecosystem: Environmental > Aquatic > Freshwater...
GAAAAATATGTCATGGAAGCCCTGTTCATGATGGGTGAGGGACAACTGGCCCTTGACAGGATGAAACAGCGCTATGCCAAAATGGTCGGAAGTGAGATCACCACGCTTTGGGAAGGGTGGGACGGATATGGCGGCTCCAACGGCTACAACCACGCCTGGAGCGGTGGCCCGTTGACGATGATGTCGCAGTATGTGCTGGGGGTGGGACCTGACAAGGTGGCGTACGAGGAGTACCATGTCGTGCCGCAAATGGGCGATCTATCGACCATTGAGGGCATAGTGCCTACAGTGAAGGGCAATATTCAGGTGGCTCTGAAACGTGATGCGTCATCGCTCGGGCTGAAGTTGGTGTCGCCGAAAGGAACAAAGGCTGTGGTCGGCATTCCGCAGGAAAAAGGCCGAACCATTGTTAGCGTGAAAGTCAACGGCCAAACGGTATGGAAGAACAGGAAGTCAGGCCAGTCAGTGCGCGGCGTGGTTAGTAAGGGTGAGGACGCGCGATACTGCCGGTTTGACGTTATGCCGGGTACCTGGAATTTTGTCGCAATGTATGACGGAGTCTCCTCGCGACCGGTCCCGCTCACGCCTGCCATGCTCGCTGAATTCCCACTTATACTGAGCGAGATCCGTGTCCGGGATCCGTTCATTCTGGCTGATAAAGCGACGAGCACCTATTACCTTTATGCGCAATGCGGGAACCGTCTGAATAACGATACAGCAGGCACCGGCGTGGAGGTTTATCGCAGTAAAAACCTGATCAACTGGTCCAAGCCTGAGACAGCCTTCGAGCGGCCCACTGCAAATTTCTGGGGCGGAGTCGAAGTCTGGGCGCCGGAAGTGCATAAGTTTGATAACGCTTATTATATGTTTGTCTCATTCCCCGGACGTGATGGCGGGCGCGGCACCCAGATTCTGCGGGCAAACAAGCCGGAGGGGCCATTCGTAATTGTCGGCGATGGTGCGAATACACCTCCTGAGCAGCGCGCTCTGGATGGCACGCCGTGGATTGAAGCCGACGGTACGCACTGGCTGGTTTACTGCCATGAGTGGTGCCAGGCACATGATGGTGCCGTCCGCGCGGTGCAGATGACGAAAGACTGGAGCGCCAGGCAGGGGGAATCGATCCAACTTTTCAAGGCCTCGGAGGTGCCCTGGGTGCGTTCGATTGGGGAGAATAATTACGTTACTGACGGCCCGTTCTTGTATCGGACGAAAGACGGCAAACTGCTCATGATCTGGTCCAGCTTCCGCAAGGGCGGCGATTATGCGGTGGGCATGGTGGAGTCGGAGAGCGGAACCGTGAAGGGCCCGTGGCGGCATTCGCCTGAGCCCATTTTTCCCGATAATGGCGGCCACGGCATGATCTTCCGTGATTTTTCCGGCAACCTTCTGCTGGCCTTGCACCAACCGGACGGTGGCACCAGCGAACGGTTGCGCCTGCTCAAATTGAAAGAAGTGAATGGCCGCTTGATTGTGGAGAATTAGGAACACACAGAGATATATGATGAACATTCCGTTTAAGCCGTCATTCGCACTTCTGGCCGCAGGTCTTACGGGCTTCTGTCTCACGGCAGTAGGGGAAGATACCCGGCTGGAAGATCTGCCTAACATCAATCTGATCAAGTCAGCCAACAACCAGGTGGTCAAGGACAAGTCGGCCTCCTGGCAGCCGCTGCAAATGGGCGGCAAAAAATTTGAGCATGGACTGGGTGTGCATGCGCCGAGCAGTGCCATGATCAAGCTCGATGGTAAAACGGAGAAGTTTCATGCCGTGGTGGGAGTAAGCGATCTCAAAGGCGAACCCGGCTCGGTAAAATTTTTCGTGACCGGCGACGGTAAGGTTCTGTTCAGCAGCGGTCTGATGAAAGGCGGGGTGAACAAAGCCGGCGACGAACCCAAGGTGATTGATCTTGACCTGACCGGGGTCAAAATGCTCAGGCTTGATGTGACCGACGGCGGGGATAACACCTGGAGCGATCATGCCAACTGGGCGGATGCGGTGTTTACATGGAAAGGCACGACTCCGGTTTTGACGGAAGTGAAGCAGCCCGAGCTGTCCGATCCGCGCTGGCCAAGGATGATCCCGGGGCCGGTCGTCGCGGCCGAGGAAGCCTATCCGCCGGTTGGGAAACTGGTGAAATCGCCGGGCGGAATAACCTATTATGTGGATCCGGTAAATGGTAACGATGAGAATATCGGGACCAGGGTGAAGATACCATGGCGTAGCTTAAAGATGGTGAATCGTCTTCTTCTGGTGCCCGGAGACCGGATTGAATTGAAGCCGGGATGTTACAATGAAACCCTGAAGCCTTCGGGCGAAGGTACGGCAAAGCGTCCGATCGTCATTCAGTTTGCGCCGGGTGAATATGATTTCTTTCCGGAGAATACGCTCAAGTACAAGCTGTTCATCACCAATACGAATGATGACCCGGGTACGCCAAAGCCCATCGCCCTGGCATTCCAGGGGGTGCGTCACGTACAAGTGATTGGAGGCACGAAGGGTTCGCGAAGCGACATTTATATGCGCGGGAGAATGATTGAGACGTTCTTTGATCGTGCCGAGGATGTCCGCCTGCAGGGCCTTGCGTTTGACTACCGGCGGCCGACAACTTCGGAGTACACAGTGCAGAATGTCGCGGCCGATCATGCGGACCTGGCCATTAACCCGGATTCGAAATACGTCGTCGAAAATGATCTCATGGTGTGGTTGGGCGAAGGCTGGAGGCACGATGCCTTCCGGCAGGGCGCCCAACAGCAGGGCGATCCAGCGGAAGGCACCTTGGTGCGGTCCGGGATCAATTTCAGCAAGGTGTCGAAACTCGAAGAACTGGCACCCAACAAGATCCGTGCCTGGTTTTCGGAAAACCCGGGATTCACCACGGGCCGGGTCTGGCAGGAGCGCGATCCTACCCGCAATTGCACCGGATCATTTGCGCGCAATAGTAAGGATATCGTCTGGGAGAATTGCGCTTATCATTACATGCATGGCATGGGACTGGTGAACCAGTTTTGTGAAAACCTGACGCTCAAGAAAGTTGATCTTGCGCCGCGCCCGGGCTCGGGCCGTACCTGTGCCTGCTGGGCGGATGCCATCCAGGTGTCGGGCTGCCGAGGCAAGTTCATTGCGGAGGAGTGTACGTTCTCGGGCACGCAGGATGACCCGATCAATGTTCATGGCACCCACTTGCGGATCATGGAGCGGTCGGCTCCCGACCAGTTGCTGGTGCGGTTCTGTCACGGGCAAACATACGGGTTTGAGGCCTTTTTTGCCGGCGACGATATTGACTTTGTCCACGCGGATTCCCTGCGCGTCTTCGGCTCCGGCAAGGTGAAGAAGGCGGAAATGAAAAGCGATTGGACGATGCTGCTGACATTGGAGAAGCCGTCACCGGAGGTCATGCTGGGCAAGGATGTCCTCGAAAACGTCACCTGGACGCCGGAAGTGTATGTGCGTAACTGCAAAATCACCATGTGTTCCACGCGCGGATTCCTGCTCACCACCCGGCGGAAAGTGGTCATTGAGAACAACCTGTTTCACAAGACCGCGATGCCGGCCATCCTGGTATCCGATGACGCGCGCAACTGGTTTGAGTCAGGGCCGGTGCGCGACATGACGATTCGCGGCAATAAGTTTATCAGGTGTGGCATCTCCATCGCGCCGGAGAACAGTACCGCCAAGCCGGAAGAGCCGGTGCATGAAAACATCCGCATCGAGGGCAATGTCTTTGATAATGCTGACATTTGGGCAAAAAGCGTCAAGGGACTGGTGATTACTGGAAACAAGGCGATGTCTGGGAAGGTCAATGTGCGCACGGAAGCATGCTCGGACGTGATCAATGATAACAATTCAGGCAATGCAGGGCAGTGAAATGAAAGATTAGTCACAGGAGTCAAACATGACGAGATATATAGCGATGACGGTTGTTGCGGTGTTGGGGTGCTGTCATGCGGCCCTCGGGGAAGAAACCCGGCTGGAGGATCTGGGTAATTACGATCTCGTCGAAAATCTTGATAGAGCGCCATTCAAGGATCAGTCGGCATCCTGGAAACCCTTGCAGATGGCGGATGAAAAATTTCAACATGGGTTGGGGACTCATGCTCCGTTTAAGGCCATGATCAGGCTCGACGGGCATACGGAAAAGTTTCACGCGGCGGTTGGGTTGAGTGACTTGAATGGAGACTCCGGCCTAGCCGAATATATCGTGACTGGTGACGGGAAGGTCTTGTTCCGGAGCGGTCCGATGAAGGGTGGCGTGAAGAAGGATGGCGCGGTGACGACTTTAGCCGACAAGCCCAAGGTGATTGATCTTGATCTGACCGGAGTGAAGCGGCTCGTGCTTGAGGTTGCTCCTGGTCGTGATAACACCTGGGGCGATGATGCCAATTGGGTCGATGGCATGTTCACCTGGAAAGGCGTGGCGCCCAGAATTGTTGAGATCGTGGATGATGCCTGCGAGTCGGTCGCGGCACACCTGCCGGTAAAGTCTCCGGATGATACCATCTATCCTGCTAAAGCGGTGACCAATAATGTTGTCGTGGCCGCTGATGAAAACCGGCGCAGAGGCAGGCCAACAACGGTGCCGGCGGCACCCGGCCAACTCACCTGTGAAGGCGTGCGCGACCCGCTGGGTATTGACAATCCCGTGCCCGTATTCGGCTGGGCAGGTTCGCACTCTGGTCGCGGGCAGAAGCAGCGTGGTTACCAGATCCTTGTGGCATCCAGCAGGAAGACGATTGATGCCGACATGGACGATGTCTGGTCAACTCAGGAGAAGGAATCGTCGCAACAATACGCCATTGCCTATGCGGGGCCTGTCCTGACGAGCAAGACCCGATACTGGTGGAAGGTGCGGGTCTGGGATGCGGATGGAACCGTATCGCCATACAGTCAGCCGGCGATGTTTGAGACGGCGATGCTGAATCCCACGGATTGGAAAGCGCAGTGGGTGGGTGGCGATTTCACCCGCATGCGCAAGGAGTTTAACATTGACAAGTCGAAGCCGATTGCCCTGGCGCGTGCCTATGTCTCGGGCCAGGGATATTATGAACTGCGCATCAACGGCAAGAAGGTCGGCGACCATGTTCTGGATCCCGGCTACACCGATTACAAATTCCGCGCCCTGTACAGCACCTATGATGTCACGGAGTTGCTGAAGCCCGGCGCCAATGCGGTGGGGGTGATGCTGGGCGATGCCTATTTGATCAAATGGGAGCTCAAGCAACCGTCAGACAAGATGGCGGTGGTGCAGATTGAAGTGCGGTACACTGACAATACCACAGCAACCATTGTGACCGATCCGACATGGAAGGGGAAGAACGGCGGGGCATTGGTCTCCAACAGTGTGTATGTGGGTGAAGTCTATGACGCGAGACTTGAAGACGCATGGGACATGACAGGATACGCCGAGTCCGGCTGGTCTGCGGTTCAAACAAAGACTCCTCCTCAAATTGTGAACGCCCAACTGCAGGCGATCAAGGTGGTGGATACCATTAAGCCGGTCAATATATCCGGCAAGGATGGCGATTATACCATTGATTTCGGGCAGAACATTGCGGGGTGGGTCAGGGTTGCCGCATCGGCCCCCGCCGGGACGGTGATGAAGATTGATGTCGGGGAAACCATGTGGCCGCACAGCAGCCAGACGGATCAGTATATCTTCAAAGGGGCCGGTGTGGAGACCTGGGAACCGCGCTTCACCTATCACGGATTCAGGACAGCTAATATTACCGGCGTGGCGGGGCTCACCAGCGACAGTGTGCTCGCCTGCGTGGTGCATAGCGCGGTTGAGCCTGCCGGAGAATTTGTCTGTTCATCCCCGCTGCTTAACAAAATTCACAAGGCATACTTGTGGACTCAGGTGAACAACCTGCACAGCATACCCACCGATTGTTGTCAGCGCGACGAGCGCAAAGGCTGGATGGGCGATGCATTGGTCACGGCCGAATCCGCTTGCATGAACCTCGATATGAAAGCGTTCCTCGCAAAATGGTTCAATGATATCCAGGATTACCAGGATTTCCGCAATACCACAGGGAGCGTGGCTTGTATCAATCCCTGTCCCACGTTTGAACTGACCCAGCCGAACAACCGGAATTGGGAGATTCAGGATGTGCCGTGGAATACAGCGGCGGTTTCAGTTCCCTGGGATTTGTACATGGCCACCGGTGACAAGATTCTGCTGGCGAAACATTATGGCATGATGCAGCGGTTTGTGGAGTATATCCGGTCCACTGCGTCCGAGAACCTCTGCCCTCTTGACCGCAGCCGCTTTGGCGACTGGGCCGGTGGTCCGATCGAAGGAGGATTGCTTGCTAACGGCTTTTACTACCGGAGTGTGGATCTGTTGTCGCGGATTGCGCGGGAGTTGGGCAAGGCCGATGATGCGGAAATGTATGCCAACCTGGCGGTTGATATCAAGACGGCCTTCAACAAGCGATGGCTCAAGTATGACCGGTATTATGGGAAAAACGAGCAGGTCGCCAATGCAATGGCGCTTTCCTTTGACTTGGTGCCACCCGAGAGCAAGGGGGCTGTGCTGGCCCGCCTGAAAATGAGCGTCGAATACAAAGGCGGACATTTGACCACGGGCGTGATGGGAACCTACTGTGTGATGAATGCGCTGTGGCGCAATGAGGCGGTCGGGACGGCCTACACTCTCGCCCATCAGACGACCCAGCCAAGCTGGGGACGCATGATTGAGCAAGGCTTCACCACCATCTGGGAGTTCTGGGACGGACATGGCTCGTACAATCATCCGATGCTCGGCGGCCCGCTTGACGCCTGGTTCTACAAGGCGGTGCTGGGTATCTATCCGACCATGCCGGGCTATCAGGAACTGGCGATCCGGCCGCAGATCGGTGGCGGTTTGACATTTGCAAAAGGGTATGTGCAGACCCCTCGCGGCAAGGTCTCGTCGGAGTGGCAGGTCACCGGATCCGATCTCGCGCTCACGGTGGGCATTCCCTTCAACAGCAAGGCCGCGGTCAGCTTTCCCAAGCCCGCCAACAGCAAGGCGTTGATCTACGAGGGCGCAACCATGGTCTGGAAAAATGGCACCCTCGTTACGAAAACGGAAGGAATGATGGGTGCCCGCGAAGACGGTAACTTCGTTAGGTTCGTCGTTGGCTCGGGAAATTACCGCTTCGGAACCAAATTGCCGGCGGGGAAATGATCAGCCGAAAGAAAAGCTTTGGAGAACAGGACATGTGAATACAATCAGACCCGCCTCGCAGGGATTGTCCAGTCATTGCGGAAATTGTCTGCGGTCGAATCCGCCTGAACCGAGTATGTCCCATCCCGTATTTGCCAAATAATCGAAAATCTAAATCATCAAGTGCACCGGAATCCAGCATCATGAAAATCCTAAATACCGTTCATCCCGCGAGAGGGATTCTGCAACACGCCGTTCCTGCGGTTCTGGCCATCGTGGCGGCGTTCCCAGGCTTGGTTCGCGCGGAGGCGCCGGCCATGATACAGGCGTTGAATTTATGCGCGGTTTACACCAAGCCGCCGGAAGGGATTCCGACCGGGACCATGCCGGATGGGCCATTGTTAGGCAACGGCGATGTTGGCATTGTGATGTCCGGGTCGCCGGAGGAACAGCGGTTTTATGTCGGCAAGAACGACTTTTGGCGACGCAATGATGCGGCCGTGATGAACGTCGGCATGCTGACCGTGGCAATTCCGGAGTTGAAGGGAGCAAGCTACCGGCAGGAACAGGACATGGCGTTGGCGGAAGTGCGTGGTGCCTTCACCAATGGAGATGTCGCGGTCCGGACAAGGTCGTTTGTGGATGCCAACTCGAATCTGCTGGTCACCGAATTGAAGTGCGCCGGCAGCAAGCCGGTTACGGCGTCTGTCATGAAGGGTGGTGCCAGGACTGACCCGCCGGACAAGGGCCTCGATAACAAGGTCATTGACAATGACAACAAAGTGAATATCGGCCGCGAACAATACCAGTACCTCGGAAACCGCTGGTATTTCAACGGCAGCATCGCAGACGCCAAGGTCGGGAGCAAAGTGTTGTCGGCAACGGAGATTGCGAATATTGCGAAAGCGGGTGTCAAGGAAAGCAACGCGAAGGTCTATAACGGAACCACCTTTGAGGTGCTGGAGGTCCCCAAGATGGACTCGACTGTTTCGGTGAGCGCTTGGATCAAGGCCGAAAGCTTTGCGGACACTGCCAATTATATCGTCACCAAAGGCGAGTGGAACCAGTCCTACAGCCTGGGCCTGTCCGCCGGGTGTCTGCGCTGGTCGATCAACGGCTTCTTCCTTCAGTCCGACAAGCCGCTTGAACTGAAAAAATGGACCCATGTCGCAGGAACCTTCGAGAGCGGAAAAATGAATTTGTATATTGACGGCAAACTCGTGAAGCGATTCCCTAACGAGCGTGCCAAGGCTGCCGGACCCGAGGCCGCCACCCTCGCCTTTACGCGCAAGGCCGACAACCTCGCCGGCACCAGCAGGGAAGTCGCCATTGTGACGCGCATGATCGGCGGAGCGCCGAAACTCAATGAGGCCGGCGCGCTGAGCGTGACCCTGAAACCTGGTGACACCGTCACGATTGTGTCTTCCATCATCAGTGATCTGGACAATCCGTCATTTCTTGAGACGGCAACCAGGACCGTTGGGGCGCTTACTGGGAAGGACATTCCGGCGTTGGCGGCCAAGCACCGGTCCTGGTGGAAAAATTTCTGGTCGCGCTCATTCATCGAGATTCTCGACAAGGAGATTGAGAGACGCTGGTATGCGGCCTTGTATGTTTTGGGTTCGTGCAGCAGGCCGGGCAAGGTGGCACCCGGGTTGTGGGGCAACTGGGTCACGACCGACGGCCCGAGTTGGCATGGTGACTTCCATTTGAACTATAATTTCCAGGCGCCGTATTATATGGCCTATTCCGGCAACCACACGGATTTGACGGCACCGTTCTACCAGGCGATTTCAGAAGCGCTGCCACTTGGCAGGGAGATGGCCAAGCGGCGGGGTTGGAAAGGCGTGCATTTCCCGGTGTGCATCGGGCCGTGGGGGCTTCTGCCCGAAGGGGCGGAACAGGATCATGGACAGCGCTCGAACGCCTCGTATGTGTCCTTGAATTACATCTGGCAGTATCAATACACCCAGGACAAGGAGTTTCTGAAGAAGACGGCTTATCCGTATCTGCTGGAAGTGGCTGAGTTCTGGGAAGATTACCTCAAGCTTGAAGAGGGTCGTTATGTGATCCACCGCGACGCGATCCATGAAGGATCCGGCGATAATACAAATCCGATTCTCTCGCTGGGTGTTGTTAGAAACCTTTTCAGGAATCTGATCGTCATGAGCAAGGATCTCGGTGTGGATGAAGCCCGGCGCGCGAAGTGGCAGGACATCCTGGACAGGCTCAGCGCGTTTCCCCTGCAGGAGCGCAATGGCAAGACCGTGTTCCGCTATACGGAGCAGGGCTTGGCTTGGTGGAACGATAACACATTGGGAGTTCAGCATATCTTTCCGTGTGATGCCATCGGGCTCGACAGTGACCCGAAATTGCTGGCGATCTGCCATAACACCATCAACGAAATGGCCCGCTGGGCTGATTACAACGGTTTCGCGACATGGTACACCGTTTGTGCCCGCGTCGGATATGACCCGAGAATCATCCTGACGAAACTGCGCGAGGAATGCGACAAGCATTCGTTCCGGAACCTGCTGCTCTACTACGGCGGCGGCGGAATTGAGAGCTGCGGCGGCTTTCTTGCGATCAATGAAATGCTGCTTCAGAGCCATGAGGGCGTGCTCCGGTTCTTCCCTTGCTGGCCGAAAGATCAGGACGCACGCTTCGGCACACTTCGCACCGTCGGCGCTTTTCTCGTGTCTGCTGAATTGAAAGGCGGCGTGGTGTCCGGCGTGAAGATCACCAGCGAAAAAGGCAAACCCTGCACCGTGCAGAATCCCTGGCCGGGCAAGAAAGTCCGCGTCACGCGCAACGGCAAGATGAACGAAACTCTAACGGGGGAACGCTTGACCCTGAAGACCGCCCTGAATGAAATCATCGAGCTACAGCCGGTGATGTAGTGAATTGCGTACCGAGAAAATTATGAAACACCAGTGGAAAAATGGCGTGTTCATCGCCTTGCTGTCTAGCGTCACCGCGCACGCCATGAATTACAACGCGGTATTTACTGCGCCGCCGCAGAATGTGCCCACCTACTATATGCCTGATGGACCTCTGTTAGGTAACGGCGATGTCGGCGTCGCGCTGGCCGGGCCGCCAGAGGAACAGCGGTTTTACATCGGCAAGAACGATTGGTGGGGGTACGGTGACGGATCGCGCGCGATGCCAGCGGGTGGACTGACCCTCGCGATCGCCGAGTTGAAAGGCGCGAGCTACCGGCAGGAACAGGATCTGGCGTTGGCGGAGGTGCGGGGATCGTTCACTCAGGGTGAGGTGGCCGTGCAGACGAGGTCGTTTGTTGATACCGGCTCAAATCTGCTGATAACTGAAGTGACGTGTGCCGGTAAGATGCCGGTGACTGCCGTTTTATCGCAGAAAACCGGCTTGGAAGATCCCTGGGGGGTCCGCAGGACGAGTCTTCCCGCCGGTATCCTGTGTTGCACGCGGGTGAGCGGGGATGCGCCTGCCGCAACACGGATGGACATGGCGGTGGTGACCCGCTGCATCGGCGGAGCGCCGGTGGTTGATGACGCTGGCACGCTGAAGGTGACTCTCAAAGCGGGCGAAACCGTCACGCTTGTTTCATCGGTTCTCTCCAAGCTGGACGATCCTGAGTTTCTCGAAGCGGCAAAGAAGAAGGTGTTGTCACTGGAAGCAAAGGACATTCCGGCGATGACGGGCAAGCACCGGGAATGGTGGAAGGGCTTCTGGGCGAAATCGTTCATCGAAATTCCTGACAAGGAAATTGAGAAGCGCTGGTATGCGGCCTTGTATGTGATGGGATCCTGCAGCAAGGCGGGCAAGGTGGCGCCCGGGTTGTGGGGGTGCTGGGTCACCCTCTTCGCCCAATGGCAGGGCGATTACCACCTGAACTATAATTTCCAGGCGCCGTATTACATCGTCTATTCCAGCAACCACACCGATTTATCGACTCCGTTTTACCAGGCAATCCTTGAATCGGTGCCCCGAGCCAAAGAGATGGCAAAGAAGCACGGCTGGAAAGGCGTGCATTTTCCCGTGTGCATCGGACCAAGGGGTATTTTCCCGGAGGGCGAACAGGATCATGGTCAGCGCTCGAATGCCGCGTATGTGTCCTTGAATTTCATCTGGCAGTATCAATACACGCAGGACAAGGAATTCCTGAAGACGACGGCGTATCCGTATCTGTTGGAAGTGGCGGACTTCTGGGAGGATTACCTCAAGCTGGAAAACGGTCGGTATGTGATTCATAACGATTCGATCCACGAAGGATCCGGCGAGAACATGAATCCGATTCTTTCGCTGGGACTTGTCAGAAACCTCTTCAAAAATCTGATCGTCATGAGCAAGGATCTCGGCGTGGATGAGTCCCGGCGCGCGAAGTGGCAGGACATCCAGGACAAGCTCAGCGTGTTTCCAGTGCAGGAGCGCAACGGGAAAACCGTGTTCCGCCTAACCGAGAAAGGGATGGATTGGGCTGCTGGCAATACGCTCGAAATCCAGCACATCTTCCCGGCTGGCACCATCGGGCTGGATAGTGATCCGAAATTGCTGCAGATCTGTCATAACACGATCAACGAGATGGGGCGCTGGGCTGATTTCAACGGCTTCTCATCCTGGTACACCACCTGTGCCCGGATTGGTTATGATCCGAAGATGATCTTGTCGAAAATGCGTGAAGAGTGCGACAAGCACTCATTCCCAAACCTCTTGCTGTTCTATGGCGGCGGCGGCGTGGAAAGTTGTGGCGGCTTTCTGGCGCTCAACGAAATGCTGATGCAGAGCCATGAGGGCGTGCTCCGGTTCTTCCCCTGCTGGCCCAAAGACCAGGACGCACGCTTCGGGACGCTGCGTGCCGTCGGCGCGTTTCTCGTCTCGGCCGAGTTGAAAGGCGGCGTGGTGTCAGGCGTGAAGATCGTCAGCGAAAGAGGCAAACCCTGCACCGTGCAGAATCCCTGGCCGGGCAAGAAAGTCCGCGTCACGCGCAACGGCAAGCCGAAAGAAACTCTAACGGGGGAACGCTTCTCCCTGAAGACCGCATCAGGCGAAATCCTGCTCATCGCTCCAACAGAACGGTAAACCCAGGAAAAAAGTCCATAACCATGAGAACCATCTCCCTGCTGACACTGATGGCCGCGTCCTGCCTGGCCGCCGAGCCGCCCGCTTTGAAGTCGCATCCTTTCAATGGAGATTGGCAATTCGCCCTCAACACCGCCACCGCGACGGCGTCCACGGCGTGGCAGGCCGTCACGCTGCCGCATACCGCGCAACTGGCGCCGCTACTGATGGGCGACAAGATGTGGATGGGCGAGTGTCTCTATCGGAAGGTGTTCACCGCGGACCCGGCATGGAAGGGCAAACGGGTCTGCCTCAACATCGAGGCGGCGATGCATACCGCGGATGTCACACTCAATGGCAAGCCGGTTGCGTCCCATGCGGGTGGTTATCTGCCATTCCAGATCGCCTTGTCAGAGTTGTTGAATCATGGCGCGGCCAATGAGTTGTTGATCAAACTCGACAATCGGGAGAACACCGATCTTCCACCCGGCAAGCCCTATCGCGAGTTGGATTTTTCGTGGTACCACGGTCTCTATCGGAATGTGGAATTGCAGGTCACCGACAAACTCCACATCACCGATCCGGTGGCCGCTAACCTCGCCGCGTCCGGCGGCATCTTTGTCACTTATCCCAAGGTGTCGGCGGATGAAGCAAGCGTCCGGGTCCGCGTCCATGTGAAAAATGACCGGGGCACTCCAGCCAAATTCGCGGTGCGGTGTTCGCTCTCCGGCATTTCCGCCCAATCCGAGGCGGCCACTTTGGCGCCGGGCCAATCCGGTGCCTACACGCTCACGCTGACGGTTCCCTCCCCGAAACTCTGGTCCCCGACAGCCCCGGACCTGGAGCAACTCACAACTGGGGTCCTCAATGATGACGGCACCGCCGCCGACAGCCAGTGCCTCCAGGTGGGCATCCGGTCCGTGACCTGCACCGCAGGGCGTTTCACCATCAACGGTCAGAAGATGTATCTGCGTGGCACCAACCGCCATCAGGAATATCCCTACATCGGTTATGCCGTGCCAGACAGCGCACAGTGGCGTGATGCGGCCATGATCAAACAGGCGGGATTTGATTTCGTCCGTCTCTCCCACTATCCGAATTCCCCCGCGTTTCTCGATGCCTGCGACTATTACGGCATTGTTGTGATGGAGCCCATCCCCGGTTGGCAATTCTACAAAGACGGGCTCTTTGCCGAACGTTGCTTGC